>ERZ827168.4352-NODE-4352-length-13069-cov-3.982019_pt1 | contig 13069 bp, 12 predicted proteins | sample MGYA00519868_ERZ827168 | MGnify/ENA primary metagenome ERZ827168 (study PRJEB31778, sample SAMEA3449271) | human gut metagenome | biome: human gut; feature: human-associated habitat; material: faeces | place: United Kingdom | collected 2010/2012 ...
TAGCTTTTGCAGGAGGCTCGCGCTGTGACCGGCCAGCCCATCGTGACCGAGCTGATGAACAACGAGCACATCCACCTGTTTGAGGATGCCCACGTGGACATGATCCAGATCGGCGCACGCAATATGCAGAACTTTGAGCTGCTGAAAGCCGTGGGCCGCCTGAAGACCCCTGTGCTGCTGAAGCGCGGCCTGTCCTCCACCCTGGAGGAGCTGGTGATGAGCGCCGAGTACATCATGGCCGAGGGCAACCCTAACGTGGTGCTGTGCGAGCGCGGCATCCGCACCTTTGAGACCAGCATGCGCAACACGCTGGATATTTCCGCTGTGCCGATGCTGAAAAAGATGACCCATCTGCCTGTGGTCATCGACCCCAGCCACGCTGCCGGCATCGCCTTTATGGTGCCCGCGCTGGCCCAGGCTGCCGTGGCCGTGGGCGCGGACGGCCTGATGATCGAGACGCACAACAACCCGGCCAAGGCCAAGAGCGACGGCGCCCAGAGCCTGACGCCCGACCAGTTCGACGCCCTGATGAAGGTCATCAAGCCGGAGCTGGAATTCTTTGGGAAGAAGTTGAACTGATTATAGGTAAAAAGGCTCCCTCTGCGAGGGAGCTGGCTGCGCGAAGCGCAGACTGAGGGAGAGACAAGCAAATTAACTGCTACCAAATCTCAGGCTCTCTCCCCCACCCGCTTCGCGGGAGCCCCCTCCCAGAGGGGGCCATCCAGGAGGTGTCCCAGCGAGTGGGATGCCAGCTTATTTATAAAGTATATAAGGTCAGCAGCAGGGTCGGGAAAGCCCTGCTGCTTTTTTGCTGCCGATAGGGGTGCCGCAGCGCATGGATTTTGCGGCAGTCAAAGAACTACTTCCGGGTATTTCCGCCCGGTATATATACTGCGGAACTCCGGAAGTACCCTGGTGTTTCCAACTACTTCCGGAGTTATGGAAGTAGTTATAATTAACATATCTATGTAATTTATATAAGTACTTCCGTAGTTCCGCAGTTTTGATAAAGGGGTGGCTGTTTTTGCCAGAAACCACCGTCGCAAAAAAGATGCGCCCCGCCGAGCGTGGCGAAGCGCATGCTTATTGGCTTTATTGGCCCGGTTCGTCTTTGGCGGGCTTGGTGCTTTGGGGCGTGCTGATGCCGGTCTTCCGGGCCGTTTGGATCGCAGAGGCGGCAGCCTCTTTGGCGGTCTGGGCCGCAGACTGCGCGGCATTGGCAGCCGTTTCTTTTGCCGTCTGGGCGGCGGCGGCAGCTGTACCCACGGCGGTCTGCGCGGTCTCCTTAGCGGTCTGGGCCACCTCTTTGGCAGCGGTCCTGGCGGCAGCGGCCAGCTCGTTCAGACGGCGAACGCCGGCGCGGGTGGAGGCCAGCGTCTCGGCGTAGGTAAGGCTCTTCATATCCGGGAAGGCCCGCAGCAAGCGGCGGGTGCCCATCTTATCCACGCTGATGTCACGCAGCTTGGCGCGCATTTCGTTGGCACGCAGCAGCATTTCCAGCTTCAACTCAGCGGCGTTCTCGCGGCCTTCCAGCTTGGCCAGGGCCAGCTGCAGCTTTTGCTCGTCCAAAATGGTATCGGCGGTCATGGCGCTGACGCCCAGCACGGTGGTCAGCTTGTCGCTGGTCACACGCAGGCGGGCGCGCACCTCGTCGATCTCCTTCAGCTTTTTGTTCAGGCCGGTGGCGGCGGCTGCGGAGACGATGAGGTCGACCACAAACAGCGCCAGCACGGCGGCTTCGGCAGGCACCAGTACCTTCATGGGCAGCGGGCTGCTGGCCTTGGCCAGCGCCGGGTGCACCACCTTGACCATGATGACACTGCCCAGGCCCCACAGCAGCGAGAACTGCGGGCAGATGTAGCCGCCGATGTTGAACTTCATGTTGGAGTAGTCCCACCAACGGATGTGGTAAATTTTGAACAGCGTCCAGCCGCCCACCAGCTCGATGGCGGTGGTGAGCACCATGCCCACAAAGAACACCGCCACGGTGCTGACGCTTTTCCCCTCGCCGGAGGGGGCCAGCGCGGCCACCGTCCAGTTCAGCACCACCATGCCGCAGCCGTAAATGGGGCAGATGGGGCCGCAGAGGAACCCGCGGTTGACGAGCCGCCGCTCCTTAATGGCGGCGTAGACGACCTCGACGCCCCAGCCGATACAGCCGTAGAGGAAGAACCAATACAGCGTTTGTACGACAAATGAAAAGATTTCTGTCTGGGTCATTCGGCGTCCTCCTGCGGGGCGGGTGCTTCGGCGGCTTCCTCCTCTTCCTCGGCTTCCAGCTCTTTGGCCAGGGTCTTGGGCTCCACCCAGGTCACGGTGCTGTCGGGGCCTTTGCGGGCGATCAGCGCCTTGATGGGGATGCCCATCTCGGTAAACATACCCTCGTGTTCGGTGCGCAGGTTCCAATCCGGCTCGTTGGCGTGCAGGTCAAAGGTCTGCCAGGTGATCTCAAAGCCTGCCGCCGGGAAGTAATGCAAACTGTCCCGGAACAGGTCATCGTTGTCGGTCTTGAACCAGATCTCCGCGCCCTCATCCATCAGCTGGCGGTATTGCAGCAATTGGCGGGGATGAGTCAGGCGGTGCTTGTTACTGCCCGCGTTTTTGCTCCACGGATTGCAGAAGTTGATGTAGATGCGGTCCACCCGGTCGGCAGGGGTGAAGGCATTGCCCAGGCGCTCGATGTCGATGCTGGCGATCTTGACGTTATCAGGGGTCATGCCGCGCTCGGCATAGGCGGCCTCGACCTTGCGCTTGGCCAGGATCAGCACCTTGTCGGTGATGTCAATGCCCAGGTAGTTGATGTCCGGGTGCCGGGGGGCCAGCTGCGCCAGGAAACCGCCCTTGCCGCAGCCCAGCTCCAGGTGCCAGGGCTGGTCGGGGCGGGCGTAGGTCTCGTGCCAGTGGCCGCCGTGGGTCAGCGGCTCGTGCACATGGAAGTCGCAGGCCAGCAGTTCGGGGCGGGCGTAGGGTTTAAAACGCATTCTCATGGGAGTGTCTCCTGTTATAATAATATAGAAAGTTTCTCGCGGACGACATCGGGCGTAAGGCCGGGCTGGGCCAGGCTGCCCTGGCAGAAGGCAGGCTTGCCGCCGCCCCGGCCTGCAAAGGCTTCGTTCAGTGCCCTGCCCAGGGCGCGGGCGTCGGTGCCATCGGGGGCGGCCAGCGCGTAGGATAGGCCCTGCCCGCCGGGGGCGAGGGCGCAGGCGACCTGATTTGTGCCCGCGCAGACCGCCATGGCAATGCGGCGCAGGCCATCGCCGTCGGCTCCCTCGGCCCACAGCACGGCGGGCCGGTCGGGCGCTGCAGCCTGCACGTAGGCATCCGCCAGGGCGTTTTGCAGCGCGGCAATGCGCTGCTTTAGGGCAGCTTCGCCATTCTGGCGGTTCTCTACCGCCGGGGTCAGGCTGCCCGCCGGGGCAGAGAGCACGCGCCCTGCGGCTTCGGCGTCGGCACAGATGGCGGCCACCGCGTCATAAGCGCGCCGCCCGCAGGCCACAGCCAGCCGCATACCGGTCTTGTAATGCTGGGCAGAGATGATTTTGATCAGCCCCACCTCGCCGGTGCGGGCCAGATGGGTGCCGCAGCAGGCGCAGCAATCGCCGCCGGCTTCCACCAGCCGCACGGGGCCGTCCAGTTCCTTTTTGCTGCGGTACTCGGTGGCGGCCAGGGTGGCGGCGTCGGGGATGTAGCAGTGCACGGGGGTGTCGGCCCGCACGGCGGCGTTAGCTTCGGCTTCGGCCCGGGCCAGCTGGGCGGCGGAAAGCGGGATGCTGGTGTCCATCCGCACGTAGGGGGTGCCGATGTGGAAGCCCACATTCTCGGCCCCGAACAGGCGGTGGAAGGTGCCGCTGAGGATATGCTCGCCGGTGTGCTGCTGCATGGCATCCAGGCGGCGGGGCCAATCGATGCGGCCGGTCACGGCGGTGCCCAGCTCCAGCGGAGCGTCCGTGGTATGGGTAATGGTGGTGCCGTCGGTATGCACGTCAGTCACCTTCGCAGTGCCCAGCGTGCCCAGGTCACAGGGCTGGCCGCCGCCCTCAGGGAAGAAGGCAGTCCTGTCCAGCACGACCGCATAGCCGCCCTTGGCCGGGGTGCAGGAGAGCACGGCTGCAGCAAATTCCTGCACATAAGCGTCTGTTTCGTATAACTTTTGCGTCACAGAAAGGAGACTCCTTTCAAAAAAATCAGATTTTTCTTATTATAACACAAAACAGGTGTGGAAAAAACCTTTCATTTCCTATATAATAAGAAATATATGGGCTGAAATTTAGGAGGGCTCGCCCTCTGTAGGGGCGGATGCTTGCATCCGCCCGCGGGTCGATGCAAGCATCGACCCCTACAAGTAGGTCACTTCCCTGTTGTGCCCATCATTTCCTACCAGGAGAACTTCAAACCTATGCAAAAACAAATCACCCCGGCGGCGCTGGCGTTATCGGCGCTGCTGCTTACCGCCTGTGCGGCGGCCCCTGTGGAAAGCGTTGCCACGGTGGAGACGGCCCCCGAGCCTGCTCCTCGGGTGCTTACCGCCTATGCCGCTGACGGGCTGGCCCCCGCCTTGCAGGCTTATGCCGATGCCCAGGGCGTGGCCCTGAACTGGACGGACGATGCCAGTACCGCCAGCCTGCTGGCGCTGGACCACCAGCCGGACGGTGCCACCCTGGATGTGACCAGCGATACCCTGCTGGCCGCAGCCGCCGCCCGCGCCAATATTACCGAGAGTGCCACCGCCCTGCCCGCAGGCCGCAGCCTGTACGGTTACTGGGTCAGCGGCAGTCTGCTGAACAGCCTGCTGGGTGATGGCGCTGCCGAAGCCCTGCAGAATGCCAACTGGGACGAGTGGAGCGACTTTGTGGAGACCCTGCAGGACTGGCTGGCCGAGCCGAAAGCCGCCACCGTCACCTTAAACGGCGCCGACCGCACCCTGCCGGAGGCCCGGCCCGAAGCCCTGACCGCCACCGGCGTATTTGCCCCGCCGCTGGACCGCACCAGCGGCTACACTGTGGCCGTGCTGGCGGCGGACGGCCAGTATACGGCCGACGCCCTGACCGGCCCGCTGAACGGCATCTACAGCGCCGTCTCGCTGGAATGGGACGCCATGGCCGACAGCGCCGAGGGCGGGTTGTTCCGCCGGGCCAGGCTGACCGACATGCTGGCCGCCTACGGGGCCGACGCCTGCCAGGATTTGGTTTTGATCCCCTTCAAAACCAACCTGGAGGACAGCGATCTGACCACCGAGGAGTATAACCTCACCGGCCTGCTGGACTACCCCATCCTGGCCAATGCGGGCTGCTTCGCCATTCAGGACACCGGCGATGCCGCCGCACTGAAATCCGCCGAGAGCGCCGTGCTTTGGCTGTACTCCAGCGGCGATGGTGAAAAAGCCCTGACCGACACGCTGGGCGTCATCACCCCGTGGAACACCGCGTCCGACACCACCACGCTGGGCGCGATGCAGGTGAAGCAGGTCAACACCGCCATCCTGCCGGGCATCGACCTGCCCACGGCGGCAGCGGCCCAGGCCCTTACGGCCAACGAGGAGGCCCTGCAGGGCGGCACACGCGGCAAGGCCGAGCGCACCGCCTTTACTCAGGCCGCTTTGGCAGCCCTGGGTGCCGAATAAAGAGGGCATTAAAAATACCAGCGAAAGAGAAGAAGGATAGTAAATGAGTTTCGCACGTTGCAGCGGTATTCTTATGCCGCTTTCCAGCCTGCCGGGCGGTTATGGCATCGGCAGCATGGGCGCACCCGCCCGTAAGTTTGTGGATTTTCTGGCTGCCGCCGGGCAGACGATCTGGCAGATCCTGCCGGTCGGCCCCACCGGCTATGCCGACAGTCCCTACCAGAGCTGCTCTGCCTTTGCGGGCAACCCCTACTTTATTGATCTGGATCAGCTGGTCAAGGACGGCCTGCTGACCCGCCGGGATTTCGCCAAGATCCACTGGGGCGGCGACGCGGCCCACATCGACTACGGCATCCTGTACGAGAAGCGCTTCGACGTGCTGCGCAAGGCCTACGCCAACTTTTTAAAGCAGCGCCCCGTGCCCGGCTACGACACCCCCTACCCCGACGATTGGTACCGCTTCCAGTTTTTGAGCAGCGAGTGGCTGCCCGACTACTGCCTGTACATGGCCATCAAGCGGGACAACGGCATGGTGGATTGGCAGCAGTGGCCCGAGGCCCTGCGCCTGCGCGACCCCGCCGCCCTGGCTGCTTTTAAAGAGGAACACGCCGAGGAGATCGGTTTCTGGGCGTTTGTCCAGTACGAGTTCGACCGCCAGTGGCGCGCCCTGCACGCCTATGCCAAGAGCAAAGGCGTATCCATCATGGGTGATATTCCCATCTACGTTGCCGCCGACTCCGCCGATGCCTGGGCGGGCCGCGAACTGTTTGAGACCGACGCCGACGGCAAGCCCCGCCGCGTGGCAGGCTGCCCGCCGGACTACTTTGCCGCCGACGGCCAGCTGTGGGGCAACCCCCTGTATGATTGGGACTACCACCGCCGCACCGGCTACGCCTGGTGGATCCGCCGCATCCGCCACGCCCTGTTCATCTACGACATCCTGCGCATCGACCACTTCCGCGGCTTCGACACCTACTGGGCCATCCCGGCTGGGGAAAGCACCGCCCGCAACGGCCGCTGGGAGAACGGCCCCGGCATGGACCTGTTCCGCACCCTGCACAACGCCCTGGGCGAGCTGCCCATCGTGGCCGAGGATCTGGGCGAGATGTTTGACTCGGTCCGCCAGTTGCTGGCCGACAGCGGTTTCCCCGGCATGAAGGTGCTGCAGTTTGCCTTTACCGGCGAGGACAGCGTCGACCTGCCCCACAACTACCCCCGCAACTGTGTGGCCTACCCCGGCACCCACGATAACAACACGCTGGCCGGCTGGTTCGGCGAGGAGCTGACCCCCGAATACCGCCAGCAGGCCCGGGAATACTTTGCCCTGAATAAGGCCGAAGGCGAACTGCGCGGCATGCTGCGCGGCGTGATGGCCAGCACCGCCGCCCTGGCCATCATCCCGATGGCCGACTGGCTGGAGGAGCCGTCTGCCTCTCGCATGAACACCCCCGGCGTGGCCCAGGGCAACTGGCAGTGGCGCGTGGATGAGAAGAAGCTCACCCCCGCCCTGGCCAGGGAGATCAAGGCCATGACCGTGCGGTACTTCCGCGCACCGGCCGCCCGGAAATAATCGCATAACAGCCCCGCATGGTCCCCGCGTATCCAGCCAGGGACCGTGCGGGGTGTTTTCTATAACGCAGCATCTGCTTTTTTTGTGAACCTAAACAATGTTTTGCGCTGTAGTGCGCAAATTCTTTGTGCAAGGCAGAACTATCCAGCAATCGTATTTTGTGATACAATAGTTTTGTATCTGAAAGTTTTTTTCCTAACAGGGATCTTTTGTTTTAAAAATGAGGAACTGACATGAAATTTGAGTATACCCTCGCTGAACTGTCCACCGCGATCACCGCACTGGAGCAGGTCTACGGCAAGGTCAGTGTGCTGGACCCCTACCGGGGCACCGTGCTGGACCCCGCCACCCTGCAGCCCACCGATAAAGCCGAGGAACTGACCGCGCTGGATGAGACCGGCCGCGGCGTGCAGCTGGCCCAGGCCGATGACGGCCCGGAGCTGGTGCTGTACCAGGGTATCCAGGCGGACGCCCGCCCCTGCGTGCTGGCTTTCCACTGCTGCATGCCCCACAATCTGCAATCCTCTGCCGGGGCCGAGAATTCCTTTAACCGCGTGCTGGCCCAGATGCAGGAGGAGCTGCGCCGCGATTACCTGACCGGCGTGTACAATGCCCGCTATCTGGACACCGAGTACCGCCGCTACGCCGAGCCCCAGGCCCAGGCCGGCAAGCCCGTGGGCGTAGTGATGGCCCGCGTGAACGAGTATTGGAGCCTGCGCCAGAACGAGTCCGCCAATGCGGCCGACTGCTGCCTGAACATGGCCGCCGGTATCCTGCAGCTGTCTGTCGGTACCGACGACAAGGCCGCCGTGCTGGCCCGTTTGGAAGACGGCCTGTTCGCCGTGGTAACGGTGGGCACCCCCGCCGCCCGGGTGGCCCGCAAACTGCAGGACGCGCTGGACAACTCCCGCCGGGAGTTCAGCATCAGCCTGTCCCGCCGCGGCAGCTTTACCGTGCAGCTGGCCAGCGCCGAATGGGGCGAGACCCCTGCCTGGGACATGATGTTCTCTCTGGCCCAGCAGCGCCTGTGATCTTTGCATAAAAGCATCCCCCTTGTGTACATACTATGGTTGACCGACCACCACGTACACAAGGGGGATTTTGTTATGCAAACCGATAATGAAAAAATGCTCCAGGAGATCGTGCAGAACACTGAGATGGGCAAAAACACGCTGGACGAGCTGATGGGCCTGACCCACGACCAGCGGTTGAAAGACGAGATGATGCGCCAGAAGCGGGAGTATCGGCGCATCAACCAGGCGGCCCACACCGCACTGGATGCCATCGGGGCCGAGGCCCAGGGCCAGAGCGCTGCCGCCCGCATGAGCGTGAGCATGGGCATCCGCACCCGCACCATGATGGACAAGTCCACCCGCAACCTGGCCACCATGCTGGCCGAAGGCAGCGGCCAGGGCGTGCTGGACTGCAAACGGGCCGAAAAAGACTATCCCGCCGCCAGCCCCGGTGCGAGGAAGCTTTGCCAGGAACTGGGCGAATTCCAATCGTCGGCCGAGGAGACCTGGCGGGAGTTTGTTTGAAGTTTGTTTGGATCATGTGCTGCCACCCAGCCCTGCCCACCCCGCGGCAGGGCTTTTTTATTACGGCATCCTGCCATTATAAAAGGGCGTCACCGCATGGTGGTGACGCCCGTAAGGCAGAAACATCGATCAAAAATACTGCTCAAGATCCTTCTTATCGGTAGAGCACCGCAGCGCGGCCTCGCGGGTAATCTTCCCGCAATCAACCAGCCGGGCCAGGTCGCCGTTCAGGCTGTGCATGCCTAAAGCGGCCCCGGACTGCAAAACACTGGGGATCTGGAAGCACTTATTCTCGCGGATGAGGTTGCACACCGCATCGCTGCCCACCAAAATTTCAGTGGCGGCACACCGCCCGCGGCCGGTGGCCAGGGGCAAAAGCTGCTGGGTGATAACACCACGCAGCACCGTTGAAAGCTGCCCGCGGATCTGGCTTTGCGCACCCGGCGGGCAGACGTCGATGATACGGTCAATGGTCTGCGCTGCGCCGATGGTGTGCAGCGTGCTCATAACTAAGTGGCCGGTCTCGGCGGCGGTCACGGCGGCGGAGATGGTCTCGTAGTCGCGCATCTCGCCAACGAGGATCACGTCCGGGTCCTCGCGCAGGGCACTGCGCAGGGCGGCGGCAAAGCCGGTCACGTCGCTGCCCACCTCGCGCTGATGGATCAAAGCTTTTTTGCTTTTATACACGTACTCGATGGGGTCCTCGATGGTCAGGATGTGGTCGGCGCGGTTCTGGTTGATGTAGTCGATCATCGAGGCCAGCGTCGTGGACTTGCCGCTGCCCGTGGGGCCGGTGACCAGGATCAGGCCGCGGGGCTCGTCCGCCAATTTCTTCAAAACCGGCGGCAGGCCCAGCTGCTCCATGGTGGGGATCTCATCGTTTAAAAGACGCAGCGTCGCTGAAATTTTGCCCTGCTGGTAAAACACGTTCACACGGCTGCGGGTGCCGTCCGGCGCGGCGATGGCAAAGTCCGCGTCCAGCCGGTGCAGGTCCAGCGCCTCGCGGTGGGCCTCGTCCAGCATGCTTTCGATCAGTGCGCGGGTGGCGTCGGCGTCATACTGCACGGGCGCCTCCCTCAGCACGCCGTCAATGCGGAACATCAGCGGCAGGCCTTGGGAAATATGGATGTCGCTGGCCTTCATCTGGCGGGCCAGCGCGGTCAGTTCATGGATCTGCATAGGGTATCACTCCTCAAAATAGGTGATCTTCAGCAGTTCTTCGGGGGTGGTCACGCCGTCGCGCACCAGCTGCACGGCGCTCTCCCGCAGGCTGCGCATACCCTGATTTTTCCGCGCTGCATCGGTCATTTCTTCAATGCTCGCGCCCTCGGCGATCATGCGGCGCAGCGCCTTGTTGATGACCACCATCTCGTGGATGGCCACGCGGCCTTTGTAGCCGGTGCCGTTGCACTGGGGGCAGCCGGTGCCGCGGGTGACAAAGGGGATGCTCGGCCCCAGCAGCTCGGCCTCAGCCTCGGTGACGGGCACTTTCCTGGCGCAGGCGGGGCAGACGCGGCGCATCAGGCGCTGGGCCACCACACCGGCCAGGGAGTTGGCGATCATGTACCGCTCCACGCCCATGTCCTCCAAACGGACAATGGACGATAGAGCGTCGTTTGTGTGCAGGGTGGAGAACACCATGTGGCCGGTGATGGCCGCACGGACGGAGATGGACGCGGTCTCGGCGTCGCGGGTCTCGCCCACCATGATGACGTCCGGGTCCTGGCGCAGCAGGGCGCGCAGGCCGCTCTCGAAGGTCAGGCCCGCCACGTTGTTCACCTGGGTCTGGTTGATGCGGTCCAGGTTGCGCTCCACGGGGTCCTCAATGGTGGAAACGTTCACCTGCCGCTGGGCGACCTCCTGCAGCACCATGTACAGCGTGGTGGTCTTGCCGCTGCCGGTGGGGCCGGTCAAGTAGACGATGCCGTTGGGGCGGTCCAGCAGCGGGCGGAACCGCTTATAGGTCTCGTCGTCCATACCAAAGTGGTCGGCGTGTTCAATGCGGGTGTTGGTGGCCAGCAGACGCAGCACGGCTTTTTCGCCAAACACGGTGGGCAAAATCGACACACGCACGTTCACGTCCGGCCCGGTCTCCAGCCGGGCGCGGAAATGCCCGTCCTGGGGCACGCGGTGCTCGGCAATGTCCAGGTTGGACATGATCTTGATACGGGCAATCAAAGGCTGGTGCAAAGCACGCTGCAGCGTTACATAATCGATGATAATGCCGTCAATGCGCATGCGCACCTTCGTTTCGCCCTCGAACGGCTCGATGTGAATATCGGAGGCGCCGGTGGTGACGGCGCGCTGGACCAGGCTGTTCAGCAGGCGGATGATGGGCGCGTCGGTGTCGCCGCCCTCCTCGGTCATGTCCACGGCGAACTCCTCGCTGCGGGCGGCGGCCATGTCGCTGCTGTTGGCCTTGCTGGCGGCCTTGCGGGCGCGGACCTCGGCGTAATAATACTGGATGCTGCGGCGCAGGGGCTCCAGCTCTGCCAGCACGATCTCCGGCTCCATGCTGGTCAGCTGGCGGATGTCCTCGATGGCGTAGTAGTTCAGCGGGTCGTTGGCGGCAATGACCAGGCTGCGGCCGTTGATGGCGATGGGCAGCATGTCGTACTTTTGGGCCAGCTCGCGGGGAACCTTCTCCACGGCGGAAATATCCACGTTGATCTGTGCAAAATCGATGAGCCGAAGCTGCAGGCGCTGGGCCAGAGCCTCCAACACCTGGCGCTCGTTGACATAGCCAAGCTCCTGCAAAGCCTGGCCGACGCGCAGGTTTTTGTGCTCTTTCTGGTAGGCCAGGGCGGCCTGCAGCTGGTCCTGGGTGATATAGCCAAAGTCGATCAGGACATCGCCAAGACGGATGTTGTTCAAGATACCACACTCTCCTTATCGCAGAGGATCACATTCAGCTGTACTGTATAGGTGGCGGTGTTGGTGGTGGCACCGCTGGCGTTGGTGTAGGCGGCGTGGTCGATCTGCACGCTTTTCAGCTGTACCGAGGGGTACTGCGCGGCCAGGTCGTCCAGCATGGTGTAGAAGCTGCTGTCGCTGCCGGTGCAGCGGAAAGTAACGGTACACTGTTTAAAATAGTCGGCCTGGGCATAGATGTGGGTCAGCGGCGGGGCCAGTTCCATCAGCACGGTGTTGGTGTCGGCGGTGGCCAGCATGGGGTCGGCGGAGTTAATGTCCGTCGGCGCGGCGGTGTCGTCGGCCTGGGTGCTGGCGGCGTAGCCGGTCAGGCTTTGGGTGTCGATGGCGCTGATGTCCAGCGAGACAGGCCCCAGATCATGCCCCAGCTCTAAATTGGAGACGAGAGTGTCCAGGTCGCTGCTGGAAAGCAGACCGTAGTAGTTGGCGTTGGCCTGCTGCAAAGCGGCCCAGCTCTCGGTTTTGGCGGCGGCGTTGGTGCCGGCCAGGGCGATGGTCTCCTGCATGGCGATCTGCGCCTGCTGGGCCTCGGCCAGGCTTGCTGCGGCCTCGTCGCTGGCTTCCAGGGCCGGGGTGAGCATAAATTGCACAAAGAAGAAGATGAAAGCTAACATACCTACGACATAAAGCAGCAGCTTGTCGCGGGCGGTGATCTCGGTAGTCATGGCGTCCTCCTTACAGGGTTATTCCGGTGCGGCCAAGGTGCAGCGCAGGTTCAGCGCGTACCCGGCGGGCTGGCCCTGGCTGTTGGTGGACTGGTAGCCGGTGTAGTCCACATCCGAAAAGACGCCGCAGTTTTGCAGCGCCCGCACGTAGGCGGGGATATCGATGACGGTATTGGATGTGGCGTTGAACTGCAGCACCCCGGAGGCGGCGTCGTAGCTGGTGAACTCCACCGTGATGCCGCTGCCGGAACCTGCCGCGTCGATGCGGTTGAGCAGGCTGCTGGTCAGGTCGGGGTAGCTTGCCAGCAGGCTGGTCACGCTGTTGGCGTAGTCAGTCAGGCTGTGGTAAGCGTCGGCGGCCTGCTGGTCCTGCAGCGATTGCTGGTAGGGCGTAAGGTTTTGTTCATCGGCGCACCAGGCCCGCAGGTCGCGGGTATCTGCACGCATCATGGCCGTGTGCAGAAACACACCGCCCCAGGCCAGCATGCACCCGGCCACAATGAGGGCCCCCGGCGCTGCCTTGCACAAAAATGCCTTACGGTCGGCATTTTTGCCCGCCTTAGCGGCCAACTGGTATTGCAGATAAAAGTTGTTTTGTTTTGTTGCCATAAGGATGACCTCTTTTGCTTTATCCTGTGCGCGGTGGCTTCCGTCACCGGCCACCCTGCGGCCGGTTCCTCGGATTAACGGCATCCTGCCGTTGGGTGTTCCTTTTGGAGACCCAAAAGGAACCGAAAAGGTCCCC
>ERZ827168.4355-NODE-4355-length-13066-cov-7.704481_pt1 | contig 13066 bp, 20 predicted proteins | sample MGYA00519868_ERZ827168 | MGnify/ENA primary metagenome ERZ827168 (study PRJEB31778, sample SAMEA3449271) | human gut metagenome | biome: human gut; feature: human-associated habitat; material: faeces | place: United Kingdom | collected 2010/2012 ...
TTTTTTCTTATTATAAATAATATAATACTTATTACAATTTCTATTATTATAAAGATAATCATGCAATGCAAATTTATGGTACTTAACCACCCTCCAGCAAATTTTTGGTCAATAATGTATTTGATATAAATTTGCCATCTTTAAAGTTAGCCCAATTATTAAAAATACATGGAACTTGTTTTGCTTTTTCAAGAGTATCTATTTTTATAATATTTAAAGGTATATTATTGTCTTGTACATATTTTTTAATCTCATTTATTCCATTTTGCACATAAGGACATTCTGGACTGTAATAAATAGTAAAATCTTGTTCATCTATTCTCATATTTCTTGCATTGGCATTGAATTTAGGAACTTCATTATTGTCAAATTGTAATACTAATAATTCATAATCATCTATTTTATCAGCAACTTTAAAACCAAAGTGTTCATAAAATTTCTTTTCTCCTAAAAATGGCTTTTTCTTTTTTGAAGTTAAAGTACATATTCCACTCATACCTTTGTCTTTTGAATCATTTATTGCATATTCTAGTAATTCTTTAGCAATACCCTTTCCTTTAAAACTACCTGCTACCCATAAACAATAAATATATTCATAGTTCTTTCCATTAATTGGGACCCATGCTGTTTCAATTGGTTCATATTCAATAAATATCTTACCTCTAGCATTTAGTCTTCTAAATACATGTCCTTCATTTAATTTGCTTTTTATCCATTATTTTTTGTTATCAACACCTGCTTGATGTTTTGGATCTCCAATTGCACAACATATATGTTCATTATCTATGTTATCTAATGTTATATTTGTATATTCATTCATCTTATTTTACTCCTTTCAAGAATTTTACGTTGTTTATAATTATTTTTAGGTCAAAACTTCATATGTTTATTTTATTTTTCTATATTAATTATTCTACAATATCATCTTTTATATGTCCATAATATTTATAACTTTTAATTATTTTTAATGTTACAAATAAAAATGAGCATATCTGTTAATACACTCACTTTATTACCATTATAATGTTTCTAAATTATTTCTTTATTTTCCAATAAGTATAGTACGAAAACCAGTAACATATGGTGCACTCGTTCTTGGATAATTAAAATAATCATCTTGTTCAAACATTTCTTTCGTAACTTGCTCCCAGAAAGAGGCTAAAGCCTCTTTAGATTTTCGACATATCGACAGTTATAACTGGGCGAACCCCGTAAGAGCCATAGGTGCAGTCGCCGTAGTTGAAGTTGCCGTCCGTAAGCACACCTCCATACGCTGCTGGAAGAAGAGCTAGAAGCAGACCCAAGCCAGTATGATGTGCTGTATAACCATGTATAGTTTGATTTATCTGGCAATAATGCATTAATATCTTCATATGAGGCTAAACTTACTTCACTCACTTTATCTGTATTTCCTAATAATGTTTTATATGACTCTACATATTGATACAAATTTGAGTTACTATCATATACATATGACTTTCCATCTTTATCTACCGGATAGTTAGCAAATGTATCTTTAAAATACCATGAACTTGAAAATACTACTGTTCCTTTTCTTTCTTGTCCATCAACATAGCCTTTCATTGATTCTTCTTGTAATCCATAATTAGTTGCATTTGTATCTACATCGCCTGTTTTACTACCTTTACTATCATAAATTGCTCCAACCATTAAATTGTATTTTGCCAATGCTTTTGCTTTTTGTGTACTTTCATCATATGATAATACATAAAATTCTTCTGTTGTTCCTTTTATTGATGTTAGTGAAACTACTGTTCCTGGTTTTATTTTAACTGATTCTGACCCTTCTAATTCTACATTTCCTTTTTCATCTACTGTAAATGTCTTTCCATCTACTTTGGCTGTTACCGAAAATGTATCTCCTTCTACTGTTCCTTCATATTTTGCTAACTCTGTTTTTAATTTTTTTACTGTTAATGTTCCATCATCTGCTCTTGCTGCCATTATTGCTAATTTTACTTTTTCTTCTGCACTTTTATTTTCTGTCGTTGTTTTTGCGTTTTGTGCTTGTGTTAGTATTCCATTTTGCCCTGTTAGCATTGATATTGAAACACTTGCTAAAATTAATAGTACTATTATAGTTATTACTAATGCGGTAAGTATGAAATGTTACTTTCTTCATTAAAATTAAATGAGGTGTCATACCCCTTTAAATAAAAATCAAATTTCTTATCATTATATATAACAATCTTATCAACAAACTCCTTACAAACATTTTTGCTAAACTTTTTTATATTTAAAATATTATCTATTGTCTTTTGAATCTTCTCCAGTATTTCTTCTGCATTTTCTTTCATTCTTACTTTTTGTTTTTGAGAATCTAATTCAATTTCAATTTTATTTATCTTTTCTATTATTTCGTTGTTTTTCAAAGAAAATGTTTCTTCATCCACAATTCCCTTAATGCATAAATCAAGTAATCTACTTCTTTCCTTCATTAATTGTTCTTTATCTTTAACAAGTATATCATTTAATTGTGTTTCTTGTCCACATTTATTTAGCACAAGTTTTATATATTGTTCAGTTTCTTTCTTTATTTCTTTTTTATTGATTAGAACCTCTTTTAAAGCTTTCATAAAACATATCTTCAATGTTTCATTGTTTACCCTATCGTTATTGCATCCTATATCTTGTCCATTTTCTTCATGTTTTTTTCCGTATTTTGTTGCAGTATAACATCTCCAGGTCTTTCTAATAGTTCCATCTTTTCTTTTTCTATTTTCTCCACCAACATAGGAAGAGCCACAACACGCACAAACTAACTTACCTGAAAAAGTATGTTTATTTGTATATTTACTTTTTTCATGTTTATATATTTCACTTCTTCTTTTTAATTCTCTCTGCGTTGCTTCAAATAAATCTCTATCAATGATTGGCTCATGATGATTACTTGTATAAATAAATTCAACTTCTCCTTTATTTTCTTTTTTAGAATGTTCTAGGAAATCAACTGTATATGTTTTTCTTTGTTTTAAATCTCCAATATATTTAACATTTTGCAAAATATCTAATATTGTACCTTCTCTCCAATCTGTTGATTTTTTTCCGCTTCTTGTCCTTTTTATTTCAATGCCTCTTTCTTTTAGTTCTTTAGCAATAGTATATGCTCCCTTACCTTCATATAAATACATATTAAATATTTCTTTAATTATTTTTGCTTCTTTTTCATTTATAACTAATTTTGTTTTCTTTCCCGTAATTGGATCTCTAACAAAATCATAGCCATATACAATATTTCCAAAAGCCACACCTTTCTTCATACTTTGAATAACACCAAATTGGACTCTCTCTGATATTCTTCTACTTTCATCTTGTGCAAGACCAGCCATTATTGTTAGTCTTAATTCTCCATCTGTATCGAATGTACTTATATTATCTATAATAAATCTTACTTCTATTCCTAGCTTTTTTAATTCTCTTGTTTTTTCAAGCGTATCTACTGTATTTCTTGCAAATCTACAAACTTCCTTTGTTAACACAATGTCATATTTATTTTTTAGCCTATCTCTATACATTCTATTGAAATCTGCTCTTTTTTTTAATGAAGTTCCACTGATGCCTTCATCAGCATATATTTCAACTAATTTCCAGTCTTTATGTTGTTTTACATATTCTTCAAAATACAGTCTTTGATTTTCTAGTGAATTTTTTTGATCTTCGTGGTCGGTAGAAACACGGCAATACACTACAACTCTTTTCATTATTTCTTACCGCCTTTCTGCCTTTTACTCATTTCTTTTCCCCATTTTATTCTTTCTGATATATATCTTTTACAATCTATGTTTTCTGATTCTTCTACTACTATTTCTTTGTTTCTTAAACATTGACCTTTTATACTTCTTTTATCATTTTCAAATTTCATACATTCTAAAAATATTAATTTAAAAGTTGCCTGCATATATTCTTCTTCATTTAAAATATCAATATTATCATCTAAAAAATACACTCTCGATTTATTTTTTCTAAAGTATTCGATATAATATTGAGCTGATAAATTAAATAGATTACTAAATTGTTCAATGCTCTTTATTACTATAATATCTGCATTTTTCTTTAATAAATAAGATAACATTTCAAACAACTTTGTTTTTTCTGATTTGTTGTTTTTTACGATGTCTATATAATATGTAATATTTTTTTCATTATTGTTTAAATATTTTTTTACCTTTTCTTTGTAATTTTCGCTTTTCTCTGCATTTTTAAATGCTCCATATACTAATATTTTCATTTCTATTGTCCTTTCTAACTTTCTATGTTAGAATAAGAACATAGAAAGTATTTCACATATTTTCTTGTAAAGACTATCTTTGTTAGTTTGACGGCTAAAAGATAGTCTTTCATCTTTTAATTTTTTAGTAGCGTTTACCTCCTTCCATTTTTAAGCTACTTTTCTTTCATAATCTTTATCAATCTCGATAATTGCTACTTTCATCTCATCTTCTGTGAGTAAGCCTTGTTCATATAAATCTTTTATAATTCCAACGACTATACATTTTTTCGCAATATCTGGCATTTACTTTCCTCCATAAAAATAAGGAGCTTCGTAAAATCTATAATCATTCTACTTTGTTCCTTTAATTTATACAAATGTACTTCTACTCCATTTTTTTCTATTTTATACATTTGACTTTACTTTCTATCTTTAATTTTTTCTGCTTCCTTTTCAACTTCTACTGGAGAATATAAATCTAATAAAGTTAGTATATATTCTCCAAATTGCTCATTAGATAATTCTAAATTTCCTGTATGTTTTAAATATTCTCTAGCAACCATTCCATAAGATGCAATTTGTTTTCTTGTAACAAATTCTGTTTTTTCTTCTATTCCTTCTCTGTGTAATGCTTCTTTCTTTATTTTATCTAAATCAATTCCAAGGGATATAATTAGTGATTTATCAACCCTTCTTAATTCTCCTAAATCTAGTGTTCCTATATAATATTTTAATCTTGATTTGTCTATTGCTCTAACTTGTTCTGTTAATATAAGTGAATTTTGTTTTAATCTATTTTTATAACCTTTTATAAATACATGAGTTGGTATAATTGACTTTGAATTGACTTTGCTTGTAATTGGTGCAATTATAACTGTTGGACTATACTCATTTCCAATATCATTTTGAATTATCACGACAGGTCTAACTCCTGTTTGTTCACTTCCTACATAAGTTTCATCTAATGCTGCATAAAATAAATCTCCTCTTTTTATATTCATTATTTATTATCTCCTTTTTTCTTATAATTTCTTAAATATTCCATTTGTTCCTCATCTTCTGTATTTTGTTCTTCTATACTTTTACATTTACTTGCTCCTAAAATTATCAAGTATGTAAATAAAGCAATTATTACAATTAAAATTAAAAGTATAGTAATAAATATTTTACTCATACAATCTCCTTTTTTATTAAAGGGTTATCTAAACAATTTAAGACAACCCTTTCAATTATTTCAAATCTATCGTTCTCCTAATTCATTAAACAGCAATTTGCTAAATTGCTTCACAGGAATTCCACCTACCTAACTTCGTTAGATTTATACCCATTGCGTGCGACGGCTCACAAATTCTATTTGTTTCAACGCTCAAGCTGTGGCTATATAAGAGTATCATTATACCTATTATTCATTTTCGCCTTATAAGTAGCAAACTTATATTTAAGAAAATAATTTGTAAGATTATTTTTAACTAGCTCTTAATAATAGGAATGTATTTAATGAATTGCTATTCAATTTTCAAAGTGCCTAACTTGTTATAAAAAGAAACAAGTTTGAGAATTTGTCCTCTCACTTGTTTCCTAACTAAATCGAATTTTTGCAAGGCTACTTTAAAATTTTTTTTATTTTTTTAGCATTTTCCTTATATTTTTTATTCCAGCTCTTATTGTTTCACTTACTGCTTGATGGCTTGTCCTTTCTAATTTTGCAATTTCTTCTATTGTTTTATCTTCAAAATAATAAAGTTTTATTCTTCTTTTTTGAACATCTGATAAACAACTTATTGCTCTTTTTAATTCTCTACTTTCAAATTTTGCTTGTATAATGTCATCAATTTCATTTTGCTTATATAGCATTCTTTTATTAAGTGTTATTTCTTTAACTTCTGAATGTTCTATATGATTATCATATTCATTCATTTCTGATAAATCATCTAATTCAAATCTATCCATTGCATCAAAAATTTCCTTTTTTATTTCAACTAAATGTGTATTATTTTCTCCATCTTTAAACATAACTGAATATGTATTTTTTATTTCGTTATATATTAATGTATATGGATTATCCTTACTTTTTCTTCTTTTTGGTCTATTAACCATTTTCCTTTACCTCCAAAATCAAAATTTCAAATTTGACTTTGGAGTTGGCGGAGATTTATTTCTAATAATTGAAGCTCTTAATAAGCAAAAAGTACCACATGAATTAGCACATAATTGCACTAAATCAGTGGTACTTTTATATGTATTTAAATTATTCCCTCCAATCAACCATAACATATACACATCTCCTAAAAAACTAATTTTGTTTTCTGATGTGTATAAAAAGGATTTATCTAATGCGTAAATTGAATTCTCAACTTGCACACAATATAAATCATTTTTACTACTTTTGATTAAAATGTGGGAACAAAAAGAAAAATGTGTGAAAAAAAAGATTTTTTCGACACATTTTGACAAAATATTCTATAATTTTCCATTAAGCTGTAAATATATGGATAAAAAAAATCGTAAAACTACTGAAATATTTGCTCTCTCTATTGTGTTTACATAATTTTAGTGGTATAATATTGTCAGAAATTTAAAATAACATTTGTGAGGCAAATAAATATGGTTAATATTTTGATTAGCAATAAAGATGTTAGTTTTGCTAACAATCTTGAAAATATGCTTGCAAATGATAAAAATTATGTTTTCAAAATAACTACTACTGAAGCAGATACAATATCTAATTATAATAAGATAAATCCAGATGTATTAGTTTTAGATGACAACATACCAGATTTATCTATTGAAGATATTATTGATAGACTGTCTATAATTCCAAATGATTTCGGCAAATCGAATATAGTTTTAACTTTAGAACATAATTCAAGTGATGAATTAAATAATGTTGAAAAGGTTAGTTCAATAATTTATAAGCCTATAAATACAGATAAGTTAATTGCGTCTATTAGAAAAACTGCTAATCGTAATCAAAGACCAGAATTAACAAAAGCCGAAGTATCTGTATTTTTAAAAAAATTAAATTTGAACTGCTATTCTCCTCGGTTTCAACTACATGAGAGATATTATTTTATATTATTATTATCATTCGGATGAAATGGAATTCTTAAATGATATTCAAGAAAAAATTGCTCGTAAAAACAAAACAACAAAAACTAAAGTTAGAGATGCTTTAAACAGCTACATTAGAAAAATCAAAACATCTAGTTTTTCAAGCTACTCTACTGAATTAAATAAGATTTTATATAACAATGGTTATACAACTTCTTTAAAAGATTTCGTACATAGAATTGTACTTTATATAATTAGAGAAAAAGAAAATGGCAGATTACTTTAATAATCTACCATTTTCTTTTTAGTTATTTTTTATATACTCTTTATAATCTAGTATAATTCCTTCAAGTCTTTCTTTACTTGTTTCATGTATCATACTATTAAATTTATCTCCTATTAAATCTTGCACTTTATATGCTTCATCATTTTTAATTTCATTACTTGTAATCATATTATAAATTGGAGTTTCTTCTTTTAGCTCATTATGCGTAGTTTCTACCATATTTAATCCGTTCATACCATCTAAATCATATTTCATAAATACCATTGTTGGTTTTAATTCTATTATTTTATGGTATCCATCATTAGCATTATTACAAACTGCCAATAACTCAACATCTTTTATATTTCTTAATATGTTAGAAATTTTTTCTTGTTCTTGTTTATCATCATGAATTAATACTACTTGAACTTTATTTCTTCTTTCTTCCCAATTTAGTTCTTTCCAAATCATTTCATTTTGTCTAGGTTTGAAAGAAACACATACAGGAACAAATTTGCCATATTTGTTATGTTTTGATTGATTAGTACAAGGAGTATCTTCATTCATCTTATGAGCTCTTAACTCATTTGTTGGAGAATCATCCCAAACTATTTTATTATCATAATATCTTGCTATTCCATACGGAGTACCTATCATTAAAGAACACACTCTTAACATTCCATTTGGGTGAACTAAAATTCTTGAACCATTTTTGCAAGAACAATAGCCATAATATTTTGGATTTTTCTCAAACTCTTCTTTTGTTGTAAATGATTGTGGAATTCTAACAGGTATCGAATATTCATTATTTTCAACCTTTGGTTCTATCTCATTCCAAACTTTAAACCAATCATTTATTGTAATATCAATGTTACCACTAAAATTATCTCTAGGAACACCAGTTTTAAATAGATTATGAAAATTCATTTTTTCTATTCCTAATTCTTCTGCAAATCTTATCATTCTATCTAAATACAAGTTTCCATTTTCATCTCTTTTGATTAATTCTTTACTTATACAAGATGTTATATCAATATTATATCCTAATTCTTTAGCTCTTTTTATATTCTTTACACATTTATCAAAAGAACCATATCCACGAATAGGATCATTAATTTCTTTTATCGGTCCATCTATACTAAATGTTATTTCATCTAACATTTTAAATTCTGGTTTTTCTAATAATTCACTTTTGAATTGTCCGTTTGTATCTATTCTTACATATTCATATCCTAATTCTTTTGATTTTTTTATTAAGGCTAATAAATTTTTGTTGTCATTTTTTATATCATATAAAGTTGGTTCTCCCCCCATTAATGTTAGCTTAATAGCTCCCATCTCTCTAAAATCTTCTAATAATTTTACTGCATCATTAAAGTCTACTTCTTTTTTCTCGACTTGAAAGCATATTTCTTGCTTATATAAGCATTGCACACATCTTAAATTACAGTCATCTATTAAATAGAAAAATATTTGTCTTAGATTCTTTTGAAAATAATCTGTGAATTTTTTATCCATCTTATAATTCATAATAAACTCTCCCAACTTGTCTATTTTTACATACTTATTATATAATGCTTCCAATAATGTGTAAATTACTAAAAAACTACGATAAATTCAAATTTACCTAACATTATTGACTAACATTTATATAACTGCTAAAATTCTATTAGGAGGATTAAAAAATGAATAAAAACGAATTATTAAAATTAGTGGATAGTTTAAATATGCCAAAAACAGAATATTATATTCTTTCAAGTGGTTCATTACTTTTATATGGTTTGAGAGAAAAGGCTGGAGATCTGGATTTATGTGTTTCTAATGAATTGTTTGATAAATTAAAAATAAAATTCAATTTAAGACAACCTAATGAATGTGGTTTTTATCAAATATCAAAAGATATTGAAATAATACCATCAAATAAAGATGATTTTAAAATGACAATAAAAGATAATTATCCTGTGGAAGATTTAAAGACTATTCTTAAATTCAAGCAAGAACGAAATACTCCAAAAGATCAAAAAGACATTGAAAATATAATTAAATATTTAGAAAATAATAAAATCTAACCCAAATGAGTTAGATTTTATTTTAAATAATCTTTTATAAACTTCTTATCTACTTTTGTTAATCTATCTTTCAAATAAATTAATTTTATACTATTTTCAGGTAATTCTATTGGCAATTTTACTTCATACACTTTCTTATTTTTTAAATTACTTTTTGCTGCTTCTTTCATTACATAAGCTATTCCTATCCCTCTTTTAGCTGCATTAATTCTTTGTTCTGTTGTAGGACATCTTAAAACCACATCAAGATTTATATCATAATCATTTAAAATTTTACCTAATCTCTTTGTTGTAGTTTTATTTTCATAAGATAAAACATACTTATAGTTTTCAAGCTCTTTTATATCTTTAATGTCAATTGGTTCATTTGAAATAAATATATTTTTAGTTTTCTTTAATTCTTTAATAACTAGTTCTTCTTTACAATCTGCTGGAACTGAATCTAGTATAGCAAAGTCTATTTTATTTTGTCTTATTTCTTCAATAAGTTCTCTACTATCTGATTCTGTATCTATTGAAATACACATATTAGGATAATCATTTATTGCATTTTCAATTCTTTCCATCAAATAAAACTCTGTTATATGCGAAGGACAGCCAATCGAAATTTTTGCACAATTCATATCATTTTTACTTTGAGCAATAGTTACAGCAAAATCAACTGTTCTCATTCCTAGTCTTGCATTCTCATATATTTCTTTACCTATTTCAGTTAATTTTAAAGGCTTTCTTGTAAATAGCTGTACTCCTAATTGATTTTCTAATGTTGATATACTTGTAGAAATTGATGAAGACGCATAACCAAGTTTTTCTCCTGCGTCGGCAAGACTCTTTGATTCTGCAACTACAATAAATGTTTTCATTAAATTCAAATTTACATTATTAGCTTCAATCATAATTCTCTCCCATTTTAACTTTTATAAAAGTATTTTTTTCTATGGGTATTTTACCTGCTAATCATTTGTTTAATTATCAATACTACTACATTATATCATATTATTTACATAATATCAATCAAAATTTAATTATTAAACAATTTTATATTCGCGTAATTATTTATTTTTTTTTAAAATCTTATTTAAATCAGGATATATTGCTACTATAACATCTTTTAAAACATTTAGTTCTTCTTCATTACATCTATTTATTATCTCATGTAAAATCTCTTTGTTAGTACTTTCTCTTTTCTTTTCCATGTTATCACCATAAAGCAATTTATCAACTGGTAATCTTAAAGCAATAGCAATTTGATGAAGTGTATGTACACTGCAAGATCTATTTCCTTTTTCTAATTCAGATAAATAGTTCTCAGTACGATTTATCATTTCAGCAAATTTTTCCTTTGTTATTCCAATTTGTTCTCTATAACTTTTTACTCTATTGCCTAAACCTTTCCAGTCTGTATATTCATATCTATTTTTCCTACTCATATTTTTTCCTCCACAACTAGCAATAATTTATAAACTTCTTATTATTTATATTATTGCATCATTTTAAGAAAATTATTATCAACTACGAATAGTTTATATAATTATTGCTGGTTGTTTTATGAGTAAAATAAAATACGATTTTAAATCGCTTTCTTCCTTCTCTTTTTAATTAAACAATTTACTAAAAAATCTTTTTTTCTTACATGCTGTTTTAGTTTCTACTTTATTCTTTTCTATATAATCTGTAACTTGACCATCTACTACTTCTTTTATAATCATATTTATTATATCATCACTTATTGGTTTGTGTACTACCTCAAAATTTAATTCTCTTGCTTTTTGGTAAATGCTCGGATCCGAATCTCCTGTAACTAAAACAATCTTGGGTTTTTGTTCAAAAGTATAATATTTTAATTCTTCAATCAATTCTATTCCTGTTTTCTTTGGCATTTGATTATCTGTAAAAATAATGTCTGGACTATTATTCAAAATACTTGTTAATCCATCTTCACCATTATATTCTACAAATACTTCTTCTACATTTTCATTTTTTAAAACTTTTGCTGCCAAATTGTCTGCCAATATCTTCATGTCATCTAATATTTCTACTTTTACTTTTATTGACATATATATCACTCCTCTCTGACAATTCTAAATAAATTAGAATATTAATTCTTATTATACCACATATTTTTATAATTTAAATAGTTTCGACAATATTCTCTCAATTTATTGAGAGGTTTTTAGCCATAATTTTGCTAAAATTTATATATGAAATGAGGGATTATTATGGATTTTTCGGATTTAGTTGCGATAAAAATACAAGAATTAATGAGTCAAAACAATATAACTATTTATAAATTGGAATCTTTAACAGGTGTATATACTTCTACTTTATCTTTATTTTTAAGTAGAAAAACTAAAACTATAAGATTAGAAAATCTATATTTTATCTGTGAAGCTTTAAATACAAATCTATCAGAATTTTTTGCCGATGAACGCTTTAAATACGCAGAACCAAAGGAATGGCTAAAAAGAAAAGAAGAAAAGTAATTGAATTTATATCAATTATTTTTTAATTTACTTTTTTATTATTAATTTAATAAATTCCGCATTTCTTAATTGTGGTAATGAATTTGCTTCTGTTATTTCTTTATGATAAAAATAACATGAAAAAGCTTGAATTGCTATTCCATGAGAGACAATGCAAATTTTTTTACCAATATTTTTATCAATAATTTCATTTATTGTTTTTACCATTCTTTTTTGAACATTTATATATTCTTCTTGTTCAGGCATTCCATTTGGATATTTGCTATCTATTAATTAATTGTATATTATCTTTTTTATTATATATTTCTACATTGATCATAAAACCGTTATTTTCTATATTCACAAAATATACTATAATAAATGTTTTTCTATCTATTTTTGTATTACACAAATTTCCCGTATTTCATCTTACGCTTAGTGTCATATTATCTTTAAGTTCAAGTTAAAATTAATAAACATAAATCTATATTGGGAGGAAATTTATTTATGGCTGTTAGAAAATTAAACGGTAATATGAATGTTATAGGCACAAATTTAAGACACTATCGAAAAGCAAAACATTTATCTCAAGCTGAACTTACACAAGAACTAAATTTATTAGGTATTCCGATATATAAAAATGATATTTGGCTTATAGAAGCAAATAAAAGAACAGTAAAAGATTATGAATTATGGGGATTTATAAAAGTTTTAGATATTTCTTCTGATGATTTATTTAATGGAATTAACGCAATTCTAAATGATTATTAAATTTTATTACATACAAAAATAAACCAAATAATTTTATTTACCCTAAAATTATCTGGTCTTACATTTTAATATTTCTTTCGATTTTCTACTAGATTAATACTAAAATTAATACATTTTTACCTTTTATGGAAGGAATAAACCTCTTTAATATCTAATACTTTATTGGAACAAGTCCATAAACTTGAACATCGAAAATAATATTAGAGTGGCACGAAAA
>ERZ827168.4356-NODE-4356-length-13059-cov-9.503230_pt1 | contig 13059 bp, 8 predicted proteins | sample MGYA00519868_ERZ827168 | MGnify/ENA primary metagenome ERZ827168 (study PRJEB31778, sample SAMEA3449271) | human gut metagenome | biome: human gut; feature: human-associated habitat; material: faeces | place: United Kingdom | collected 2010/2012 ...
CCATGAAAGAAAGGGGGCTGTGCCCTAACGATTCCCGTTAATGCGACAGCCCCTTCGTTTATATTCGCCACTTGTTTCTCGATATTTTACCGTATTTTTTGTGAATATTTCGTAATTTTATTGACATAATAATCAAAAAGGAATAATATAGATCACAAAGGAGGTTTTGTATTATGCTGACACAGTTTGTGCTAAAAAACGTTTTGTCTTTCAAGGAGGAAACGGTTTTCGACATGAGAGCCATCAATGCTTATAAGGAGCATCCGGAAAACACAGCAGACTCCGGGTACGGGGACAAAATCCTAAGAGTGGCAACAATCTACGGTGCCAATGCAAGCGGCAAGTCAAACTTCACCTTGGCAATGTATATTTTTCGTGCTATCGTAGCAGAATCGCTTAACAATGCAAACGACGGCAAGCTTCTTGCTATCCACAAGTTTTATCTGCCTTTCCTTTTGTCAGAAGAGAAAGCAAACTCCGAATTTGAAATTGTAAACATCATAGATGACGCTGAATACAGATATGGTTTTGAATACAATGATGAATGTATCGTAGAAGAATGGCTATACAAGAAAAATCTCAAGACTAATAGAACCGCGGTTATCTTTGAGAGAACAACCAATGCGGTAGAATTCGGTGCATCCGTAAGAAAAGAATGCGAACGATATAAAGATCAAGTCCCGAGCGAAACATTGATTTTGTCTTTTCTCAATAAGCTTAAGCTCAAAACCACAGTTTTTAATGATTTGTATTCGCGAATCATTTCTATGGTTGTTTTTCCGGCAAAATTTGATGCTGACTTTGGCAGGGATACGAATATTATCACTGAATTTCTGCCTTCCATTATAGACAATAACAAGAGCAGGCTTCTATCCTTCCTTGCCGCAATCGATATCGGCATTGTTGATATCAGTTATCGGGAGCATAATGGAGAAAATGTTTTCTTTACCGTCCATAAAGGGCGAGAGAATAAGGAATATGAGATGGGACTTTTCACTGAATCCTCCGGGACTTTGAAATGCATCGTGTTGTTTATTCATGCTTGGTTTTGCGTGTCTTTTGACGGAGTGCTCGTTATCGATGAGCTTAATACGAAATTACATCCGCTGCTTTTGAAATTTATAGTTGATTTGTTCTATGATTCCGCATCCAGGGCGCAGCTTATTTATACAACCCACGATACGACACTGATGGATAAGAAGTTTTTCCGCCGGGATCAGATTTGGTTCGTGGAAAAAGACGAATTCGGAGAGTCAAGGCTTTTTGCCTTATCTGATTACAAAGTAAGGTCCGATGCGTCATTCGAAAAAGATTATTTAGCCGGCGTGTATGGCGGAATTCCGATGCTTAGAGAATTTTCGATGAAAGAGGATAAGTAAATGGGAAGCGATGATTTATTCAAGAAAAGAAGAAAAGAGCGAAAAGAACGCAAGTGTGAGATGCTCACTCCGAAAGCGAACTCTTTCCTTATTGTGACTGAGGGCGAATGCACCGAGCCTATGTACTTCGAAGGTATTGAACGAGAAATTCGCGGGAAAGTCGGTGGGCGGATTGATGTTGAAAATCTTCCGAGAATTGACATTCATGGTGAAGGAACGGCTACAAGTCACCTGCTTCAGGCTACTCGGCTATTTGTAAAGAAAGCCAATATCGTATATCAAAACATCTGGATCGTTCTTGACAAGGATGACTTCGAGGATTTTGATGAAACGCTGAAAGCTGCTGAAAAGGAAGGATACAATGTGGCGTGGAGTAACCAATGTTTCGAATATTGGTTATTCCTGCATTTCCGGTATAGTGATGCTGCCCTGCACCGTAATGACTGGATTCGAAAATTGGACGAGATATTTCGCAGACTTGGAATTTCAGATGGCAAGTATCACAAGAACGCTGCAGACATCTATGATATCGTGAATACATATGGAAGCATTGATAATGCCATTAAAAACGCTAAAGCGAGAATGAAGCATTACGACCGGCTTTGCTGCAAGCCGTCCGCATATGATCCGGGCACAACCGTTTATGAACTGGTAGAGCAACTTAAGAAGTATTTGGAATAATGATAATCATAGTATGTGCTCATTTATGAGCTACTTTATGAACTCATTTCCAAGTGCTTTTTTAATTTGCTCTTTTGTTTTTCCTATTTTTATTCACCAATTATGCATCAAAATCCTGAATTTATTCTGCCTCAAAATACTTGAAAATTCTCAAGTTACACCTTCCATAACAGTCGCTGTTATGTTCACTTTCAGCTTTGGTAGTGCATTTGCAGGAACCTTTGAAGCTAAAACAAGTGAAGATAAGGCTGCGTTGATTACAGTTGCTCAGACAGAGTTAGCAGCATCTAAAGACTATTTAGACACTGTTAAAGCGTATTATCTTAAGAACTTTACAGATATTAGCTTAACTGATGACTATTCAGGTGTTACAGTAAAAAAAGCAGCAGTTGAGAAAATCATTGATGATGTTTTCAAAGCAATCACAAAGGAAGTAACTGCCGCTTACAACAATGTTATCATCGCGATCAACCAAGGTAGCGTAACTACTGACGGTGACGAACCTACATTAGCAGATGCAAAAGATGCTGTTAAGGCAGCTGTTAAGAGCGCATATACCGAATACAATGCAGATGCTATTGAATTTGAAGCAGTCCCTACAGCTGAAGACTATGACAAGTTCTGGGGCAAAGACGAAACAGAAGAAGCTGTTGCAAAATATGCTGCTAAGTTAGTTGCCTCATTGGTTGAAAAGATTGCTGATTACGGACAGGACAAATTTGAAAAGGATTATGATCTGGACACAGAGGACTTCGTAGACAACCTTTTTGAAACTTACATGGTCGATGCGTATACTAATGATGCTATTATCGCAATCAAGGCTCCGGTAACCGCTGCTGATGAAACTGCTGTTCTTGCTGTAGCAGACAGAGTTGCTGACTTCTATGACTATCAGGAACTTCTTGGATTGCATGACAGACAGGCATACGAATATCCGGTATATGATAGCCTGTTAAATCAGTATGTTGAAGAGTTAAAGGATCTTGCAGAAGAAAAGCTTGAAGATGCTTACGATGCAATTCAGAAGGGCGGAATTACTGTAGAAGACGAAGCGGCTATCGCAAAAATCGATGCAAGTGCTAACCCTCTTGACCTTGCTGCAATTAAAGCTGCAAGAGAAGCATACGATGCATTAGGTGAAGTTGGTATCGACAACACAATGTATCACAAATTATTGTCTCTTGAAAACCTTGCAAAAGCTGAGTCCATTGCCTCTGTTGAAGCATTAAAGATTACTGCTAAGTCAACAGCTAAGAAGGGTTCCATCACAGTTAAGTGGTCTGTAGCAGGTGATGATTCTTCAGCTGACGGATACCAGATTTGGAAGTCAACTAAGAAAAACAGCGGATACAAGAAAGCATTCACAAAAACTAAGAAGACTTACAAGAACACAAAGGGTCTTAAGAAGGGAACCAGATACTACTACAAAGTTAGAGCATATGTTGTAGTAGAAGGCAAGACTTACTATTCAGACTGGTCCAACAAAGCTTTCAGAAAAGCGAAATAAGAATTTGTTCTTATTTGAAAATTAAAAACTGATCATTACAAAAGCCCTCTCCGGCAATCCGGAGGGGGCTTTGCGCTGAGTTAACTTCGAGGAAACTTTTGAATTTTTGTGAAATATCGGCACATATCATTTAAAAAAATGTGAAAACTATTCTTGAATAATGCAAAAAGAAGACCGGCTCCCACTTATTGTTAAGGGTGCAAGGCAAATCGGGAAGACCAAATCCATCGAAACATTCGGCAAAGCGAATTATAAAAACATGGTGGAAATCAATTTTGCACTGCAAAAACAGTATAAGAGCATCTTCGATGACGGTTTTGAAGTTGAGAAAATAATTAAAAATATAACCCTGATTGACCCTTCGAAAGAATTTATTCCCGGAGAGACGCTTTTGTTTTTTGATGAAATTCAGGATTGCATAAATTGTGCAACATCACTTAAGTCCTTCAAACTCGACGGGCGTTATGATGTAATCTGTTCGGGCTCGCTTATGGGAATAAATTACAATGAAATCGAATCCAACAGTGTAGGATATAAAGAAGACTACGAAATGCATTCTTTAGATTTTGAGGAATTTTTATGGGCCAAGGGATATTCCGAAGGGCAGGTAGAAGAATTTTACCAACATATGGTTACACTTCTTCCTTTTTCACAGCTTGAATATGATGTGCTGCTTGGAAATTACAGTGGCACTTTGAAAATGCAGCAGCAAATTCTAAAGGACTATGAAGAAGATATTACCAAATATGCCAACGGACTCGATAAAGGAAAAATTCTGAATGTTTACAGGAAAATCCCTGTTTTTCTTGGAAAAGAAAACAAAAAGTTTCAAATTACAAAAGTTGCTCATAATGCACGGAATCGAGATTATGTCGGTACGGTTGAGTGGCTTGAAAACGCAGGCATCATCAATATCTGCTATTGTATGGCACAGCCGGAGCTGCCGCTAAAAGGCAATTACAACCCGGATAATTATAAACTGTACTTCGGAGACATAGGACTGCTGATTGCCTCCCTTGATGATGAGGTGCAGGACGACCTCCGCGCCAATAAAAATTTTAACACATATAAAGGTGCCATATATGAAAATGTTGTCGCTGACGAATTAAAAAAGCAAGGCTATCATCTTTATTTTTACAGAGATGAAAGAGGTGCAATCGAAATCGATTTTTTAGTCAGAGATTCCGAATTCCTTGTTCCTGTAGAAGTCAAAGCAGATGACAATATGGCTAAATCCCTTAACAAAATGATTGACAGCAGCTCATTTGGCGATGTGAAATATGTATACTTTCCCGTATTTCCTGTCTTGCTTTACCAGAAGATTTCTTAAAGAAAAAAATTCTTAGATTTTGAATTGCACAAAGGGCAAACCGATTAACTCGATTTGCCCTTTGTGTTTTAATGATATCACAAATTTACTGTCTGCGTTTATTTAACTACGACCGATTTCCAGCCGGACCATGCGCCGTAGTATGTCAGCTTCTTGCCATAGTCGTTATAAACTTCTTTTACGGCGCGAACTTTCACATAATATCTCTGACCGCTCTTAAGGTTCTTAAGAGTTGTGGACTGCGTTGTGAAATCGTTCTGAGCTGCGTTTACTTTCTTAGTGATGTAAGTACCTTTTGCAAAGTTCTTAGCTCTTGAATATCTGATTTCGTATCTTGTTACGTTGTCTTGTTTGTACCAACGAACCTTAACCTGGCCTTTCTTGCCATAGTTCCAAGGTTTCTTAGTCATAACCGCTTTCTTCGGATATACCTTGATTACTGTGGAATAGGTTGCAGGGTCATAAGTCGTTGTCCCTGTAGTCTTAATCGTGATCTTAGCTCTTCCTGCCTTAAGCGGAGTTACAAGACCGCTTGCGGAAACAGTTGCAACCGTGCTGTCACTTGAAGTGTAAGTGAATCTGCCTTCTGTTGCTTTTGGATAAAGCTGAATAACTTCTCCGCCCGGATATGCCTTGTAGGAAGAAGCAACACCTGTGATGGACTGTGATTTTCCGACAACTGTGAATGTTGCATATGTAGTGCCGGAATATCCGCCCTTTCCTTCAACTACAACTTTGTAGGTTCCGGGCTGAGAAATACTTGTAATTTTCTTACCTTCCTGGTCTAAATAATATACAGAATAGTCACCTGAATATAACTTATCTGTACCTTTTGCAACGCTTGTTACCAATGGGAGTGAAATTCTGCCTCCGGTTGCATTTTCAGATGTTTTGTTTAATGTTACAACATATCCTGAGATATCAACACCAACAATCTTAATTGTCTTTTCAACTTTAAAACTCTGATCGTATCTGCTTTCGTAATAAGCTGAACTTTCAACAACAACAGTATAGGTTCCTGTTCCGTATAAATATGAAACAGTCTTGTTTGCAGAATCCTTGATTGTAACTGTGTAATCGGAATCTGTAAGAGTTCGTCTATAGGTTCCGTCGTAAGCAGATATATCGAGATAAATTCTTTCTGCAATGTAATTTATCGAATTATTTAAAATTGTTACTCTTGCATCTGATCCGGATGTTGTCTTATAATAAGCTCTATCCACGGATACCGAGACATTTCTATTAGTTGTCTGGTTAATCGTTGTTCCTTTGTAGTCAGCTGTAATATTCTTTCCAGTGAGGGAGCCCGTTGAAACCTTATCTTGATTCTTTGCTTTTTCTCCCTTGTTTACCGGCGCAATCTGTACCCACGGTGTTCCGTATTTGCCATTGAAGTTATAGTAGTAAACATTATAATCCGTCTCCGGAATTACGGTACCTGAATATTTGGATGTTAACTTAACCTTTGGAACGCGATTTGCGCCGTCAATAATGGTTGATGAAGTAAAATCAACTTTTACTGCGCCTGTGTCAATTGACGTAATCAGAAGTGTATCTGTTAATGCCATCCCTCTTTCTGACGCATTGACAGTTGCATAGTTGCCAAGGCCTTTAATATATACTGTGTAAGAACCTACATTTATAGGATCCACTTTTTTCCCTTCTTCATTGTAATAAGCAAGAGAATAATCCCTACCCAAAGTTAACTGTTTACCGTTTACTGTGACGATAACTTTCATTTCCTGTTTGTTCCCGGTATATGTAACAAGATTATTTCTGCATACTACATCAGCTCTGTTAATCTGATTATCGGTGCTGATAACTGTGAAGGTTACATCCCTTGTTTCAGAGTAGTTCGTAATGCCCTGAAGCGTTGCGGTACCCGTCTTATCCGATTTAGAATTGTATTCACTTATTATATAGTCGGTACCCTTTACCAGTAACGTTGTTCCATCTTTTACATCAAACGTCGGTTCTTGGCCTTTGAGTGTGTTATAAGATGTGATAGATAAATTTTTGATTGACTTTCCTATAACATTAAACTCGGCAGTACGAATTCCGGAGTATTTCCCTTTGCCTGTAACTCTAACTGTAGCAGTATATCCGCCGGTTGTATTGTTCGTATATTCTACAGTATAATCAACGCCTTCCTTCAAGTATCCGGTTCTCACTCCGGGAGCATTATTAACAGGGACTACATATACAGTAGGCTTCAACTCCTTGCCACTATTGTAAGTTTGATCCGGAATAGCATCCTTATCTGCTGTCGTTCCGGTACCGACAACTTTATATCCATCCAAAGAATCAGTTACTGTAACATAAATAAATCTCTGCGAACCAATTACATTGTTGTTGTCGTCCGGTTTCTTCGGGGATACCGCAATTTCAACGGTATTGGCATCCTTTTTCGTCACAACAGGGTCGGCAACGAATTGGGCAGAAATTCCCGTTACAGAAACGGAACCAGCAGGAATTACAATCGTGGCACCTATTTTTACATTATCAAATGCTGTGCCACCCTCACCTTTAAAGTTTTCTTTTAATGTTGAATTGGTATACTCAATCTTTGCTCTTGAAAAGTCAACAGGCTTCACAACAAATGTCTTTGTTACTTTTCCGGTAACATCTGTTCCGTTACCTTCTACGGTCAACGTATATGTACCCGCATCCTTTATTGAAGTCACTTCACTTCCTTGTTTGTCTGTCCATTTTTGAGTACACTGTCCCGTAACATCCGCTCCTTTTGCATCCTTTACGGTCACTGTCGGAGTAACAGAACTTCCGGTATATTCTGCACTATCTCTATCAAGAGATACTGAACTGTTCTCCAGGACCACTACTGCTGCCCACGCCGTAGTCGTCATGGCAGGAAACATGCAGATTACTAAAGTTAATGATAGTAAAATTGCTAAAATCCTTTTCATTTCATTTTCCTTTCTTATATCATAATCTCAAAGTCTGTAAAGCGCAGATTTCCAAAATGCGCCTTTATCCAGTTACTGATATTATACGATTTTTGGAGGCGACTAACAAGAGTATTTTGTATAAAAAAAACAAGAAATAATAGGAAATTTTATCCAAGTACATGCGCAAAGCCCCCTCCGGATTGCCGGAGGGGGCTTTTGTAATGATCAGTTTTTAGTTTAAGTAATTCGAATCTTTAGAATTGAATTATTTAGCTACTCTGCGAGCTTTGTTTGACCAGTCGGAAGTTACCTTAACGCCGTCAATTACTTTGTAAGCTCTAACTTTGTAGTAGTATCTAGTTCCCTTCTTAAGACCCTTGGAGTTCTTGTAAGTCTTCTTAGTTGTTGTGAAGGCTTTCTTGTAACCCTTGTTAGCCTTTGTGGATTTCCAAATCTGGTAACCATCGATGTCAGCTTCGCCCTTTACAGTCCACTTAACTGTGATGGAGCCCTTCTTAGCTGTGGACTTAGCAGTGATCTTTAAGGATTTAACAGTCATTCCTAATTTCTGCTCTAAAACTTTGATAAGTGGAAGTGCCTTAGCATCAAGCTGATATTTCTGCTTATCAGTTAATGCATTGTAAGCGTCGAGGGCTTCTTTCATTTCTTCAAAAGTTGCACCTTCTTTGCCAGCCTTAGTTAACTTTCTTGAAGCATCTGTAGCAACTGCAAGAGAGAAATCAACCTCATCAAGTTTCTCAACTTCATTCATAGTAACATCTTTGAGGAATTTATCATGATCTTCGTTAACAGCTTCAATTTCATCTGTTAATGCTTTAGCTTCTGCTAAAACAGCTTCAGCCTCTGCCTTTAATGCAACCTTAGCAGCGATATCAGCATCGGAACCTGTTAAGTCATCTAACTTTTTATTGATTGCCTTTGCCTTGGCATCAATTTCTTCTGCAACTAATTCATTTACCTTGTCATATTTCTGTTGCAGTAAAGTTACGCTAGAAGTAATTCCTTGTACATCAGCACCTGCCATCTTTGTAAATGCATGATATGCATCGTATGCAGCCTTTACCGCAGCTTTGTCTGCTACAGTAAGTTTCGCAGTATAAGGAAGTTCGGAAATTTGTTTTTCTAATGCTTCCTTAGCAGCCTTTAATTCGTCTTTAGTCTTTACATTGTCGATTAAAGCTTTTGCTTCTTCATATGCAGCCTTAACAGCATCAACAGTTACAGCTTTGTCAATGAGTTCTTCTCCCTGAAGGCGAGCAGCTTCAAGAGTTGCTTCAGGATATACATTAGTATCTACAAGGCTTAATTTTAAAGCTTTGTAGTTAGTTAATGCACCCTTGTAGTCAGTACGAGCTTTTTCTACATCTGCCTTGTCATCAGCCTTTAACAGCTTGCCAAGATCTTCAGCAGCTTTAGCCATGATAGTTTTGATTTCGTCGTAGGACTGTGCATCTTTTAAATCTTTGATTGTCTTGGTAGCAATCTTCTCCCACTTGTCCTGTCCCTGTACTCCGGATGCATAAGTTCCTTTAAGGTATACAAGATCAGCTTCCGCAGTTTTGTCATCGCCGTAAGAAACTTTTACCTGAACTTCTGTTGCCTTTGTTCCATCTTTAAAGAACTTCTTAGCAGCATCTTCAACAGCTTTCATGAATTTTTCATATTCATAGTTCTGTGCTTCTAAAGTAACATTTTCTTTTTTAGCTGCTGCTTCAAGATAGTGAGCGGCATCTTCGAATCTGCCTGTTTTCATATCATCATATACTAACTGTTCTGCAGCCTTTAAAGCTGTATCTACGCTGGCATCATCATACTGCTTAACGCCTTCTACATAAGCAGCTTTGTACTTGCCGGCAAGCTTAGTTACGTCTGCATACTTTTCAACAGCATCAGATGCTCTTGCAAGAAGTTCAAGTGCAGTCGGGTTAGGAGCAGTTAAATTAAGTTTTGCAGCATCTCCGTCAGCAAAAGCCTTAACTGCAGGCTTGGAAGCAGCAACAGCAGCTTTGTAGCCGTTAACGATTGCCACAACTTCTGTTCTCGTAACTTTTTCGATGTTTGCAACAGCAGCACCAAAGAGTTCGCCCTTCTTAGCATTTGTCTTATTTGCTTCCCAGAAAGCCTTTAAAGTACCGTTTTCTTTAACAAGTGCAGAGAAACCAACTGTATCATCTGCTGCCATGTTTGCAAGTGATTTGCCACCTGTAAAAGCACCATTAAGCTGTGCTTCTACAGCTTCAAGAGCAGCCTTTGCATATGCTTCAACAGCAGCTTCTACTGTGCCCGCACCGATTTCTGCTTCGTACTTTTCATCGTCAAGAGTCTTAACAGCATCAAATAAAGTCTTGAAATTGTTGTATGCTGTCCAATAGCCGTTCATTTTTGCAACATCTGTAGATTCTTTATCTGCAGCAGCAATTGCATCGTTAGCATCGTCCATAAGTTTCTGAACATACTGTGCCTTTGTGATTTTAACGCCGTCAACCAGTTCAGTCTTATCTGTTGAGTTGTACTTGCTGAGGTCAACTGTAACTTTTTCCTGAACAAACTTCTTAGTTAAAGGAGCCTGTGTCTTATTTAAAGTTTCAGTCTTTGCTTCAACCAATGGTCCGAAAACAGCAACTGTGTTATATGCAGAAGCAACATTTGATACTACAGTTTTGTCCGGAGCAGTAGTTGTGTCTTCAAAATTGTTAAGTCTGTTATCGATAGCTGCTTTCATTGCCTTATCAGCATCAGCGATAACTTCGTTGGCAGCCGCTTCGAGGGCAGCCTTCATGTACTTAGTGCCGTTTACAGTAGCGAATCCATCATCATCGTAAGTCAGTGAATTTACATACTGAGTCTTAACACTGTTGATGTAACCCAGCTGTGCAGTTTTTTCAGCGGTCAAAGCAGTTGCATAGTCATCAAGCGTATATGTTGTTGCCATTGCACTACCAAAGCTGAAAGTGAACATAACAGCGATTATGTGAAGAAAAAGGGGATGAATGTGGATATGCAAGGTATAAATGTAAAAAAATAACTAGAAAAATAAATATTAAATTACATTTTATTACTTGAATTTATTTACAACAAGTGCTATAATTAGTTTACCATAATCATGAGAGCAAAGAAATAATACCGGCCGAATTGGCACAACAATCAAAGATAAGAAAGGAGTTTTTATGGATCAAAGCAAGAATAATAATTCAATTTATGATTCCCCGGACTTTCTTCCGTTTACGGATGATAATATCTTTATGAACGTAATGCGAAGTCCTAAGATTTGCCGCGGAATTTTGGAACTTGTGCTGCCGGATAAGGAGTTTGGCGAAATTAAAATTATGAATTCCCGGCACCCGTTTCTTGACGATATTGAGGGAGAGGATGATGTCGAGAGGGCGGATGATGGTTCTGGCAGGGAGAAGGGTGCCCTGTCGGACTTAATGTCTGAACCCCAGAAAACCTTGAAATTCGAGAGTGATGCACACGGCGTGCGTTTTGATGCGTTTCTCAAGAGCGACAAACTATGGGCGGAAATCGAGATGCAGACCGGCGAGAGCCCGCCGCTTGACAAGCGGGCAAGATACTATCATGCCAACATGGATTTGGACTTCCTCGAGCAAGGGCGGCCTTACGACGATCTCAAGCCGAGTTATGTCATCTTCATTTGCATCTTCGACCGCTTTAAGCGGGACGAGCCTGTCTATTTTTTCCGTTCGTGGGATGTGGAAAAAGGCTTGCCGCTTGACGACTTATCATATACAATAGTGTTGAACACAAAATGTTCTTCGGAGAAGGTTCCGGAGGCACTGAAGCCTTTCTACGAGTATCTGAATGACCCGAAGAAAAACCAGGCTTCAGAGCTGACGCGCATGATTGACGAGCGCGTCAGGAAGTTCAATTCTGACGGATGGAGGAAGAAGTACATGACATTCGAGTATATGTTGAACGAGCGCGAGCGTAAAGGCTTGGAATTAGGAATCGAACAGGGCCGCAGCGAGGGCGAGGCCAAGAAGCAGCATGAGATTGCGAAAAATCTGAAGCTGGACGGCATTTCTATGGATGTAATTGCTAAGAATACAGGCTTGACACTGGAAGAGGTTGAAAAGTTATAACATCGGATGAGGAAGTGGCTTGCCGCTTAACGATTTATCGCATACAATAGTCTTTCGTTTGAACGTAGCAGTTTATCGGCTGCTGCGTTTTTTTTATCATGGTTATGGAAAAAAATAGAATTAAGCAGGGAGAAGAGTAACAGTGGAAAACAAAATTGAAGAATTTAAGAAGTATTTGATGAATTTGGAAAGGTCAGCAAGCACAATCGAAAGCTATATTTTGGCGGTGAGATTTTTTTTCGAGCGATATGAGGAACTCAGCAAGGAGAATATGATTGATTTCAAGCAGTGGCTGATGGGAGAATACAAGCCCAAAACCGCTGCGCTCAGATGCGTCGCAATGAATGTGTTCTGCGATTATGCGGGACGCCCGGACTGCAAGGTCAAAGGAATTAAGATGCAGAAAAATGCGTCGGTGGAAAATGTGATTACCATGCGGGAGTACAAATCTCTCTTGAAGCACCTTGCGGCGGGCGGCAAGTGGAAGGTTTATTTCATAGTGAAATTCCTGGCGGGAACGGGATGCAGGGCGTCGGAACTCACGAAACTCGAAAAAAGCTGCCTCTCAAATGGGGAATTTACGCTTTGGACAAAGGGCAAAATCCGCACGATTATGATTCCGAAGCATTTGATAGAAGAGAGCAGGGAGTATTTTAAGACGGTAGATTCAAACTATTTGTTTCCGAATCGTTTCGGCGAGCAGATTACAACGCGGGGAATCGGCTGTCTTATCAAGAAATACGGATTGAAGTACAAAATCCGCGAAGAGGTGCTGCATCCGCATGCTTTCAGGCATTTGTTTGCCATACTTTTTTTGAAAGAAAACAAGAACATTGCGCTGCTGTCGGATATTCTCGGTCACGAAAGCCTGAATACCACGGCAATTTACCTGCGGCTGAGTGCCGCCGAACAAAAGAAACAGCTTGACAGAACGGTAAAAATGGTAGGGAAGCCTTGCAGGACGCCCTGCTAAATGCGTAAATGTAAGAAAATGGATAATCGTGCATAAAGTAATATCTTTTTGGGTAAAAAGCCTCAAAAATAGAAGCCGAGAGGCCCGGCAGGGACTCCCGGCACATAAAAAAAGGGGCTGTCGCATTAACGGAAAATAACCGTTAGGGCGCAGCCCTCTTTC
>ERZ827168.4358-NODE-4358-length-13057-cov-3.302184_pt1 | contig 13057 bp, 9 predicted proteins | sample MGYA00519868_ERZ827168 | MGnify/ENA primary metagenome ERZ827168 (study PRJEB31778, sample SAMEA3449271) | human gut metagenome | biome: human gut; feature: human-associated habitat; material: faeces | place: United Kingdom | collected 2010/2012 ...
TAGTCAAAGATCACCGAGAGCTCCGCGTCCGTCAGCGCCTGCATGTGGTTCTTGGGCGCCTGGGCGTATTTCGTCAGGATCTCCATGATGTCCTTGGTGGGGAGGCCGAAGTCCTTCGCCACCTCGTGTACTCTGTATTTTTCCATAGCCAAATGAAGCCACCTCGTTGCAACCCTGCCCGGAGGAAGGGGGAATTTTCAATGGGATCTGCGCTCAGACCTTGGGACCCTTGCCGCTGCCGGGCTTGCCGCCGCCCGGCTTGCTGCCCTTGCCCCGCTTCACGGGGCGGGCGTGGGCGTAGCGGGCGTTGACCTCGGCGTGCCGCCGCTCCTTCTTGGAGGGACGGTAGCCCGGTCCCCGGTCGTCCGGGCCCTTTCCGGGTCCTCTTCCGGCCCCGCCGGGACCCTTCCGGGGTCCCGTACCGGGTCTTCCGGGACCCTTCCGGGGTCCGTCCGGTCCCTTCCGGGAACCGCCGGGACCCTTTCCGGGTCCTCCGGGCCGCTTGCCGGGGGCGGGGGGACGGTCTCCCTCCCAGCCCTTGGGGGGCGTCTCCTCCGGCGGGGGCGGCGGGCTCTTCTCCCGGCGCTTCCCCTGGCGGAGGTTTTTCTCGTGCCGCAGCTGCTCCTCCTGCCGCTCCTTTTCGCGCAATACGGCCTTTTCGCGCGCCGACATGCGTTGCAGGCGTGCCTTGGCGTTGCGCTGGTCGCGTTCGTAACGGGCCCGTTGGGCGTCGATCTTGCGGCGTGTGGAGTCGAGCGCCTGCTGCTGCGCGGCGAGCAGCTCCTGCTGCCGTCCCACCTCCTGCGCTGTCTCGGCGATCTCGCGCAGCTTCGCTTCGCGCAGTTTGGCCACGCCGCGGATGTTGGCGATGCGACGCGCCACGTCGGCGAAATCCTTCGAGGCGAAGATATAGGTCAGGTAGCTGTTCTGCTTGTAGTTGCGGTAGGCTTCGCGTACCATCGCCGCATATTGGGCGCGGTAGCGTTCCAGCCGGACGTTGAGTGCGCCGGCCGTGCTGTCGCTCGCGGCGAGTTGTTCGGCGAGCAGCGACAGCTGGCTTTCGGTTTCGTCGAGCAACTGGCGGCGCGATGCGATCTGCCGCGAGAGCCGCTGCACGCTCTGCTGTTCCGAATTCTTGCCCTTCTTGATCGAGGTGAGCTCCTGTTCGCCGCGTGCGATCTGCTTTTCGAGCGCATCGATGGCACGCTGCTTCTCGGCGATCTGCCGTTGCAAGTCGCCCTTTTGCCCTGCTGCCGGAACGGTCAGACAGAGCAGCAAGCCGAGGATCAGTGCGAAGCGTGTCATGGCGCGGCGGGCGTTTGCGCCGCCTCTTTCAGGCGGCGGAACCGTTCGACGATCGCGTCGGGGTCGTCGTAACCCCCTTCGAGCGCCTTTTTCCAATAGACTTCGGCCATGAACTTCTCGCCCAGCGCGGCCAGGATGTCGCCGTAGTGGAGTTGCAGGTCGGGACTTTGGCTGCGGTCGAGCGAAAGGGCCTGCTGCATGGTTTTCTTCGCTTCGTCGTAACGTCCCAACCGGTAGAGCACCCATGCGTAGGTGTCCAGATAGGTCGGGTTGTTCTCTTCGAGCACGATCGCGCGCCCCGCCATGGCGAGCGCCCGTTCCAGGTCGCGCCCTTCGAGCGAGAGAAAGTAGGCGTAGTTGTTGAGCACCATCGCGTTGTCGTAACGCAGCGCGAGCGAACGGTCGTAGGCGTCGTAGCACTTGCGCATGCAGCGTGCCGCGGGGCCTTTGCGGCTTTCGTAGAGCGACGCTTTGGGCCGTCGATCCTCCGACTGCTTCTGCAACGCCTGCTGGCCCATCAGGTGATAGGTTTCGCCGATGATGCCCCAGACGGCGCCCCGCAGCGAGTCACCCGGTGCCAGGCGGAGCGAGTTCTTGTAGAATTTCAGCGCTTCGTCGTACCGTTTGGCGTAGGAGAGCATCTGTCCCTTGCGCAGGTGGAGGTCGACGTTTTCGGGGAAGAGCTTCATCGCGCGGGAAGTGTAGTGCTCCACCGAGTCGGGCCGCTGCTTGTAGCTCTCGATGTCGATCACCATGTTGAAGTAGTCGATCCGGGGCGGGAGGTCGTCGAGATGCGTCTTGTAGTAGGTCAGCGCGTCGTCGAGCTGCCCCGAGGCGATCAGGTGGTCGCCGTAGAGCTTCACCACGCGCGGATCGTGCGGATATTTCATCGCCAGCGTCGTAGCCAGGTCGTTGATTTGCAGGTAAAAGGTGCTGTAAAAATTCCGGTCGCCGGTGATCCGGTCGAAATAGGCGAGCTTGTCGTCGAGCGGCATTTCATCGCTCGCGAAGAGCCGCCGCGTGTAGTTGAGCGAGGAGGCGTAGTCGCGCCGTTCGTTGTAGAATTCGCTGTACGTGGCCAGTACAGCGACGCTCGTCGAATCGATGCGGTAGGCCTCGGCGAATTGTACCAGCGCCAGCGAATCTTTCTTCTGGCGGGCATACAACTCGCCCAGCAGCAGATAGTTCTCGGCCTTGTAGGGGGCGGCTTCAATGAGCGCCTGCGCTTCGGCTACGGCGCGGTCGTATTGGCGGGTTCCCACCAGCAGGCGGCGTTTGAGTTCCGACAGGGCGTCGATCCTGCCGAAACGCACCTCCGCCGAATCGAGCACAGCGATCGCCGAGAAGGGTTGCCCCTCCTGGTCGTAGAGCATCGCCAGCACGCGGTAGGAGTCGGGATTCTGCGCGTCGATCTCGCGCAGCCGGTTGTAGGTGCGGATCGCGTCGCGGTAGCGGTCGTTGAGAATCTGCGCCTGCCCCAGTTGCAGCAGGTACCATTTGTCGGTCGTGTCGGTGCGGAAGGCGCGTTCGGCATGGCGCAGGGCGGCGGGTGCATCGTTGTAAAGCAGCAGTTCGGCCAGTTCGTACCATGCGGGCCCGTAGGTCGAATCGGCTTCGACGGAGCGTTCCAGCGACGCGCGGGCCGCGGCGGTGTCCCGCTCGATGAAGGCCTGCTTGATCCCTTCGGTGAAGAGGTAGAATCCCCGGAGCGAGTCGGGCACCTGCGGCGCCGGCGCGACCTGCGGGGTTTTCCGGGCGAAAGCGCCGCAGAAGACCGCAGTGAGCAGGAGCAGAAGGAGTGTTTTTCGCATCGTCGGGGGTGTCATATGCTGTTAAACGGAACGGGGGCGGCGCTTCGTATGCGTCGCCCCTCGCGTTTTCAATCCAACTCGGTATCGAACTGGCGGAGGAAGCGCACGTCGTTTTCGAAATAGAGCCGCAGGTCGCCCACGCCGTATTTGAGCATGGCGATACGTTCGATGCCCATGCCGAAGGCGAAGCCCGAATATTTCTTCGGATCGATGCCGTTGGCCTCCAATACGTTGGGGTCGACCATGCCGCAGCCCAGAATCTCCAGCCAGCCCGTGCCCTTGCAGACCGGACAGCCCTTGCCGCCGCAGAGGTTGCACGAGACGTCGACCTCGGCCGAGGGTTCGGTGAAGGGGAAATACGACGGACGCATCCGGATGGCCGTCTGTTCGCCGAAGAGTTCTTTGGCGAAGAACAGCAGCGATTGTTTCAGGTCGGCGAACGAAACCCCTTCGTCGATGTAAAGTCCTTCGATCTGGTGGAAGATGCAGTGGGCACGGTAGGAGATGGCCTCGTTGCGGAAGACGCGGCCGGGGCAGATGACGCGGATCGGCGGGCGCTGGTGCTCCATCGTGCGCACCTGGATCGACGAGGTGTGGGTGCGCAGCAGGATGTCGGGGTTCTTCTCGATGAAGAAGGTGTCCTGCATGTCGCGCGCCGGATGTTCGGGCGGGAAGTTGAGTGCCGAGAAGACGTGCCAGTCGTCCTCGATTTCGGGCCCGTCGGCCACCGTATAGCCCAGCCGCGAGAAGATCTCGACGATCTGGTTCTTCACCAGCGAAATCGGATGGCGCGACCCGAGCTGCTCGGCCGAACCGGGACGGGTCGGATCGCCGATGGCTTCGGCATCGTCGGCCCTGCTCTCCTGCAATTCGGCGCGCAGGGCGGCAACCCGCTCGGTGGCGGCCTGTTTCAGGGCGTTGAGCCGCTGCCCCACTTCGCGTTTGAGTTCGGGAGCCACCCTCTTGAACTCCTCCATCAGCGCGTTCAGTTCGCCCTTTTTCCCCAGTACCTTGATGCGGAACTCTTCGACTTCGGCCGCCGTTTTGGGGCAGAACTCTTCGACACGCCGCAGAAGTTCTTCGATTTTGCCAATCATATTTTGCGGTTTTATACTTTTTGCCTAATTTTATACGCTATATAAAATGCAAAGTTATAAATTTTTTGAGATATGTTGCGCAAATCGCTCGCTTTTGTCGTCGTTGCACTCCTCCTCGCCGCGGGGGCGTCGGCCCAGAGCGTCGGGCTCGTGCTGAGCGGCGGAGGGGCGAAGGGACTCTACCATATCGGGGTGATCCAGGCGCTCGAAGAGAACGAGGTTCCGATCGATTACGTCGCCGGAACCTCCATGGGTTCGATCATCGCGGCGCTCTACGCGGCGGGCTATTCGCCGGAGGAGATGCGCGCGATCGTCGATTCGGGGCAGGTTCGGGAGTGGGTTTCGGGCCGCATCGATTCGCGTTACGCCTCCTATTACCGCCAGATGCAGGATCAGCCCTCGATGCTTACGCTGCGGCTCAATCTGCGCGACGAGGAGAAGCGCAGCGACGCCAAGAACAAGTCGCGGCTGGTGCTGCCGAGCCATCTCATTTCGTCGTCGCAGATCGATCTGGCGCTCGCCGAACTGCTGACGCCGGCTTCGACGGCCTCCGGCGGCGATTTCGACCGGCTCATGGTGCCGTTCCGGTGCGTGGCCAGCGACCTGGTGGCGCGCAAACCCTATGTGCTCAAAACGGGCGACCTGGGCGAAGCGGTGCGTGCCTCGATGGCCATTCCGCTGGCGTTCAACCCGATCGAGAAGGATTCGATGCTGCTCTACGACGGCGGTATCTACGACAATTTTCCGTGGAAACCCCTCGACGAAACCTTCCGTCCCGACTACCTGATCGGCAGCAAATGTACGTCGGGCAACACCGAACCCAACGCCAAGAGCATCATGGACCAGGTGTGGATGCTCACCATGGAGAAGACCGATTACGACATGCCGGCCGGCCGCAGCACGCTTATCGAGCGGGCGGTCGACGTTTCGATGCTCGACTTTTCTCAGGCCGACGCCATTATCCAGTCGGGTTATGACGATACGATGGCGCTGATGGACTCGCTCAAAAGCGCCGTTCCGCGCCGCATGTCGCGGGGCGAGGCGCTGCGCCGCCGCGCCGCCTTCCGCGAACGCTGCCCCGAGCTGCTTTTCAACCGCTACGCGATCGAGGGGCTGAATCCCGCCCAGACGACCTACGTGCGCGACAACATGCAGCTCGACCACCAGCACGACGGCGAACCGAAGATCCTTTCGTTCGAGCGGGTGAAGGACAAATACTTCTCGGTGCTGGCCGACGGCAATTTCTCCACCGAATACCCCTACATGCGCTACGATCCGAAGTCGGGCTATTACGGCATCGATTTCCGGCTGACGACCAAGCCCGACTACAAAATCCTGATCGGCGGTAACATCTCGTCGACGGCCTTCAACCAGGCCTACGTCGGGTTCGAATACCACCGCATCCGCCATGCGGCCAACCGCTACTACACCCACCTGTTCCTCGGGCCGGTGTCGTCGGCCGTCATGCTGGGCGGACGGACGGACTTCTTCCTCTGGCGGCCGCTGTTCGTCGATTATTCGTACAACTTCACGGCCCGCAACTACAAGAACGGCAATTTCGGCAACCTCACGTCGGTGTCGAACACCGAGTCGATGAAGTTTCTGGAAAACTTCCTCTCGCTGGGATTCGGCTTTCCGGTCACGCACCGCAGCGCCTTCGTGATCCGGCTCAACGGCGGACAGGAGCGCTACTATTACAGCCTCGACCGCGCCTCCTACAAGGAGAACTACTACGAGGATCTGACCACGCTCAACTACATTTCGCCGAAGATCGAGCTGCGGCGCAGTTCGCTGGACAGGATGATCTTCCCGCACTCCGGTACGTCGCTCTCGCTGTCGGGCATCTATCTCTACGGCCGCGACCGTTTCGTGCCGAGTCCCTATTCGCGCGACGAGCAGCGGCTGCGCAAGTCGAAGCGGGATGTCTCGTGGTGGGGCGCCCGCATCGTGTGGAACCAGTATTTCCAGATTTCGGGCAGCAAATGGTTTTCGCTGGGTTACGGCGCCGAGGCTGTCGTGACGACGATCCCCACGCTGAGCAACGACAAGGTGACGCGCATGCTGATGCCGGCCTACCGGCCTACGCTCCATTCGCAGACGGTCTACATGCCCGAATACCGCGCCAAGCGCTATGCGGCGGTCAGCGTGATGCCGACCTTCGATTTCAGCGACCGGTTCTTCCTGCGGACGGGCATCTACGCGATGTTCGCCGAGCGGTTCCGACCGACCGACGACAGGATGCGTTACATCGTCGACGCGTCGCTGGTCTATCATACGGGCATCGGCCCGATCAGCCTTTCGCTGACGAAGTACAATGTCAAGAACTGGGACAACCTCTTCCTGACCTTCAATTTCGGCTATGCGATGTTCCGTCCGCGCGGAATCCACTATTGACGACCCTATGGTTTAACGATTCGACGACTATATGACACAAGAACCCAAAATCACGGCGGCGCTGATCTACGACTTCGACGGTACGCTGGCGCCCGGCAACATGCAGGAGTACGATTTCATTCCCGCCGTCGGCCAGAGCAACAGGGAGTTCTGGAACGACGCCAATTCGCTGGCCGAGGAGCAGGACGCCGACATGACGCTTACCTACATGGCCAAGATGCTCGAAGCGGCGCGCTCGCGCAAACTGTCGCTGCGCCGCGAGGCGTTCCAGGAGTCGGGACGCAACATCCGGCTCTTTCCGGGCGTGAAGGAGTGGTTCGGCCGCATCAACGCCTATGCCGCCGCGCGGGGCGTGCGCGTGCTGCACTACATCAATTCGTCGGGCTTGAAGGAGATGATCGAGGGGACGCCCATCGCGTCCGAGTTCCGCAAGATCTTCGCCTGCTCGTTCCTCTACGACGTCGACGGCATCGCCTACTGGCCCGGCGTGGCGGTCAACTATACCAATAAGACGCAGTTCATCTTCAAGATCAACAAGGGCGTCGAGTCGGTGTCGGACTGCAAGCTGGTCAATCAGTATATCGAGGAGCGCGAACGTCCCGTGCCTTTCAGCCGTATGATCTACGTGGGCGACGGGACGACCGACATTCCCTGTATGCGGCTGGTGAAGAACTTCGGCGGCCACTCGATCGCCGTCTACAACCCCGCGTCGGCGAAGGTGGGGCGCAAGGACCTGGCGTCGCTCATCCGCGACAACCGCGTCAACCACGTCTGTGCGGCCGATTATACCGAAGGATCGGAGATCGACCGGCTGGTGAAACTCATCATCGACAAGATCGCGGTCGACTTCGAGCTGCAACAGCTCGAAATCCCGCGTTAAACGCATCGCTCATGAAGATCGTATTCGCAACCAACAACGCCCACAAGCTCGCCGAGGTGCAGGCCGTGCTGGGCGACGCCTACGAACTGGTGACGCCGCGCATGTGCGGCGTGGAGGAGGAGATTCCCGAAAACCAGCCGACGCTCGAAGGCAATGCCTCCGAGAAGTCGCACTACCTGCGCGCCCGCACGGGGCTCGACTGCTTCGCCGACGATACGGGGCTGGAGGTCGAGGCGCTGGGCGGCGCTCCGGGCGTGCACTCGGCCCGCTACGCCACCGACGGCCACGACTTCGCGGCCAACAACCGCCTGCTGCTGCGCAACTTGGAGGGGGTGGCCAACCGCCGCGCACGCTTCCGCACGGTCATTTCGCTGCTTGTGGGCGACGAGGAGCACCTCTTCGAAGGGGTCGTCGAGGGGCGCATCGTCGAACGGGAGAGCGGAGCCGAGGGGTTCGGTTACGATCCGCTCTTCGTGCCCGACGGCTGCGACCGTACCTTCGCCGAGATGTCGCCCGACGAGAAGAACGCCGTGTCGCACCGCGGCCGCGCCGTGCGCAAACTGGCCGCCTTCCTGCGCGCCCGCGGCGAAAAGTGACACCCCGGCTTCGACACTCCGGCCGATGACCGATAAAGCCCTCCTTCTGCACCGGCTGGCAGCCTGCTCCGGCCCGCTGCTGGCCGCAGGTGCCGCGCAGGCGCAGCAAGCCGCCCCCGCGCAGCGCCCCAACATCCTCTTCATTCTGACCGACGACCAGCGGTGGGACGCCGTGGGATACGTCAACCCGATCGTCCGCACGCCGCACATCGACTCGCTGGCCCGCGAAGGGGTCTGCTTCCGCAACGCCTTCGTCACGACGCCGATCAGCGCCGCCAGCCGCGCGTCGCTGCTTACGGGCATGTACGAGCGCACGCACGGCTACACCTTCCGGCAGGGCCCGCTCAAAGAGCCTTACATGCAGCAGTCCTATCCCGTCCTGCTGCGTGCGAGCGGCTATACGATCGCCTATTTCGGGAAGTTCGGCGTCACCTATCCCGGTGCGCAGCGGCTCTTCGACGCGGCCGACCTCTACGACCGCCGCGGCAAATTCCCCGACCGCCGCGGCTATTTCTACAAGACGATCGACGGCGATACGGTACACCTGACCCGCTATACGGGCTACGAGGCGCAGCGATTCCTGCGCGAAGTCGATCTGTCGAAGCCCTTCTGTCTGTCGCTCGGTTTCAGTGCCCCGCATGCCCACGATCCCGCACCGGAGCAGTATTTCTGGGAGCCGTGGGCCGATTCGCTCTACCGCGACCTGACCGTCGCGCCGCCGCTGCTGGCCGACGACCGCTACTTCGAGGAGCTGCCCGAGGCGGTGCGCAGGGGCTACAACCGCGTGCGCTGGACGTGGCGCTACGATACGCCGCAGAAGTACCAGCACAGCGTCAAGGGCTACTACCGCATGATCTCGGAGGTCGACCGCGAGGTGGGAGCTATCCGGCAAGTGTTGCGCGAGCGGGGGCTCGACCGCAATACGATCATCGTCTTCATGGGCGACAACGGTTATTTCCTCGGCGAGCGGCAGCTGGCCGGCAAATGGCTGATGTACGACCGTTCGCTGCGGGTGCCGATGCTCATCTACGACCCGCGCGGCCGCGACCCCCGCGAGGTGGAGGACATGGTGCTCAATATCGACGTTCCGGCGACGATCCTCGATGCGGCGGGCGTCGCCGTGCCCGAAGCCTATCAGGGCGTCAGCCTGCTGGGTTACACCCGCGGCGAGGCGCCGGCCGCCGACCGCGAAGCGTTCCTGTGCGAACATCTCTGGGAGCTGGACGAAATCCCTTCGAGCGAGGGAATCCGCACCGAGCGGTGGAAATACATGCGTTACCGCTTCATCCCGGGTCGGGAGGAGCTCTACGATCTGGCGGCCGATCCGGAGGAGGCGGTCAATCTCGCCTCCGATCCGGCCTACGGCCGGACGTTGGAGGAGTTGCGCCGGGAGTGCGACCGGCAGATCGAACGTTACGTCTCGCTGCGCCGCCACTGATTCCGGGCGAAGGTGTTCCTCCCGAAAAATCCATGCCGGAGAACAATGCGCAGCCGCGGCCGTACGCTTTTTCGGGGAAATCGGTTCGGAATGCTTCTCGGGGATTTTTCTGCCGGAATGAAGGCTTTCCCCGGATTTCCCCGATGGAATGCAACTTTTTGTGGCTTAAAATGTTCGGATCGTTATTCCGTGCCGGAACATGCTGCCGGCGTGCGGTTTGCATCTCTGCGGAAAAAAGCGTATCTTTATCGGAAGAGCCGGCGCCGGAGGGCGGCCGGCTCATCGCCCTCGGCGGCCTGCTGCCTGCGGGGCGGATACTGTCTGCGAAGAGATGAAAGAAACCCTATTTATTCACTTAACTCAACTGTTTATGAAACATTTTATCCTATGGGGTCTGACGCTCGCGGCCGTGGTGCTGGGCGGGTGCTCGGACGATTACGACGACACGGAGCTTCGCACGGGGTTGAACGATCTGCGGGATCGCGTCGCGAAACTCGAAACGCAGCTGACGAAGCTCAACGGCGAAATCACAACGATCGATGCGCTGGTCAGGAAATTGGAGAGCAATGTCTCGGTGGTGAAGGTCGAGCCGGGCACGGACGGCAAAAGCTACACGATCTACTTTTCGGACGACACGAAAGCGGTGATTGCCAACGGCGAGGACGGCGTCGCGGGCAAGGATGCTCCGGTGATCGGCGTGAAGGAGGAGGACGGCGTCTACTACTGGGCGCAGACGATCGACGGAAAGACGACGATCCTCGAAGTCGACGGGCAGAAACTGCGCGTGACGGCCGAAGTTACCCCCCCCCGGCTGTCGGTCGACGAAGAGGGTTACTGGGAGGCGAGCTATGACGGCGGAGATACGTGGGAGCGGATCACGAATGCCGCGGGCGAGCCGGTGAAGGCCGTGACGGACGACGGATCGTCGATTCAGGACTCGTTTTTCAGCGCCGTGACGCAGGACGACGGCAACGTCTATTTCACGCTGACCGACGGGTCGGTCATCACGGTCGCGAAGCGGATGGATTTCTACCTGATCCTGCGCAAGGCTCCCGATGTGGCACCCTTCGTCTACGGCGAGACCAAGACCTATGAGATCGAGAGCGCCGGCGTGGCGGAGACGATTCTCACCAAGCCCGACGGATGGCGCGTGGCATTGAAGGACGACGTGTTGAGCGTGACGGCTCCGGCGGCCGACGCTGCGGGCTTCGAGGCCGAAGGTACGGTGGCCGTGATCTATTTCGACGGTGCGGAGCGCAGCTCGGTGGCCAAGTTGGGCGTCGTGGTCGACAAGAGCCAGACCGGCGTGACCGAGGGCGACGACTTCACGATCGACATCACCGAGGTGACCGACAAGAGCGTCACGGCGACCGTCACGCCGAAGGACGCTTCGATCTATTACTATGTTTCGGCTTACGATGCCGAGACGTTCGATGAAAAGGGCGAGGCGGCCGTCGTCGCCGAACTGAAAGCGATGTTCGATTTCTATGTTCAGTATGGAATGTGGGATTATTACAAAGAGACGCTGATGTCGAAGGGAACGGCTACCTATACCACGCCTGAGGCGACGCCGCTCACGGCCGGTGCGTCTTATTATCTGATCGCCTTCGGATTGGAGGAAAACAGCGAAGGAACCGCATTGATACCCAATACCGCCGTAATGAAGGTTCCCTTCAAGACGACTACGCCGGTGGTGGTCAATACCAAATACCGCGTCACGGTCGACAACATCACGTGGTACGGCGCCGGGTACAGTGTGGTGCCGAGCGACGACCTGCACTATTTCCACGGCATCGTCAAGAAGTCGGCCTTCACCGGCGGGCAGGGGCAGCCTCTGACCGACGCGGAGGTGGCCGCCGCCTATGTCAAGGAGTATGAGACTCGTTATTACGACGAGCTTTACATGGATGATCCGACGACGATCAAGTGGACGGATCTTTCTTCCTGCGGTACGCAGCGGCAGGTCGTTCCGCGCGCCTGGATCCGCGAAAACGAACTGGCCAACGAGGCGATCCGTCCGCTGGTCGCCGAGACGGACTACTGCCTGATCGCCTTCGGCGTCGACGGCAAGGAGCTGCGCACGGATGTGGCGAAGAAGGAGTTCCGCACGCCGGCCTTCACGCCGACCGAGGAGTGCACGTTCGACCTCGACGTGACGGTATCGCGTCAGAATCTCTCGATCAAGGTCACGCCGTCGAACAAGAACCTGACCTATATCTGCCACCTCGACAAGAGTGCGACCTATTATGAGTTCGAAAACGACATGCAGTATGCGGCCGACGACCTCTTCTGGACGAAATACAACCTCGAAGCGGGCCGGACGCTCTCCGACGAGCTGCTGACGGGCGACATCGAAATGAAGGCCGAGAATCTGTGGGCTTCGACCGGTTATGTGGTCTATGCCTACGGCTGTACGGCCGACGGGGTGATTACCACGCCGCTCACATCGGTCCGCGTATTGACCGAGGCCGGTTCGGATACGCCTCCGGCCACTGCCGCCAAGCCGCGTTTGGTGCGGGTACGGTAGCATCCGTTTCGGAAAATAAAAATCCCCGGCTCCTTGCGAGCCGGGGATTTTTACGGATGACGACGAGGGCGGGTCACCGCTTGTTGTAGAGGTTCATCGTGCGTTCGGCGCCGATCGAGACGAAGGAAAGAACGGCCTCGGCGAAGACTTTCAGCCGCTCGGGCAGCGCCTTGCGCTCTTCGTCCGACCACGACCCCAGCACGTAGTCCACCTGATGCCCGCGGGCGAAATCGCCGCCGATGCCGAAACGGATGCGGGCGTACGCCTCCGTGCCCAGCAGCTCGGTGATGTTTTTCAGCCCGTTATGACCGCCGGCGCTGCCTTTCGGTCGCATCCGAAGCGTCCCGAAAGGGAGTGCGATGTCGTCCACCACGACCAGCAGATTCTCCGGCGCGATCTTCTCGGCTTCCATCCAGTAACGGACGGCTTTGCCCGAGAGGTTCATGTAGGTCGACGGTTTGAGCAGCACGAGCGTGCGTCCCTTGTAGCGCAGTTCGGCCGTCGCGCCGTAACGGCCCGTCGTAAAAGCGATGTTGGACTGCTCGGCTAAGCAATCCAACACCTTGAATCCGATGTTGTGGCGGGTGTCGGCGTATTCGGCGCCGATGTTCCCCAGTCCTACAACGAGGTATTTCATCGTCCGGAATTTATCGGTTTCGACAATCGTTTCGGTTCCGGAGCGACAGCTACTGGGCGGCCTCCGCTGCGGCGCCGCGCGAAGCACGCGTTACGCGAACGGCGCAAACGGCCGTGGTGGCGGGGGTCAGGAATTTCAGGTCGTCCGATTTGAGGTCGCCCACGAAGATCGTCTTGCCCACGCCCAGCGTCGTCACGTCGACGGTGATCTCGTCGGGCAGTTTGTCGACCGGGCCGCTGACGAAGATCTTGCGGGTCGAGAGGACGAGCTTGCCGCCCACCTTCACGCCCTCGGCGTTGCCGGTCAGGCGCACCGGAATGCTGATTGCCACGGGTTTGCCCTCCTGCACGCGGTAGAAGTCGATGTGGAGAA
>ERZ827168.4362-NODE-4362-length-13046-cov-8.607728_pt1 | contig 13046 bp, 19 predicted proteins | sample MGYA00519868_ERZ827168 | MGnify/ENA primary metagenome ERZ827168 (study PRJEB31778, sample SAMEA3449271) | human gut metagenome | biome: human gut; feature: human-associated habitat; material: faeces | place: United Kingdom | collected 2010/2012 ...
CCTTGACAAAAAATTTCAGCGTTATATAATAACAAGACGTTATGTATAATATATAGTTATTATATGGAGATAGTGCTTATGCCGGCAGTCAGAAAAGCTTCAAGGGAACAAATCATCGACGCTGCGGTGGCGGTATTGCGTGACGACGGCTTTTCCGCCATCAATGCCCGCAGCGTGGCCAAAAAACTGGGCTGCTCCACGCAACCGATCTACTTCTCGTTCAAGAACATGGACGAGCTGAAAGCCGCTTTGACGGAACGTGCAATCGAACTGCACACGCAGCGTGTGCGGGATTCTCTGCGCGCCCATGAGGGCAGCGACAGCCGCTACAGCAGTTACGGCATGGGTTTCGTCAAATTCGCCGCCGAGGAAAAGCAGCTGTTCCGCTGGCTCTATCTGGAGGGGAAGCAGCTTGGCCCATATCAGAACGACGTCCTGCTGCCGGAGATTATCGCGGTCATCGTCGAGGAATTCGGCTACAGCGAGGAGGTCGCGCGGCGCTTTCATCAGGACATGACCTACTTTACCTACGGTCTGGCAATTCTTGCCAATACGGATCACCTGCACTTGACGGAAACAGAGCTGCGTGAGGCGTTCCGTCGGGAGTTCCGAGCCCTGACCGCCATTTACGGAAAGCCTGCGAAGCTTCCCGAATTTGCCGTGAAAGCCGGTGTTGTTTTGTGAATCTGAAAGTGTCCTTTTCATGGATCGGGCTTGTGATCTTTGCGCTGCCCATGCTGATCAACATTGCCTATGTCATGTTTCCACCAGCCGGAAAAGCGGAACAGACCGCGGCGGTCACGCATTGGGTTGAGATCGTCGAACAAATCAGCCGCATCGCCTATCTGTTTGCGGTTACGCTGCTTGTAAGCCGGGAAAATCTCAGCTTCCGGAGCGTTTGCTTTTCCCTTGCGGCAGTTTTCCTGGTACTGTATTACGCCGTGTGGCTCCGCTATTTTATGGGCGGACGGGAGATCGCACTGCTGAGCTGTTCGTTCCTCTTTGTCCCGATGCCGCTGGCGGTGTTTCCCGTGCTGTATTATCTATGCGCCGCCATCTGGCTGCATAATCTTCCGGCTGCGATCATCATGGTGATTTTCGGCGCGGCACATCTCACCGTGTCGATTCAATCCTTTCGCTGACGTTTGTTGTGCGCTACGCTCCCAAAAATGTTCAAACAGGTCTTGACAAGTAACCAATCGGTAACTATACTATAAGTTACCGATTGGTTACTATGATGAGGAGGAAAATCATGGCTGAGGGTACGAAAGAACGAGTCTTGGAAACGACGCTGGAGCTGTTTGCGCAGAACGGCTATCTTGGGACATCCATGAATGATATTGCAGCGCGGCTGGGGATCACCAAGGCCGCCCTGTATAAGCACTATGCCGGAAAGCAGGAGATACTGAAGCGTATCGTGGAGCGTATGGATCAGATGGACAAGGAGCGCGCCGAGGCGTATGAAATGCCGGAAACGGAGCCGGAGGGATTTGCGGAAGCCTATCTGCACACGCCCGCCGAAAAGATCCGCGCCTACAGTCGGGCGCAGTTCGACCATTGGACAAGAGAGCCGTTTTCCACGAACTTCCGCAAAATGCTGACGCTGGAGCAATACCGCGATCCCAAGCTGACGCAGCTCCATCACGACTATCTGGCCGGCGGGCCCTTGGAGTACATGGCGGCGATCTTCCGCAGGCTGACGGACTCCGACGAGGCCGCCATGCAGCTGGCGCTGGAGTTTTACGGTCCCATGTATTTGCTCTACAGCATTTACGACGGCGCGGAGAACAAAGAGACCGTAGCCCCTTTGCTGGACGCCCATGTTGAGCGCTTCATCGACCGGGTCGGCTTCGGCCGTTAAAGCCGTTTTTCGCTCCTGTCCGAAAGGCCGGTGGGCGAGAGGCATCCGCACAAGGGTATCCTGAGCAAAAGGGCAGATCAGCCAGGCGCAGAGACGCGGTGCTGACCACGACACCGATGGTCCGCACCGCGCTTTGATTTGGAAAGGACGATTTTATGAACGCGATCATTTACACCACCAACACCGGCAGCACGGCGCGGTATGCCGAGCTGCTGCCCTGCGCGACCGGACTTCCGGCCTATTCCCTCGCCGAGGCGAAGAGCGCCGTCTCCACCGGCGCGGAGGTCATCTATTTAGGCTGGATCATGGCAGGCTCGGTCAAGGGCTATGCCGAGGCCGCAAAGCGTTACCGGGTATATGCCGTCTGCGCTGTCGGCATGGGACAAACCGGAACGCAGACAGACAGCGTGCGGAAAAAGACGGCGGTCCCGGCCGATATTCCGCTGTTCACTCTGCAAGGGAACTTTGACGTGAAGAAGCTGCACGGCATTTACCGCCCCATGATGGAGCTCATGGTCAAAACGGCGGGCAAGGCCCTTGTCGAAAAGACTGATCGCACGCCGGAGGAGGACGATATGCTCGACATGATGCTCCACGGCGGCGAGCGGGTCAAGGCGGAGAACCTGCGTGCCGTGCTGGACTGGTACAGCGCACGGCGATAAGAATGGGAGAAAATAATCATGATGTGTCTGAAATGCGGAAAAGAAATGAGAAAAGGCTATTTGTTCAGCAGCAAGGATGGTGCGTTCAGTTTTGCAGACAAAGTGCCGAGTGCCTTGGAAAACGCCAAAAACGCGGAGGGATTTGTAAAGCTCACCGGGTTGAAGGTCGGCGGCCGCACGAGCGTGGAGGCCTGCTGCTGTGATGTGTGCAGAACGATCACGATCCAGTATTGAGAGGTGCAGTGAGAATGAAGCTCTATTTCGGAAACGCCGTCACTACGGCGACAACCTTGATGATCCTTGCCCTGCTGGGCTTTATCGGCTGGTCGGTTTGGGGCCGCGCAGTTATTCAGTATTGGGGACGCAGAAGTGTGCTTCTGCTTGTTTTTGGACTTGTGGTCTGCTGCTTTGCGGCGGCGCGGGACGGGTTATATAAAACGATTCAGAATGCCATTGACGGAAGCTGCGCACCGGGACTGTTTCCACTGGTCAGCATTCCCACCATCGTCGGCTGTGTCGGTGCGCTGCTGATTATCATTGCCGCCATTGCCACGCCGATTGCCAAAACGCAGCACGCGCGCGAGATATGGTTCTATATGATGTCGGGCGGCGCTGTACTGAAAATCGTGACGATGGAGATCGCACGGATCATTCTCTGAAGCGAAAAGGTCATGTTTTTATGCCGCAGATGAACAAGGGCGGAAAATTTGTTTTCGGAGAGTCGGTGATTCGACCCGATGGATGGGTGAGGCTACCGCCGCAGGCGGCGGAAGAATACCGCATTGCTTCGGAAGGAAAGGTCTATCTGTTTACCGGAAGCAAAATGACCGGCGGCTTCTGTGTGACGCGTCAGGGATTGCTCCTGTCGTCGAAGCTGGGACATATCCTGACCGAAACGCCAACGCTTTTGCATTATAAAGTTCCTGACGGTACTTTTCTTCCCTACAAGGGACGTTCGTACTGCTGGACAGCCATTTCAGCGTCTGGTGAAATTACACTGTCCGAAGAAATGATGGCTTTTCTGCATCTGAAGCCGGAGATGCGGCTCCTGTCTGTCCGCAGCAGCGACATCGCTTTTACCATGAGCGTGAAAGGGCCGCTGCTGGAAAAGGCGGCGCAGTTGGACGGTGAGATACCGCAGTTTTGAGAAAAGCAAAGCCTGTGAACAGGCATTTACAGGCTGCTCTCATGACCGCGCTTTCCCCATGGTATGTTCAAAGGAAAGCGGAACGCCGTGCATGACCGCGGCGTATGCGGTCATGCACAGTATTTTTTGAAAAGAGGAAAGCCATGAAAAAGTCACTTGTTCAGAAGCTGGGACTGCTCGGGGTCGTCAGCTTTCTTTCCTACGCCGCGGCGGTGGCGTTCGCGCCGCTGGCCTATCCGGGCTATGACTGGATGGCGCAGGCGGTCAGCGACCTGAGCGCCGCCAACGCGCCGTCGCTGGCGCTGTGGAACCGGCTCAGCGCTCTCTTCAACGCCTGCGAGGTCGTCTGCACGACGGTGGTGTGCATCGGCATCCAGGGGCAAAAGACGCGCCTGCTGCGCGTGGGAGTCTATCTGTTCGCCGTCATGGAGTGGGTCTCCGCCATCGGCTACCGGATGTTCCCACTCTCGGACAGCGGCTACGCGGGCGCATTTCAGGACGTCATGCACATGGCCGTCACCGCTTTGGTGGTGCTGCTGTCCATCGTATCGCTGACGGTCATCATCACGGCGGGAGCAAAAAGCAGAGCCTGCCGCTCCTACGGCGTGTGCGCGGCCGTCGCCCTCGGCATGATGCTCGTGGGCGCGGTGGGCATGAAGCTGGTCCCGCCGCAATACTTCGGCGTTGTGGAGCGCTTCAGCGTGTTTGCCGCCACGGGCTTCAACGCGGCTCTGGGCATTCACCTGTTCCGGGAAGAGAACGCCGGAGAAACACAAAACGATCAGGAGGAAAAATCATGATCCCCAATTGGAAGATCTATCCACGCTCTCAGGGACATAGCACGGTGTACCTGAAGAATGTGGTCAACGACCCCGCCATTACCGTGGGCGACTACACCATCTACGACGATTTCGTAAACGACCCGCGCGATTTCCAGCGCAATAACGTGCTGTACCACTACCCCGAATGCAACCATGACCGACTGACCATCGGCAAATTCTGCTCCATCGCCTGCGGCGCAAGGTTTCTCTTCAACGCCGCCAACCACACCCTCGGCAGTCTGTCCACTTATCCCTTTCCCATCCTCTTTGAGGAGTGGGGCCTGCCCACCGATGCGGACTCCATCGCCAAAGCGTGGGACAATCACGGCGACATCGTGGTGGGGAATGACGTCTGGATCGGTTATGAGGCCATCGTTCTCGCGGGTGTGACCATCGGCGACGGCGCTATCATCGGCAGCCGCGCCGTGGTGACAAAGGACGTGCCGCCCTATACCATCGTGGGCGGCGTGCCCGCCAAGCCCATCCGCAAGCGCTTTGACGATGCGGTGATCGAGAGGCTGGAGACCCTGCGCTGGTGGGACTGGGACGAGGAGAAGATACGGCGCAATCTCCCCGCTATTCAGTCGGGGGATATTGCCGCCCTGGAGCGTGCCGAATGAAGCCGACCGCCGTTGACCCGAGGGCGACGACCCGTGCGGCGGCGTTTGACCTCTGGATGGACGCGCCGAACCCGATGGTGACCTTTTTCAAAACGCTGGATGTGACGCCGATAGTTCGGCTCAGCCGCAGGAGTGGACTGAAATTCAACCTGCTGCTGTGCTGGTGCATCGGCAGGGCGGCGAGCGAGAGCAAGGAGTTTTATCTGCTCCCTGTGGGACATGAGCTGCTGCGGTACGACAGCATCGCGGTCAATACCATCGTAAAAAACCGCACCGGCGAGGTCAGCTCCTGCGATGTGCCGTTCTCGAATGACTTCGCGCGGTTCGGCGCCGATTATCTGCGCCTGACCCGCGCGGCGGCGGAGCGCTGCGAAAACCACGACTTAACGGACTGCATGGTCATCGGCACCTCGGCCATCGTGGATACAGAGCTCGACGGGGCCGTGGGCATGAACAGCGGCATTTTCAACAACCCCTTTCTCATTTGGGGCAAGTACCGCAAGGGCCTTTTCAAAACGATGCTGAAGCTCTCGTTCCAGTTTCATCACACGCAGATGGACGGCGCGCACGCCGGGCGGTTTTTGCAGCGCTTACAGGAAACGATCGACAGCCTGAGAGCCGGAGGAGCAGGGTAGGGTGCATTTGGTTTGTTGCGGTAACACAGGGAAAAGGGACGAACGAAAAACAGAAATGATCCGGAGGATTTATGCGATGAAAAACCACAAGAAAATCATGACAACACGGCTGCTCGCGGCCATACTGCTGCTCGCCGTATGTATGGCGGGCTGCGCCGCGCCGGCAGAGTCAAACAGCGGCGTCCCTTCTGAAACGGACGCCCCGGCGGAGTCCGACGGCTCCGGCGCGCCGGCCGATGCGCCGCAGGCGCTGACGCTCCCCATTCTGGACGAGATCGACGCGGACGTTACGGTCGGAACGGCAGGCTGCGGTCAAGCTGCTGGACTGGGGCGTGAATACGGGCCTTGACACGGACGAGATCAGCGGCGCCGCCTCCGCATGGCTGACCGCAAAGAACGATGACCGGACCGAGTGCCTGCAAAAGCTGGAGCTGGTGGACGAGGCCTACCAAAAGCTGCTGACCGATGAAGCGCGGGAGCTGCTGGACGACGCCGGGTGCGCGGAGGTGGAGATCACCTGGGGCAGCGAGCCGGTCGAGCCCGTGGAAGCCATCATGCGCTCGGCGGGACTGCGGGATGCCGACAGCGGCGATGACGCCGCGTGGGACGTAGCCGGGTTTGAAAAGAGTCTGCTGGAAAATTACGGTGTCACGCCGCATCACTATGAGGATCTGGGCGACGGCGTTTATCAGGTCTATGTAGAGATCGACGGCGAGATCGTTCCCTTTGTCACGGTCGATTCCGCGACCGGCGACTATCACGGGTGATCGCCCGGCCCGTTTCCGGCGGAGGGCGGATGGGACGGAAAAGCCCCGCGGTCAGGCCCCGCTGCCCCAAATAGACTGAAGGGACCGTTCTCTGCGGAAGAGAACGGTCCCTTTTGCTGTGCTATTTGCTCACCAGCAGCTTTTTCATGCCACGCTCGAGCCCATCCACGCTCAGCGGGTACATATCAATGAGCCGCGCGATGTGGCCGTAGCTCTGACCCCAATAGCCGCCGTAGCGCGGCGGCTCCTCGGGATTGAGCCAGATGAGATGGTCGTACTGTTCTTTGAAGCGCTTGAGCCAGTCCATGCCGGAGAGTGAGCCGCTGCCGGCGAAATAGTCGTAACGCTTTTCCGTCAGCTCGTACATATCCATCAGCGCGTCGCCGACGAAAATGACCTTGTACTCGCTGCCGAAATTCTTCAGCAGCCACTCGGTCGAAACGCCGTGCTCGCGGTACATCCGCGGGTCGGTGTAGACGCGCGAGTAGACGCAGTTGTGGAAGTAGTAGACGTGCAGCTCCTTGAAGTGGTTGGACTGCCGCGCCGCCTGAAAGAGCATCGAGCAGAGCTGAGAGTAGTAGCTCATCGAGCCGCCCGAGTCCATCAGCATCAGCACCTTGACGGTGTTGCGCCGCGGGCGCTTGTAGCGCACCTTGAGCGTGCCGGCGCTGTCGCAGGTATCGCGGATGGTGCCGTCCACGTCGAACTCCGTCTTGTCGCCGAGCGACTGGTCGGAATACTGCCGCAGCAGGCGGAAAGCCATCTGGAACTGGCGGATATCGAGCGTGTTGTCGCGCCGGAAATCGCGGTACTTTCGCTCTCCCGCGACCTGAAAGGCGCGGCGGTAAACGCTCTCGCCGCCGACGCGGATGCCCTGCGGGCTGTGGCCGGCGTTGCCGAAGTTGGAGTAGCCGCCCGTGCCGATCCAGTACGAGCCGCCGTTGTGCTCCTCGGTCTGCTCGCGGAGGCGTTCTTCAAACATCTTGAGAATCTCGTCGATGCTCTTTTCCGCATAGCCCTGCTCGCGCAGAAAGGCGCGGAACTCCTCAAGCGCGTTTTTCGGGTGGTTGAGCCAGTCCATCAACTCGTCCGGCAGCAGCTCCTCGGGGAAGGGCACGTCCTTGAAATACTCCAAAAACGCGGCGTCAAACTTGTCGTAGTCCGCCTCGCTCTTGACGAGCACGGCGCGGCAGAGGTCGTAAAAGCCCGTCAGCGTCGAGCGGTGCAGACCGAGAGACAGACCCTCCATGAGCGTCATCCACTCGTTGAGCGAAACGCCGAAGCCGCGCTGACGCAGAAGGTAGAAAAATCCGACAAACATGGGCTTACCGCATCCGGCGCTGCATCGCCGTGATGTCCTTGTCCTTTTTGAGCAGTACGCCGGCAAAGGGAATGTCCTTTGTGATGCGCGCGGGATCGACGCCGCCGAGCTGGAGCGCGCGGAGCCAGTCCACCAGCTCGCTCGTGGAGGGCTTTTTCTCAATGCTGTCGATCGAGCGCAGCCAATAGAAGGCCTGCATCGCCTGTGCGAGCAGCGCTTCGTCGAGCTTGTCAAAGTGGACGCGGATGATCTTCTCCATCTGCTCCTGCGTGGGGAAGGCGATGTAGTGGAAGATGCAGCGGCGCAGGAAGGCGTCGGGCAGCTCCTTTTCCGCGTTGGACGTGATGATGACGATGGGGCGCTGCTTTGCCTTGACCGTTTCCTTTGTTTCGGGAATGTAGAACTCCATCTTGTCCAGCTCCCAGAGGAGGTCGTTGGGGAACTCAAGATCGGCCTTGTCCACCTCGTCGATGAGCAGCACCACCTGCTCGTCGGAGGAGAACGCCTCGCCGAGCTTGCCGAGCTTGATGTATTTTGCGATGTCGTCCACGCCGGCGGAGCCGAACTGGCTGTCGTAGAGACGCTGGACGACGTCGTAGACGTACAGACCGTCCTGCGCCTTGGTGGTGGATTTCACGTTCCAGATGATGAGCTTCTTGCCCAGCGCGTCGGCGACGGCCTGCGCCAGCATGGTCTTGCCCGTGCCGGGCTCGCCCTTGATGAGCAGCGGCTTTTGCAGCGCCACAGCGATGTCCACCGCGCCCATCAGCTCGGGCGAGGCGACGTAGTTTTCGGTCCCGCGGAAGGAAACAGACATAGAAATACCTCGTTACATAAAAGTTTGATCCTATTTTACATAGCCGCGCCGTCGGTGTCAATGCGGAGCGGGGGAGAAAAAATACCAAAAAAACACTCAAACGGTCGTTGCATTCCTGAAGCTGCTGTGCTATAATACAAAAAAGAATCCGATAAGGAGGCAGCGGACCATGAAAAAACTGACCAAAATGCAGCAGAAGGTCTACGATTACATCGCCCAATTCATGACCAAGTGGGGCTATCCGCCCTCTGTGCGCGAGATCTGCGCAGAGCTGAATTTCAAGTCCCCGTCCACCGCGCATTTCCATATCCTGAATCTGGAGAAAAAGGGCTATCTGGAGCATGATGCCGGCAAGGGACGCGCCATCCGGCTCAAGGGCGAGGCGCAGGCCGCGCCTGCCGTGCCCGCCGCCCCTGCGGCGCCGTCGAACGCCGTTGACTTCATGGAGGAGCGGGACGCGCGGGAGAACCGCATCCCCATCGTCGGCAACGTCGCCGCCGGCAGCCCCATCCTTGCGCAGGAGTGCGTGGAGGATTACCTGACCTTTGATACCGGCAGCCGCAGCGGCGAGTTCTTTGCCCTGCGCGTGCGCGGCGAATCTATGCTGGGCGTCGGCATCCTGCCGGACGATCTGGTCGTCGTCCGCCGCCAGCAGACCGCCAACAACGGGGAGATCGTCGTCGCCCTCATCGGGGACGAGGCCACGGTCAAGACCTTCAAAAAGCAGAACGGCGAGATCTGGCTCCTGCCCGCGAACCCCGACTACCAGCCCATCGACGGGCGGGAGTGCGAGGTGCTCGGCAAGGTCGTTGCCGTCGTGCGCCAGTATTGAGCCGGAAACCGACCCTGTATATTGAAAAAGCGTTCCACGACCGAAAGCAGGTCGCGGAACGCTTTTTTATTGTTGGGAGAAACGCTCAGCTCTCCGAGCCGGAGAGGTGGAAGCTCCAATCCGCGAAGCCGTAAAACGGATCGGAAGCCGTTGGGGTCATGCCGTCCACGAGACCGGATGGCGTGAGCACCGTTTTGGACTTGAAGAGCAGCGGCGCAAAGGGCGTTTCCTCGGCAAAGCCCTTGACATACCGCTCGGCGGAGGCGTTCCCGCCGAGCAGGAAGGCGTCGTTCAGGCCGGAGAGCTGCTCGCTCGCAAAGCCGCCGTAGTTCAGCGCGCCGCCGGCGTCGAGCAGTGCGCCCGCGTCCCAGTCGGCAGTCAGACGCACCTCGCCGAGGTAGAGGTCGAAGTCGCCGCCCTCCAGCGCGGCGGCGTATTCCCCCCACGGCAATTCGCGCACCGTGACCGTCAGCGCGGCGGTCGTGAGCTGGGCGCAGAGGCTTTCGGCCACCGCACGCTTGAAGGCATTTTCCTCGTTCACCAGCAGCGTCAGGCTGCGCGGGCGCGCGGCGGTCACGCCGGCAGTCTCCAGCGCGGCGGCGTACTCCTCCGCCGTGGTGCGGTACTCGTATGTCTTCGGATAGTCCGCGTCCTGCGGCGCGATGGGAAGCTGCGCCGCCGTGCCGTGCCCGGAGAGCAGGGAGGAGACAAGCGTGCCGCGGTCGATCACGCCGCTCATCGCGCGGCGCACCGCGGCGTCGTTGAGCGGAGTACGGCTCAGGTTGAAGCCGAGGTACTGCATTGCCGCAGTCGGCACGTCGGTGGACTCCACCGCGCCGCCGACCGTCCGTGCGCCGGTGCCGGTCGGATCGAGGCAGAGGAAGTGGACGCTGCGGGAGGCGAACCGGCTCAGCGCGGTGTCGTTGTCCTTGACCGCGGCAAGCGCGATGCGCTCGAGCGGCAGAGAGCTGCCTTGCCAATGGGGATTTGCGGTCAGCGCCGCGCCGTCGGCTGCTGTTGTGTAGACGTAGGGGCCGGTGCCGAGCGGAACGAGGTCGCTCTCCGTGCCGGCCTTGACGATGGGAATGTCCAGCAGGGCGGGGAAGCTGCCGTTTGCTTGCGTCAGCGTGACGATCAGCGTATGCGCGTCCTGCGCCTTCATCGAGGCGACGTTCGCAAAGCGCGCGCCGTAGCGCGCGGACTCCGCCGCGCGGCGGTAGGCCGCGAGCACGTCGTTCGCGGTGAGGGCCGTGCCGTCGGAAAAGACTGCGCTGCGCAGCGCGAAGGTCCACGTCAGCGCCTGGGCGTCGCAGCTGCTGCGTTCGCACAGCACAGGCTGCGGCGTGAACGAAGCGTCGAGCGTGAAGAGCGGCTCGTAGAGCAGCGCGCCGACGGTCTGCTGCACGCCGTCGATGCAGGTCACGGGGTCAAAGGTCTGGCCCGAGAGATAGGGCAGGGTGAAGTCGGAGATCTGCGCCGGCTCGCGCTGCGATGTCTCCTGCTCCTCCGGCGGCAGCTCGTCGCCCCAGAAGTCGTCCGGCTCCGGCTCGGCCTCCCAGCAGCCGGTCAGCGAGAACGCAAGGACCAGCGCGAACGCGAGCGCCGTCAGCCGCCGCGTCACAGGGCATCCTCCGTCAGGACGATGACCGCCGCCATGCCGCCGCGCTCGCCGCCCATGCCGCGGTGCGACCAGTAGCGATCGGGGCGGCATTTGGTGCAGTCGGGGTGTACGTCGATGCGCGAGGGGTCCAGTCCGCTGCGCAGCAGCCACAGACGGTTGATGGATTTGAGGTCGATGTGGTACTTGTCGCCGCGGCGCTCGATGCGCTCGTCCACGGCGGGGTCCATGAGCTCATGGAAGGCATCCGCCACGTCGCCGTCGGTCTCAAAGCAGCACTTGCCGATGGCGGGGCCGATGGCCGCGCGCATCGTGTAGGGGTCCGCGCCGTAAAGGCTCATCATCGTGACGAGCGCCTTGAGCACGATGCCGCTCGCCGTGCCGCGCCAGCCGGCGTGGATGGCGGCGATGGAGCGCGAGGTCGGGTCGTAGACCGTGATCATGCAGCAGTCCGTGCCGTAGGCAAAGAGCGGCAGGTTCGGCACGTTCGTGATGAGCGCGTCGGCGTCGTAGGGCCGCTCGTCCCAGCGAATCTTGCCGGCGTCCTCCTCTCGCGCGACGCGCACGAGGTCGGAGTGGATCTGGCGGCAGCCGACGGCGCGCGAGGCGTCGAAGCCGACGGCGGCGCCGAGGCGGCGGTAATTTTCGAGGATGTTCTCCTCACGGTCGCCGCGGTTGCTCGCAAGGTTGAGCGAGTCGAACGGCGCGGGACTCACGCCGCCGTGACGGGTGGTGAAGGCGTGGCGCACGCCGCCGACGGAGAGCGTGCCGGCGGTGTCGAAGATCACGCCGTTGACGTTGTGCTCGGTAAAGGACATGGGGTGCCTCCTTTCGCGCCTGCGGCGCGGGGAAATTTGCCGCGCACGGCGCGGCGGGGCTGCAGTGAATGGAAAGCTATTGTTGCTTTTTCAATAAATGAAGAGCGATATGGCAGATCAGATATACAAGGCTTTGTATCCCCCAAAAACAGGCAGTGACCAATGCTGCTCCGAACCATACCGGAAAACTGATAAATCCACCTGTTTGGAGAAATAAATGGGTATGTTTAAGGCCGCACAGCTCATAGACAGGAAAGTACAGCAAAAAATAAAGGGGGATATTCAGCAATGTATACCGCCAAGAAACGAACTTGTAAAATAACAACGGCAAACCGATCAGGCTTACCCAGAAAACATAATGCCCCATCTGACTCCGTGCGGGAGGGGAATTTAGTCCCAATAAATCATCGGAAACGATCAGGCAGAGCAGAATGGTTAAAATTCCCATCACTCCGGCCCAAAGCCACTTTTTGAAAATCCCGTGCTGATTCATTCATACCCTCCAATGATCCTGACTTGCCCGATCACCTCACAGGGTTTCCTCACCGCCGCATTCCAATGTTTCGCGAACGAAATGTGCCTGCAGATGACTTTCGGTGACCAGAACAGACTCCTGATGGAAGAAAGCGCACAGGTCCTTGGCAATGTCATTCACAACGGTCTTGTCAACGTCGATCAGGGTGAGGACCAGACTGGTCTCCCGGGCGTATTCTCCGCTTTCGTAAATATACCCGCCCTCCTGCACCTGAAAGGAAAAAGGTACTTTGTAGGAATAGCATACATTACGAAGCACCCTGATATACTTTTCGTTTTCAAAGAGCTGTGTGTTCGTCGACAGATCGTTCAGCCCAATGTAGATTTTTGACTCGACCATATTCAGCGCCCCCTGTGTGCCTGACCGATGCGGATTTATTTGCGTGACGTCCTCCGGCAGACCGTCCTGCCGGAGGCGGGAGCCTCCGGACCGGCGCGCCTTCGTGCCGAAAAGGGGTATTCTCTTTCGGAAAGAGAATACCCCTTTTTGTTGTTACCGTCCGCAGCACTGCTTATTTTCCGCGCTGCCGTGCAGCGCAAAAAATGCCGGATGGCAGCTCGCTCGCCGCTGGCGCGGCAACCGCTCGTATGCC
>ERZ827168.4365-NODE-4365-length-13040-cov-7.287332_pt1 | contig 13040 bp, 10 predicted proteins | sample MGYA00519868_ERZ827168 | MGnify/ENA primary metagenome ERZ827168 (study PRJEB31778, sample SAMEA3449271) | human gut metagenome | biome: human gut; feature: human-associated habitat; material: faeces | place: United Kingdom | collected 2010/2012 ...
TAAGACAAAATCAATCTTGATTACTTAAGACATTATCATATTTGAATCAGAAAAGGAAGTATTTTTATATAAAGTAATTAGTATTATTAAAACATTAGAAAATATGGATATAAAGAAAAAGAATATCGATGAAGAAGAATACTTTATAAGGATAATAAATAATAATAAAGAAGAAAAAATACATGGAGTAGGAAATTGTTCATTAAACTATAAACAACTAATAAGACTATTTGAGGAGTTAGTATATGAATGAGATATTAAATAAATTAAATGCGGATAGAACATTACAAGAAAACATAAGTAAATATATAGATGTATTTGTAGATTTCTATGGGGAAGATAAAAGAGATGAAATAGAAAGAAAATTTAATAATGCAACATTTGTTGGATATTTGTCTCCTGAGAGGCAACAAGTAGAACTTACTAAACTAATTAAAGAAAAATCAAAAGAACTAGAAAGTAAAGTATTAGAGTATAATGAAACATCTCTAGAGAGTAAAGATTTATTTGATACGTATGACTATAGTTTAAAAATATCTCAACCAATAAATAATTATCAAAATTTTATAGAACTATATAAATTAGGAAAGGAAGGAAGAAAAGAAAAATATATAGAAGATACATATAATGATATCAAAAAATATTTAAATGAATTAACAAAAGAAGAATATTTAAAAATAATTGAGACAAAAGTATTACCAGAAAAATATCAAAATATTCCATACTGGTTAAAAAATAATATTCAGTATACTACGAATTTACAAAACATAGAAGAAAACTATGAAAAGTCTTTTAATAAAGCAAGTAGTTTAATTAGAAAGATTATTCCTAGATGTACACTAGATAATTTTGATATTAATAATGAAGAAATAGAAAAATTAGATAAAGTTATTGAAAAGTATAAAGAAACACTTAAAGAATATGAAAATTTTGAAAAAGAAAATATTGAATATTTTAATGAAATGCAAGTAAATAAAGATTTAGAAATGTCTTTAAGAGAAAAATATTATAAAGAATTTTTGAAAGAAAATATTGATTTAATAAAAGAAGATGATAGGCAAGGGGTAATAGAATATTTAAATGATAGTAAGAAGTCTTATTTAATGAATTATTCAGTAAGAAGACTTTTAGGTTCATCAATACAAAGTGAATCTATTTTAGAAAGTTTTTATGAAGAACAAGAAGATATTTTAAATAATGAAGAGACGTCTGCTTTTATTAAAAATAATATTATAGAAAATAGAATTAAATATTTTAATAATATAGGTATAAATTTAGGAAATAATTATAATCTTTATTTAGAAAATGAAGATGTAAAAAGTAATTGGCCAACGAAAGAAAGATTAGAAAAATTTGGAGCAACAAAAAATAAATTAATTAATAATTTTATGAAAGAATATTATTTAAATACAGTATCTCATAAAAGACTAAGACAAATTGTTGATAGTAAAAATCTTTTAAATAAAGATGATGGTTTGGATCAAACAATGTATAATTCTTATCTTGGTAAAACATGTGTTGCGACAAATTTAAAGGAAATAGATGGGAAGTTAGAAGCAGCACCTCTTGTTATGATTTCGTTTGGTGGATTTGATGGGGCGCTAGATCATGATATTATTCACGAACTAAATCATTTATACGAATTAAGTCTAGAAAGTGTAATTAACAATAAAGCAGTTTATTTATGTGGTTGGGATATATGTGAAGATGATATAGTTGGTGAAGTAAATGACTACATTGATATTACAAAAGAAGAACCTAAAAGAAGTTATGAGTTATTTAATGAAATAATTAATGAAGTAATTGCTCAAGAAATAGAAGAGAAAATGCATGAGAAAGGAATCCATATTTTAGATTCAAGTAGAAACTCTAAAGTAAAAGGAAATACTAGTTATGAAGCATCATTTTTTATTATAAAAGACTTCTATAAAGAATTTAGAGATGAAATAATAAAAAGTAGAAGTAATGGAAATATTAAAGAAATATTAGATGTTGTTGGAGAAAAGAATTTTAACGATTTGAATGATTTATTTGACATATATTTTGAAAATCTAAGTGGATTAAAAAAGATGCAGTTATTAGATGATATAAAAAATAATAGAACAACAAATTTAACAATAAAATATTATGAAATAGTGGACAAGAGTAAAGAAATAATGGAGAGAATGAGAGAAGAAAGTAACAAGAAAAAAGGAGAAAATATAACCATATGAAAGTATTAACTATAAAGCAACCATTTGCAACTTTAATTATAGAGGGTTATAAAGAATATGAATTTAGAACTTGGAAAACGAAATTTCGTGGAGAATTTCTAATTCATGCTGGAAAAAGTATTGATAAAGAAGCAATGGAAAGATTTAAATATTTAAATTTGGAATATAAAACGGGAGTCATTCTTGGAAAATGTACTTTAGAAGATTGTCTTCTAGTAGATGAAAAATTAAAAGAAGAATTAACAGAAAAAGATCCAGTAGTATACTATGGAGCACTTCATTCATCAAAAAAAGAATATGCATTTAAATTAAAAAATATTGAAAAAATTAATGAAATAAAAGTAAATGGAAAATTATCTTTTTGGGAATATAATTATAATAAAAACGGATAGAGTTTATAGAAAAAATATGATAGACTGATATTATAATAAGGAGTATAGTAGGTATGAAAAAAAAGTGGTTTCTTATTGTAATAATAATTGCTATATTTGGTGTAGGAATCTTTTTTTACAATAAAAAAAATATTTATATTAATATCGTTCTTAGTCAATCATCATATAATTATCTTCCGAAAGAGGCTAAAAATTATATTAAAGAGGTTTATAATAAGACAGGTAATGTATTAAAAACAGAAAAAAACAAAGAAAAAGATAATATATATTTAAATCCTAAGTATGTTAATTATCTTACAATGTCAAAAGAAAATAACAAATAAGAAATTCCTGTTCCTGTGGTAGTTGATTATACTAATGATAAAGTAGAAAGTGAACAAAATATTCCAGATTCATATGATTTAAGAAATATAGATGGAAAAAACTATATTACACCTGTTAGAAATCAAGGTAATTTAGGAATATGTTGGACGTTTGCTACTGCTGGAGCAATGGAGTCAAAGATTTTAAAAGAAAATTATTCAAATAATCAAACTCTTATTTCTGAAAGACAAATAGATTATGCAACTTCAACTAACGGAATAAAAGATTATAGAAGCGAATATATTTCATTTATAAGTAGAGGCCTAGGTGATGGTGGAAACTTTTATATAGCAACAGTTGCTATGGCAAATGGTATTTCATTATATAATTATAATGCATTTAAAGAATTTAATGACGAAGATTTAGATAAGATGGAGTTATCTGATGTTCTTAGTTACAAAAAATCAGGTTATGAAGTAGACTCAACTATTAATATGGAAACATTAACTTTAAGAGAATCTTCAAATCAATTAACAGAATCAGAGAAAATAACAAGAACAAATTATTTAAATGATATAAAAACAAATATTATGAAAAATGGTGCAGCGTATCTTGGAACTTATATGAATAATTCTTGTATATATAAAGATAAAAATATAAATGGATATATTTTGGATATATATAATTGTAGTAAAACAGGTGGACATGCTATGCAAATAATAGGCTGGGATGACAATAAGGAATATTCTTATTGTGCTGATAATAATAGGCATACTGCGGATATTTCATCTTGTAAAAATAAAGTTATAGGAAAAGGAGTATGGATTTTAAAAAATTCTTGGGGAGATCTTACACCTTATTTATATTTAACTTATGATTCTCTAGATTCAACAATCGGTTTTATAAATGAAATAAAAACAAATAAAGAAAAAACATGGGATAATAACTATGTGCTTGCAAATACATCAACAGCGTATAAAGAAAAGTCTTATGTTTTATCAAAATCAAAAATTAAGAATAAAGAGATTTTAAAAAAAGTAAAATTCTTTGCATTAACACCAAATACAGAATATACCATACGTATTTTTAAAGAAGATAATTCTTTTGAAACATTCAAAGTAAGTAGTGATAAACCGGGCTTAATAACATTAAATTTAAATAAAAATGTTATTGTTAATAAAGCTTGTGCAGTAAATATTAGTACGGGTGGAAGCTATATAGATAGTGTTAGTGTTTTTACAAAAAATATTGATACATCACCATACATTGATTCATCTTCTCACGAAAACAAGGAGTTAAGTACTGAACCAATGAGATTATATTCAGAAACCAAAAATATTCCATCAGGTGCTATTGTAGAATACAAGCTATATAATTCGAAAAATGAAGATGTAACAAGTTACTTAAATGTATCAAATAATGTAATTGCAGAAAATAATATAAATACTATAGTTTCATTAAATAGAGAAATAAAAACAGATAAATATAGAATGGATATTATTTATGATTCAAGTGTTATATCAAGTTTTAATCTAACACATCAAGAACAAACTGGTTTAGGTACAAAAAATAATCCATATATAATTACAACACCAACAGAATTATCAAATATAAGAAATAATCCTAGTGCGTATTATGAGTTAGGTAATGATATAGACTTATCTAAAGCAACACGAAAGAATGGGGAATTAGATAATGCAGATTCTGTTTGTAATGAAGCTTTCGGTTGGGAATCAATAAATAATTTTAATGGTTATTTAGATGGAAAAGGACATAGCATAAAAGGGTTATATCAAAATAATAATATTATGTGTAACGATAATCATATATGGAGAGATAATAGTAATGGATTAATAAATTATGCTTATGGAAATGTAACTATAAAAAATATAATTTTAGAAGATTTTGATATTACATGTCAAGGTGCTTATTGTGGAGGTTTAATTTCAAATTATAAAGATAATGAAAATTCGAATGATACAACAGAGTCTAATCTTATTTTAGAAAATATTGTTTTTAAAAATAATAAAATTACTGGAGTATATAATGATAGTAATAAAGATAGTAGTTATCGTACTTCATATGGAGGAGGATTGCTTGGAAATATTGAATCAAAAAAAGGTGCAATTAATATAAACAATATTTATTTAGATAATCTTCTAGAAGTATCAAACTTTCTAAAAAAATCTTTATTTATTGAAACATTATTTGCTAAAAAAGCAAATATAAGTAATATTCGTTTAGGTGGAACTATAAATGGTAAATATGATGATGGAAGTGGAGATTCATTATTTAATAATAAAATACTTGCAAATACAAATGTTGATATTAAAAATATTTTCTCATCAGTAGATGGTAATAATATATCAGGAAACTTCTTTGGCGACATATATAGTGATAATGTAAATGTTTCAAATATTAAAGTATTAAAAATAAATGATAATGGATTATGTCGTAATGATACTAATTGCTTTATAAATGATAAAAATGTAGTTTATGAAAAAAGTGATATAAAAACACTACTAAAAAAAGAAAATTATGCTTATTGGGATAATTTTGATGATAATTGGATAATTAAAACTGTAAATGGTATTCCAAGATTCCCAGTATTAAAAAATATTCCTTTTGAATATACAAATATAAATAATATTACTTATCAGCAAGAATTAAATAAAAAAGATAATATTTATAATTACATAACCCCAAATTATGATATTGCAAAAAGAATAAGTTATAAATCTAATAATTTAGATATTGTAGATTTAGATGAAAGTGGAAACTTTATTCCTAAAAAAACGGGAAATACGACAATTCATGTAGAAAGTTTATATGATGGTTATATTAATGATGTTCCGATATCTGTATCTTATCTACCACATTATAATATAAAGTTTGATTCTAATGGTGGAACTGGAGTAATGAAAGATATCGAAGTTTCTACAAAAGAAAATTACACATTACCTGATAATGCATTTATAAAAGAAAATTATAAATTTAAATCATGGAATACAAAAAAAGATGGAACAGGAAAGGAATATAGTAATTTAGCTCAAATAGAAAAATTGAATGATAAAGAGACAGTAACATTATATGCACAGTGGATAGGTAATGAAATAACAATAACTTTTGATGCTAATGGAGGAGTAGTAACTCCAACAGAAAAAAAGGTGAGGTATGGTGAAAATTATGGAGAATTACCAATACCTATAAAAAATAATAATGCATTTTTATATTGGACAGGTGGTAATGTAATAGTAGATGTAAGTAAAAAAATAAATGCACGAGAATTAAAAGCAAATTGGAAGGAAAATGCTTATACAATAATTTATAATGCTAATGGCGGAAAGATATTAGAAAATAATAATTCAAATTATAAAATAATGTCAGATAAAAAATATATAAATACAGGTGTCTATAATAAAGAAAGTACAATATTAAATAACTATTTTCAAAAGTCTGGTTCTAAATTTAAAGAATGGAATACAATGCCAGATGGAACAGGAACTGCTTATCAAGAAGTAGAAAAAATAAATTTAAGTAATATAGAAAATTCTCAATTAAACTTATATGCAATATGGGAAAATGAAAAAGGAATAATTACATTTAATTCAAATGATAAAAATAATAATACAAAAGAACAAATAGTTACATTAAATGAGAATATAAAATTAGATAGTAATACTTTTAAAAGAGATGGTTACGAATTTGTTGAATGGAATACAGAATCAGATGGAACAGGTGATAAATATTCTGATGGAGAAATAATATCTTTAAGCAAAAATGTTACTTTATATGCCATCTGGAAAGAAAGTTTTATTTACAAAATAAATAATTATGCTGTTGATGAAGTAAATAACTATATAAGTAAAATAATGTTTGATACTACTATAGAAAATTTTAAAAAAAATATAGAATTAAATAAATTATATAATATAGATATTGAATATAAACTAAAAGATAATAAAAAAATAATATATACTGGTAGTAAAACAAAGATATTAAAAGACAATATTATATATAAAGAATATACCAATGTTATTATTGGAGATATTAATGGAGATGGAGTTATTAATTCAGCAGATTTATTAAAAATAAGGCAACATTTATTGGAAATTAATAAATTAAATGGTCCATATTTCTTATCATCAGATATTAATTATGATAATACGATAAATTCAGCAGATTTATTAAAAATAAGACAGCATTTATTAAATGTAAAAAGAATAAATGGAGGTAAATAGATGAAAAAGTTAAAAATATTTTTGTTACTTTTAGTATTATTATGTATTTCAAAAACAAATGTTTATGCAGCATCAGGAAGTTTATCAACTAGTGCAGGTACTGTTTATGTTGGAGATAGTTTTACAGTATCAGTAAATGTTTTTTCAGCAGCTGCCTGGAATGTACATACATCAGTATCAGGACCTGTAACAGGATGTATAATAAATCAAGCAGATGCTACTGCTGATGCTATGGATACAAATAAAACATTTAATGCAACATGTACAGCGACTTCTGAGGGCACAATAACAATAAGATTAAACGGAGATGTAACATCAGCTGTAGATGGTAATGCAGTAGCATTATATGGAAGTAGAAACGTATCAGTAATAAGTAGACCTGCGCCAAGTAATCAAAATAACAATAATAATGGTCAAAATAATAATAATAAAAATAGTAATAACCAAAATAACAATAATCAAAATAATAAAAGTAGTAAAGATGAAGAAAATAAATCTACTAATACAAATATTAAAGAAATATCTGTAGATAACTATAAATTAGAAAAGTAAGATAATAATAACTATAGTTTAATACTAAGTAATGATATTAAAGAAATAAATGTAAAAGCAGTAGCAGAAGATAATAAATCAATAATTACAGGAACAGGAAAACATAATATAAAAATTGGTGAAAATATTATTGAATTATTAGTTAAATCAGAATCTGGAAATACTAATAAAATAATAATAAAAGTTACTAGAAAAGATAAATTATATCTTGATGACTTAGATAGAATATTAAAAGAAAATAAAGTAAAAGAAATTAATATATCTATAAATAAAGATACAAAAATATTAAAAAAAGATTTAGAAAAAATTAAAAAAATTAAAAAAAGTAAAAAAATAGTTAACTTTAATTATGTAAAAGATAATATAGATTATTCTTGGATTATTAATGGTAAAAAACTAAATAAATTAGAAGATCTAGATACTACTATAAATTTTGATACTGATAATAAAAAGAAAATATTAACTTTATCAAATTATGCTGATGGTATATTTGTTAATTTAAAACAAAATAATTCTAATATGAAAGGGATTACATTAAAAGTATATGTTGGTAATAAATATGAAAAAGATGATTCTATTAACATTTATTCATATAATAACGATAAATTAAGTGTTTTATTAAAAAAAATAAAAATGAAAGATGGTTATATTGAATTTAAATTAGTAGATACATCTGATTATTTTATAACTATGTCTACAATAAATAACAAAGAAAAAGAAAATAATTCATTGAATATAACTTTAATTACTATGTTAGTTATAGTTATAGCTATTTTAATTATATTATACGTATTTAAAGGTAAGTTGAAATTTAAAAAAAATAAAGAAAACACAGTAAAAAGCGTAATAGATAATACTGATGTTATATAAAATAAAAGATAAATACTTCACATAGAAATATTTACCTTTTTTTATACGAATTCTTTTAATTTTTCTAAATATCTTTCTTGAAATTTTATGTATTCTTCGCAAATCTTTTTAACTTTTTTATTCATTATTTTATTATTAAGTAACTTTCTTCCTTCAATAATTCCCATATTTGTTCCGTTTATTAATAAGTCAGCAAGTTTAGAGGTACTATCATCAAGAATAGTATCTTTTTGTATACCATACCATGTCATTGCTTTTTCCATCATATTAGTTTCGTGTATATTATCATTAGAATATTCTCTATAAAGTTCATCAATTTTATTACATAATTCTTCGTAACCATTCTTTTGATTTTCTAATAATTCTTTAAACTTAAATTCATCAACTTTCTTTATAATAATGTCAATTGCATCGACTCCCATACAACATCCTTTATTTAACTCATCTAAAACATTAATATTTGTATCCATTTTATTCCTCCTAAAATTATTATTTGCAAATTCTTAATAAATATACAACTATAAATAATGAAATTAGTCTAAGTAGTACTTTACACTTATTCTTAAAAAGTATAAAATTAAATTATGATAGGGTGGTGAGTACATGAAAAAAGAAAATACAAATACAAATAAATTTACTGGAATTGGATATGTATATTTAATATATGCATTTATTATTTTGTTACAAATATATTTGAGTTTAAATAATACCAGTTTTTTAATAAATGTATTTCTCTTTATATTAACAATACCATTCCTAGTACTAGGAAAAGATATAATAATTAACGCTATTAAAAGTGTATTTAAAAAGAAAAATTATTTAGAAAAATATATTACATTTGCATGTTTAATAAACATAATCTATAGTTTTATAAATATTTTTAAAGGAAAATCTTGTTTTGAATATACATCAATTATTATATATATAGCTTTACTTACTAAATATTTAAAAGATTTAACAGATACTAAAGAGGAAAAAAATATTAATGAATTAAAGAAAAATCTACCTAAAAATATAAAAGTAAACATAGATGATAATTATTTAGAAATCGAACCAGAAAAAGTAACTAACGGAACTATTATAGTATGTTATCCAATGGATGAAGTTTTATATGACGGAGTAGTTATAAAGAAACCATCTAGAGTTGATACATCAAGAATAACTGGTATAAATACACTTCAGGAAATTAAAGAAGGAGATTCTGTAAAGAAAGGTTATATAAATAGAGAAGATATTTTTGAATATCGTGTTGAAAGTATAAAACAAGATATGCTTAAAGAAAAAGAAAATATTATAAGAAATGATAAATATTATAAAGACTATTTAATTGTAATGTTCTTATTAACAATAATTCTTTTTTTAGTAAAAATAATATTAAATAAAAATCCATTTACTTCAATAATATTCTTATCATTATCAGTGCCAATATTACTACCATTGATTGAATATCTTCCATTATTAAAGTCAAGAATGGTATTAAATAAGCGAGGAGTACTAATTAAAAATATTAATATACTTGAAAAGATAGATTCAATTGATACAATAGTTTTAGATAAAACTAGAACTATTACAACGGGTATACCTACAATTAATTCTATTAATAAGCATTGTGATTTAGATGAAAGAGAAATATTAGAAATACTTGTAAGTATAGAAAAACATAGTATAAATAATTTCTCTTTAGGTATAAAAAAATATGCTGAAGAAAATTTTATTAAAGGAAATTTAGATATAATAACAGAAGAACTTGAAGGATATGGTATAAAGGCTAAATTTAATGGAGATATTTATTATGCTTGCAATAATAGATTATTAAAAAAATTAGATATTATAAATTCTTATAAAGATGAAGAAGAAAAATTAAATGGTGAAGGAAATGATGTAATATATTTAGTAAAAAACAATAAAGTAATTGCTTTGTTTGGACTAAAAGATACTCCTAGAAAAGAAAGTTTTAGAGTAATAAAAAAACTAAAAAATAAAAACTTTAATTTAGTATTATTAACAGGTGATAAACAAGAAGAAGCAGAAGAAATAGCCACAAAATTAGATATTAAAAATACTTTGTTTAATGCATCAAAAGATGAAAAAGAGAAGTATATAACAAATCTTTTAAAAGATAGTAAAGGTGTAATGATGATAGGTGATGGTGATAATGATGCATCTGCAATAAAAAAATCAACTATTGGAGTTGCTACTAGGAGTGCAACAAATAATGCTATATCATCAGCAGATATTATCTTAGAAAGAGAAAATTTAAATAAAATAATAGATATTATAGAAATAGGTAATAAAGTATGTAAATATAAAAAAATAAATATTTTAATAAACATTGTATTATCAAGTATAATAGGAATAATTGCTATCTTTTTAAATCAAGTAAATATTGCATTATATATAATATTTATTATTAATTTAGTAATTAATTTTTTAATAATCAGAAAAATAAACTAATCGTTATTTAAAAATTTAAATAAAAATGTTATACTATACAAGATTTATAAATATCAATGCAAGTACAAGAAGGTGAAATTATGAAGAAAAAAGTAGTTGTAGGAATGAGTGGAGGAGTCGATTCAAGTGTATCAGCAATTCTTCTACAAAAACAAGGATATGAAGTAATAGGTTTATTTATGAGAAACTGGGATTCTCTTGCTGATGGTGAATTGGATGGTCCAACAACATCAACTGGTCAGTGTCCACAAGAGGCTGATTATGATGATGCTAAAGCAGTATGTGATAAGTTAGGTATACCTTTATATAGAAAAGATTTTGTAAAAGAGTACTGGGATTATGTATTTACATATTTCTTAGATGAATTAAAAAATGGTCGTACACCAAATCCTGATATTATGTGTAATAAATATATAAAGTTTGATATGTTTGCTAAAGAAACTCGTAAGTTAGGAGCAGATTATATCGCAACAGGTCATTATGCTAGAATGAATAATGGGCATTTATTAAGAGGTATAGATAGTAATAAAGATCAAACATATTTTTTATCACAAGTATCAAAAAAACAATTAGAAAATGTTTTATTTCCAGTAGGTGATATGGAGAAAAAAGATGTTAGAAAAATAGCTGAAGAATATGAGTTAATAACTGCAAAAAAGAAAGATTCAACAGGAATTTGTTTTATTGGGGAAAGAAACTTTAAAAACTTCTTAAAAAATTATTTACCAAATCAACCTGGAGATGTAATAAATATAGATACTAATGAAGTAATTGGTAAACATATTGGTTTAATGAATTATACAATAGGTCAAAGAAAAGGTCTAAATATTGGTGGAACAAAAGATAAAATGTTTGTTGTTGGAAAAGACTTAGAAAAAAACATTTTATATATTTGTTTAGGTGAAGATAATGATTATTTAATAAGTACTTCATGTCTTGTAGATAATATTAATTATTTAGGAGATGAAAAATTAGAAAATGTAACTGCTAAATTTAGATATAGACAAGAAGATATTCCTGTACACTTAGAATGGCTTGAAAATGGTGAAGTGCTAGTAAGATATGAGCAAGGTGTAAAATCAGTTACTCCAGGTCAAGCATGTGTTTTCTATGATAAAGAAGAATGTCTTGGTGGAGGAATAATTAAAGAAGTAAGAAAGAATGATAAAAAACTTTGGTATTTATAGGAGGTATAATGAAGAAGTTCATAACAAGTACAGTAATTGTTTTAACATTATTACTTTTAGTAACAGGATGTAATAAGACTAAGAATTTAACAGATAGTGAAAAGTTTAAAGAAGAGTATGAAAGTTTAAATAAAAAAGATAATGGAGAAGTAAATTATATTAATGTAAAAATAAACAAAGAAAATCCTATAGTTTATACAACTCCAAAAGAAGTGATTGATAAAATTAATAATAAAGATTTATTTGTAGTTTATTTTGGAAATAGTATGAAAAATGAAAATAGACAAATTGTAGAAAGTCTACTTGAGTCTGCAAAAGAAAAAGAAGTAGATAAGATTTATTATATTGATACTAGAAAATATGAAAATGATTTAGAAGATTTAAGAAGTTTATTAAAAGAAATTAGTGGAAAAGAAGATGATTATACATCTGTTCCAAGTGTAATTGCAATTTCAAAGAAAAAAATAGTTCAATATGAAACTGGTATTGATACAGATAAAGATATAAAAACATATTCAAAAAATAAATTTAATTGTTTATTTAAATGTTTGGCAGAAGAAAGTACTACTTGCAAAAAAAATAGTTGTTAAGGAAGTTAAAAACTTTCTTTTTTTATATCTTTTTTTATTTGTAGAAATTATCATAATTAAATTATTAAAAGTGTTAAGAAATTTTACTAAATTAGTATAAATTAGTATGTTCAAAATACTGAAAGTGCAATTTGTTTTAATTTATAAAGTTTGTTATATTGCCTCCTGGAAGGGAGGTGACTCTATAGTAAATCTTATTGATTATAAATTTAAGTGTCTATATGATTTAAAAGTAGAC
>ERZ827168.4366-NODE-4366-length-13040-cov-2.594378_pt1 | contig 13040 bp, 7 predicted proteins | sample MGYA00519868_ERZ827168 | MGnify/ENA primary metagenome ERZ827168 (study PRJEB31778, sample SAMEA3449271) | human gut metagenome | biome: human gut; feature: human-associated habitat; material: faeces | place: United Kingdom | collected 2010/2012 ...
TATTCTTGTCCGACAAGGGATAAACAGTAGACTCTGCAAGTTTCAATGTCAAGACAAGTATCTTTGAATCATACTCGTTTTTAATGATTTCAGAAACAGGTATCTCAACATAAAATGTCTTTGCACTTTCTCCATTACCGACTTCTATTTTGTGTGGAAATGAATAACACATCGGCATTTTCAAGTATTTTCCCGGTTCCTCAACATCCTTCTTTGAGACAAATCTCTCAGTCGCATCACCATCATCCACGATATCTACCGAATAGGCCTTGCCTACCGTTTTTCCTGAACGCATTACTCCCATCATTATCTTGACATTTCCCTCTTCAATCTTAAAATTGTATGTATAAGGGCCCTCTCCCGATGGAACAAGATAATGATTGTTCAATCCTCCTGACTGGGTAGCCTGCGGTATATACACGAAACTATTGCCATATTCCGCATCCCCGTCTCCTTTACCACAGGAGGCGGCGAGCAAGATCATCGTTGCTGTTGCAACATATTTTATCAGTATTTTTTTCATCTTAAACTATTTTCAACTGTTAATAACCGGGATTTTGCTCCAAGAGTCCATTGGAGTTTTCTATTTCTGAACGCAAGAAAGGCAGGCGATAGTTGTAGTCGTGAAATGTCCTGTCTGCCACGTCAATCACCTGATATGTGTATTTTCCACCAGGTTTTTCAATTTTAACTCCCTTGACAGCCCTATTCAATACATCCTCTGCATCTTTCCATCTCAAAAGATCCCAATACCTGTGATTCTCAAACGCAAGTTCGATCTGCCTTTCATGCTTGACAGCCTCTCTAAAATCTTTCACTGAAGCGACTTCCACCGGAGGAAGGGATGTGCTTGCGCGATCTCTCACCATTTGAAGAGCCTGACGAGCTGAAAGAGTCTGCGCCACAGGAATTTTATCCGGTCCATATATCTCGTTTGCAGCCTCCGCATAACTCAACAGAACCTCCGCATATCTGTATGCAATCCAATTATGCTGCGCTGTCTGCCCTTGCTGTAAATTCAACTCATCCGTAAGGAATTTTTTCAGATAGTAACCAGTACGCGATGTGTTCGGATTAGCCATATCATCCTTTTCACCAGGGCCTTGTGCAATAATACGGCCATTCCATTTGGAACCATTATACACTATTGACGCATAAAAACGCGGGTCTTTATTCAAATATGGATTTGCAGGATTCTTTGCCGCAACATACTCATACGCATCAACAAGGTTCTGAGTCGGACAAGCTCCGCTTTTTCCCCCTGGAGTCGATATCGGATAGTTTTGTATCTCCGGATCACTTGAGGTATATGTCCGGACTATATATATGGCTTCCGGCGAAGTAAGAGGAGCCGCTCCGGAAAACATATCATAGTCAGGAGACAAGCTATACATACCGGAATTGATCAAATCTCCAGCTGCCGTGAGTGCCGCCTTCCATTTTTCCGGGTCATTTTCAGGATTATTCAAAGGACTGGCCGCATACAAGAGAGTCCTCGCTTTGATTGCAAGGGCCACACCATAAGTAAAACGCCCTTCTCTTTCAGCAAAATCGTTCCAGTTTAAGGCCAAGGAGTTTTTCCAGTCATCAATCTCCTTAACAATATACTTCACGCAGTCATCGTATGACGAACGGGGCACAATTCTTCTGGTCTTAATGTCAAAATCTTCAATGATAGGAACACCCCCATACATTTTCAACAACTCAGAATAATAATATGCCTTAGCGATGTGTGCTTCAGCAATATACCACTCCAAAGACTGAAGTTCAATTTTGTAATTATATTCGTCCTGAACCAAATCCCTGTTCATCGCAAGTAGTTTCTCGCCCTTCCCATCAGCGACGTAATCAAGAAAATATGTCGCAGCACGAATTCCTTCATAACAATTCAAATATGCCGAAAACAAAGGATTTACACTCGAATTCACCACTCCTTTATTAAAGTATAAGGCTTCTGAAGAAGGTGCAGTCTGCTGACACTCATCTGAAACTGTTGCAAATAAATTATAATCAATAGATTGTAAACCATGCTCAATGGGAGAATAAAAAGCATTTGCAAATCCCCAAATACTTCCCGCATTCTGCGAAATTATTTCATCATTTTGGTTTATGTTGTAACAAGTATCCAAAAAACCGGTACAACCAATAGCTCCGAAAAAACAAATAGAAATCGGGAGCAGATTCAATATAGTATTATTCCTCATCATACCTGTTCTTAAAATGTAATTGTAACTCCTGCGCTCAAAGACCTGATAGCAGGATAATATCCGTTAGGACTTTCGGGATCCAAGTTATATTTTCTCTTAAGGGGGCTGAATGTTAGAAGATTCTGCCCACTGACATATAGTCTAGGACCTCTTTTGAACTGATAACCAAGCTCAACATTTCGCAGTTTTATATACCCGGCATCAACTATCCACATAGAACTGGTTCTATAATTGTTCTCATTGCCTTGAGTCGTCAAACGCGGATAACTTGCTGTTGCCCTATTATCTATTCCTTGTTCCGGATAATATGCCCAAGCATTCTTTGCTATCCCAAACACATTAGCATTATCGACAAACGCTTTAGTATGAGGATTATCAAGGAGATTATATGAGACATTACCGACAGCTTGAAAAAGGAAAGAAAAATCGAATCCCTTAAACATAAGTTTTGCCCCGAGGCTCGCTGTCAATTCCGGTATCCAAGATTTGCCTATTTTACAAACATCATTCTGATCAATGATATCATTGCCATCAAGATTCTTATATTTGACATCTCCTGGAACCACTTTACCGAAAGCCGGTTGAGGCAAACCATCGATTAAAGACCCATCAGGATTGAAGTCATCCATATCATAAAAGCCGTCAGCTACCAAACCGATGAATGTACCGTATGGAAGGCCTGTTTGAGCACTGAAATCATTAGCCGGCGGTATCTCAGCCATATAGTCAATCCGGTTTTTTGCATAAGACACAGAACCTTCAATCGCATATGAAAAATCCCCGGCCTTTCCACTATAAGCGAGGTCAAGTTCGAATCCGGCATTTGTCATTTTTCCGACATTGGAAAGAAATAACTGCTTTCCAAAATACCCCATCATAGAGTTGTCAAGGGTTAGGATATCATATCTTTTATCAATGAAAAAGTCAGCATTCATCTTCAGAGCGGAAAACAAAACTGCATCTACTCCTATATTCGCTTTTAGACTTCTTTCCGGTTTCACATATTCATTCTCAATAAAAACCGGTACAAGTGTGTTCTGCCAAGTACCTCCATTTGCTCCCATATAGAACGAGCCCGTTCTGCTATAAGTATAATACCTATTATAAAGATATCTTCCGCGAGAATCAAAACCTAAATGAGAAAGAGCGTTCGTCGCTGATGAATACGAATTTCCGGATAGTCCTACAGATGCTCTGATCTTCAAAAAATCAACGACCGCTGAAGATTTTAGCCAACTCTCATTGGAAAGCACCCACGCTCCTGAAATACTCGGATAAAAATGATGCCTCTTACCTGGGGCATAAGCATCATTCCCAAACACAGAAAAGGCCAATTGTGCAACATACCTGTTATCATAAGAATAATCAAATATGCCATAATAGTTTACATAATGCTCTTTATGTTCGAAATATCCATCTCCGTGAAAAGCCGAGATATGTGCATTCAATACTCCCCCGACGGAGTGTTTATTGAACTTTCCATCATAACCTATCGCTATTTTTCCCTGTTTCCAATCCGTCATTCCATCCGCTCCATATCCGCTCGCGGTTATGGATGTGTTTTGATTGGTTGTTGTCTGCACCCCGTTGTAATACCTTGCATAGTCTCGAGTCTTACTATATGAACTTGCCGTCCAACTGTAAAACGAGAAAGACTCCTCAACATACAGCCCCTTTAACAACACATCAAGGCGTTCTTTCAAGACGAAATTACCTTGCAGCATCCTATACTTGTTCTCCTTCCAGCCCAAAGCGTTTATCGAAGCTACCGGATTATCGGGATATATTGCCGTACCGGAATAATTAGTCTTGTCTTCGTCATCCCACACAGAATATGCTATTGACGGTATCTTATTCATATTGTAAAACAAGGCACCGATATCATAATTTGGACGATGTTTAAACTCGAGGCGCGCCCCAATGTCAACCTTTGCCTCCAAAAAATTGAGTATATCAAAATCCAGATTAGCCCGGAGATTATATCTCTGATATGACAAGTTTTTTGTATTGTCTGTATTCTTGACATTAAGCAGTCCCTGGTTGTTCAAATAACCGAATGTTACATTATACCTTGCGGATTTGTTGCCTCCGGAAAAAAGTACATTTCCATCCACAAAAGAACCTGCTTTAGACATTACTTCATTATACCAATCCACATTAGGCATATAACCGTTTCGAATATCTTCCATTTGAAAGTCCTGATATTTGGGACGCCATTCCCCGACATCATTGGAAACCGCCTGGTTATATAAGTTCGCATACTCATACGAGCCAAGTGGCTTATTCAAAACTGTCGGAAACTGCGCAGCATATCTCACACGCGCATTTACACTTGGCTTGCCTGCATAGCCTCTTTTTGTCTTAATGGAAATGATGCCGTTATTTGCCCTGTCGCCATAAATTGCAAGAGCAGCAGCGTCCTTAAGCACACTTACACTCTCTATCTCAACCGGAGACAATGACAAGATATAGTCTGTCGTGACCTCAAATCCATCGACAAACACAGCCGAAGAATTAAAATTTCCGGATCCGTAGCTACCGACACCTCTTATCAGCCACTTTCCCGTATCTCCTCCGACCTGTCCGGAACCTTGAATTACTGTAAGTCCCGGAAGGATCCCACTTAAAGTATTTGATAGATTTGCCGTAGGTGTATTATATAAGATTTCTCCCGACACTGTTGATATGGCAGCTGTCGATAAGGTATCCTGAGCCTCTGCATTGAAGCAAGGCAACGACATAAGAGCGAGAAGCAACAAAGTTTTTATATTATTCATATTATTCATTTCCTACTCTTTTTGAAAACTAATATCCGGGGTTTTGAATGGTATAGCCCTTGTTGATTTCACCTTGTGGGAAAGGTTCCAAGAACATTCTCGGCGACCAAGTACTTTTGAACGTATTCGCATTCCAATACCACTCAATCTTATCTGCAGTCAATGGATTCTCTGATCCTGCTGCAAAACTGAACTGTAGTTCACGCATTTGTCCGCCACATATTCCATTCCCTATATCCTTTTCCAATGTTTAGAGTTGTAATATCTTTTACCTCCTTCAAAAAAGAACTCAACATAGAATTCTCGTTGTATCCTTTTCCGCAACGCAAGTATATCACTCTCACTTATTGACGGAAGCCCTGCACGATTATGAACGGCATTCAGATACTTTAGAGACTCTACAAGGTTGCCGCTTTCATTATATGCCTCTGCGAGATTAAGATAAAACTCTGACATTCTGAACAAAGGAAGTTCAAACCAGTTCCTTGTTCCCGCTTTATAATAGAATTTTGTTGGTGCGCCACAACCGGCTGACTGATCCACAGAACCCGGCCAAGAAGAAAGCTTATCTTTGGCTATATTCCCGGACTCTCTAATCCATCCTGCTTCAGACCAATTGATATCTCCGGGATTGTTATAAGCATCAAATCCGCAGAATTTTATATCAGCTTTTGCCCGTGGCTCTATATTCTCAATCAATTTGACCCAGTCAGAACCCGGTCTGGCATTTTCTCCAACTTTCGGGATATCAAGATCTTTTCCGTCGGCAGAGTAATAATTCTCCAGCATATTGCTGAGAACTCCGTCATCATCAGTATCCCAATGGTTGTTGGGAACGAACATCGTATAAAGCATATATGTGTGACATCCGTCAAGATACTCATCCACTTTATACGGGAGAATCACTTCCGGATTTCCTGCCAAAGATGTGGCTGTCGCATAATCCTCAAATGCATTAGGGTTCGGCTGCCCGATTCCGGCACCTCCGGTATTGAGAAGCATATATCCATTTTTGTCCGCCCATTCAACAACTGCAAGATTCGCATCTCTGGCATCTTCCCATCTCTTAACGTCATAATTGCCGAAACAGATCAGATCGTTGTTCTCGCCATTGTCAAGGTACGGAGTGGAACTATTGAACAATGGTCTTGCTGCAAATTGTAAAGTCCTTGCCTTGACAGCCAATGCGGCTCCTTTTACGAGACGTCCCAGATTTAGAGCATCCCAACTGTCCGGCAAATCCTCATAAGCCTCGTCGCACAGACGAACTATAAAGTCTACAACTTCCTGTAAAGATGCCCTTCCTGCCGTCAAATCATCTTCAGGCAAGAATGACTTGTAAACAAGAGGTACACCTCCATAGCGATAAAACATTCCCATATACCTATAGGCAATCAGACATTTCGCTTCAGCCTTCACATATTTCTTCATCGTGTCATTCATATCGGGAACCTTATCAATGTTTTCAATTATTATATAACACTCCCTTATGAACTCCATATGAGCAGAATAACGATCTGCACCATTTTCCGAACCATCACATCCATTTACACTCAGACCTTGATTGCTTATTATAAAACTTCCGTGCCAGTCATAACCTCTGCCGACTTCACCGGAAATGCTACCTAAAGTGGAATGGCCAATTCCTATACCTCCAGGCCAGTCCATAAGCAAGACCTTCCGATAAGCATTCATCAGTAGAGCTTTCGCATTTTTCTCTGAAGAAAATATCTTCTCAATGTCCACTACTCCTGTCGTATCAGGCTTCTCAAGGAAAAACTTCTGACAGCCTGTCAAAGACAAGAGAAAAACCAATGCAAGTATTATATTTTGCTTTTTCATACTAACTGACATATTAGAATTTGACTGTCAAACCAAAATTGAAGACTCTTGTAAGCGGATAAATATATGCGTTGCCGTCAGAAGTTTCCGGATCTACTCCATAATCACTAAGCGCGTTTCGGAATGTATATACATTATTCGCATTAAACGACAACCTTAATGACTGTATTTGAAGACGGTTAAGAAGTCCCCTCTTTACATTGAACGTATATCCGAACTCTATGTTCTTCAATTTAATATGATTGGTCGATGCCATCCAATAATCGCTTACAAGATAATTGTTGGCTTTTGCATCATATGCATAGGTTGCCCGCGGAAAAGTTATTTTTTCCCCCGCAGCATAGCGCTCTGGGGTCCATCTTCCGTCATATTGCCATTTCCACGCATTTCCTACATATTTGAAGAAAGGATTTGTCATTACATCACTCAAATAGAATGAACCATTTGCCGAACCCGTGAATAAAATTTTTAAATCAAATCCTTTCCAAGCGCATTGTGCTTTCAGGTTAAAGTGGTATTGTGCATAATTAGGAAAACCTATCGGACAGATATCATTCTGATTAATAATACCATCACCATCCAAATCCTTATATTTTATGTCTCCAAGAGTTTGACGGTTTGCAACAAAATCATTATAAGGTCTGTTAGCCAGTTCTTCATTGGTGTTAAAGAGTCCGTCACTTACCAAGCCGAACCTTTGCCCGATGGAATACCCGGTTTGAGCCATCCAGGAGTATGGGGTCTTTGCTTCTGCCTTGTATATAATCTTATTACGCGCCCAACTGACATCTGCTCCGACTGAATAGAAGAATCCCCCGTATGTATCCGTCCAATTGAGGACAAGTTCATATCCTTGATTCTGAGTTATTCCGACATTCGCTGGCGGGACAGAGTTATATGGCACACCATAAATTGAAGGTATTATGCCAAGTTGTGTAAGAATATTCGAACGCTTCTCATAAAAATAATCATAATCAACTGACAATCGGTCACTGAAAAACTTGGTTTCCAATCCGATGTCATATTTTTTTGCTCTCTCCCAAGTTATGTTTGGGTTGCCGATATTCCCCTCAGAAGCCCCACTATAATAAGCACCTGGGGTTGATCCTACTACAGGACCCAAATAATACCCGGGTTGATTCAGATTATATGTATTGGGCAGATAATAATATCGTCTGTTATTCCCCAATCTGTCATTGCCGACTTCTCCATAAGAAGCGCGGATTTTCAAGAATGTCAGAATATCATTCTCCGGGAACCATTTTTCCAATGTAGGAACCCATCCGATGGAGAACGCGGGAAAAAGTCCAAAACGAATACCCTCTCTGAACTGTTCCGTTCCATTATAACCCATATTTATCTCAGCCATATAGCGGTCAGCGTAGTTATAAGTCACCCTGCCGACAAATCCCATAATTCCTGACGGAACGTGATAAGAGTCCCCGGGCATCGTGAATTTTGATGCCTTCCCGAGGAAAAGAGCTGAAATGTTATGCTGCTTAAAACTCCCGCTCCAATCTACACCGGCTTCCAAATATAATTTGTTCCAATTCGAATACCCGTAAGACTGGAACGAGCCCGGACCGATTCTTTCGGAAGCAAAAAAGTCCAGTTTTTCCGGATCCATCTCATTTCTCCGCACTTTATAAGTTGGCAATTGGGTTTTGAGCAAGGTATATCTGCTGTAATCATCTTGATATGAAACGGTTGCATGTACATTCAAGTTTTGCAACAAGTAGTCCATATGATGATTAATCTTTATCGTATTGTCCAGAAGGTTTTCGTCAAGAATGCCCCTCCCACTTCTAAGCAAGGTAAAGAGAACATTCTGACCACCCAGTTTAGAATTATGCTTGACACCAAGTTCATACTGCATAGAACCGGCAGGGGACGAGAATGAGTCAATGAGATAACCATCAACAAGACCAGGTGATATCATTGGATTTGCCTCATAAACATAGTGCATCAATATCTTGTACCTTGCAGCCATATTATTTACATCCGTATCGCCGCCGTCAATGTCTGATGCTCCAGGTCCAGCAGTGCGTCCGAACTGACCCGCAGATGAAACAGAAATTCTCAGATTTTTTAGAACATCTATGTCAAAATTTGTCCTAAAATTGAAGCGTCTGTAATCAGAAGATGTATTGGCGTCGTGATATTTATATGTCTTTGTAACACCATCTTGGCTGAAATATCCAAAAGATGCAAAATACTTCACTTTCTGCGTTCCTCCTGAAATATTCAGGTTAGCCTGATATTGAGGCGAAACTTTTCCGAACAATTCCTCATACAAATCGTGTGAAGCATAATACAAAGCCGGAGAATTCTTCAAAGCATTTTTTTGACTGTCGTTCAGCCAAGACATCGCATCGACTTCGAGAGGAGTATAATCTCTATTGTTCTTAAACTTCCACAAATCGTAGTCATCATACATATAAATATTGTAACTGTCAAAACCTGCAAAACTTCTCTGTTCGTTACGGATTGCCTCATTACGGAGAAGAGCATACTCATAAGAAGTCGTGCCTTCCTGCAATACAGCAGCGCTCGTAACGCCGCAATTAGCAGAGAAAGAGATGACCGGTTTACCCTCATTTCCACGCTTGGTGTTGACTATAATCACGCCGTTTGCTCCTCTGACACCATAGACAGCAGTTGAAGAGGCATCTTTCAAAACAGATATGCTGGCGATCTCATTCGCATCCATAGCATTGAATTCTGAAAAAGCTTGCTCATCCGACTGTTCAATACCATCTATAATAATCAGAGGCTTTGAAGCTCCATAAGTAGATATACCTCTGACATACAATTGTGTCTGATTACGACCCGGCTCTCCAGATGCTTGAAGCCCACTGACTCCCGGAGTATTACCAATCAAGGCATTGGAAATATTAGCGACAGGAGCAGAAACGAGATCATTACCATTGACAGAAGAAATGGCTCCTGTAACATTTATCTTCTTCTGCGTCGCAAAAGCAGTGACTACGACTTCCTCCATCTCAGTAGCATCTACTTCCATAGAGACATCCACCCTATCCTTAGAGGAAGATACGGCAATAACCTGAGTCTTATAACTCATAAATCGAAACTCCAACTTTGTTTCGGAATCTCTGACCGGTATAGAATAATGCCCCCTGTCATCAGTGATTTCCACCGATGACGAATTCCGCTCCGTCACCACAACTCCAGCCATAGGCTCTCCACTTTCATCCCGAACCACACCTGTTACCGTCCTTTGTTGTGCGTCAACTATACTTACTGACAAAGTCAGAGAAGTCATAAGACATAACAAAACTTTCTTTAACGAATTGGCTATCATTTAAATAGTTTTTGAAAAGTTAAACCATAATCGTCAAATCCACGCATTAGATACGTGAATTCAAAATATGATACTGTCGTCTCATTCGCAAGACGGTGTTTCCGGTATCAGTTCATCGTGATTTTCAAGACAAGTATCAGAAATACGTGTCATTTTCCACCAGACTTGCCTTACGTTGTCTGCGACAAATGTTGCTATGAGATCCCCGTTATAAGAATACTCATCCTTTGTGAAAAATCTTGTAAGGGCAAAGTCGGCAACCGATAAAGACCCCGGACACCAACTTGCTACAGTAGCACCCTGATACTCGATCTTGTATGACCCCTTGTAGAGTATTGTTGATGAACAGATCGGTCTGCTATAAGTGTCATCGTCATAGGGATAAAACGTGAGTACATCACTACCAAGTTTATTTGACCAGCGCCCTTTACCTTTGGGAACAAGACGATAAATCGAATTACAATCCTTGAAATAAGACTGTGATTCCTCGCCATAATTCTCAACAAAGATATAGTCCGCCCATTTACCATCCTCTCCGGACAAATTCAAAAAGCTCCCATACTGACACATTTCATCCGAATCAAAATATGTATTCTTAAAGCTGATCTTATTGTCCTTTTCATCATTCGGCCAACGATTCTGCTCCGCATTCCAGACATCTCCCTTATGATCGTAGATATTTCCGGTTCTTACATCTTCGTCAGGACCACCGGCAAAATAGCAATACGTCTCCTCGCCCCATCCCAAAGCACTTCTTTCCGAAACAAATCCAAAGGTACCCTCAAACAGATTTGTACCCTCATACGAAATGACATATGTACGTATCTCCCCATTAGATGCCGTCACGACTATCGGGCAGGTTCCTCCGGACAAATCTATGGTATCTCCTGGCTTAACAGATGCCACAGCTGTAAACTGCCCTTGATCTTTCATTGAGATTTCTTCAACAGGAACTGCTGACATATCCAAAGCATTAACTATGAGTTTCAGCTTTATCGAACCTTTTGTATCATCTCGCCAATCAGTGGAAATGATTGTCGGGCCAACCTGTCCTGCCAGTTTTAGGGAAACGAGAGTTCTGTCGCGAAGCCACGGATCCGTCAATTCCTGCACATTGTGTTTTCCAAGCGGATTACAGGAAACAAGACATTGCAATGAAATACAAAGCAATGTCAAGTATTTAAAACAGTTACTCATTTGGAAAGAAACATTATGAAGCTTCTATTTCAATAATTCATCGTGATTTTGCACAGGTTCGGCAGCAATGTCAACGAGCCAGAAAATGTCTCTTATATTACTTACTCCATAACGAGTGTCAGACCATTCTTCCTCATGATTGAATTTGTCGGAATACTTTTGAGCCCACTGTTCATCCCAAGTATATTCCTTATGGAAGGCATAGTGAGAAACCGGGATTGTGATGTGCTTGCCCGCAGAAACCTCCTCAGGGGACATCCACTGTGCCAAACTATAATTGACGAAAGGATATACAAATTTATCGTTTTTATCCATCAAAGTCACTTCTGATACAATCGTAGTATACTCCGAATCCTCCCAATTATAGAATCTGATGGCATTCGACTGATACGCCTGAGACCAGCGCATTTTCCCTTTAGGTAAAAGTCTGTAGATTTCTGTAAGATCTATGAATGCATCTTCACCCTTCCTTGATGGCTGATCAAATGCATAATAAATAAAATCCGAGTATTTACCATCCGGACCGGCATCATTCACATACGTACCATATGTCGTTCCGTCAGATGGGTCTACTGAAGTGTATTTAAAACTGATGATATTATCTTGTTCAGCCAGGGTCATAGCCCGACAATCCTTTTCTTTATTATCCGGATCAGTCACGTGAGAATGTATGCCGTCTCCAAGTTCAGCATCCGTAGTCATCCTAACATCACATTCATCCGGTTTGGCCGGATCACCGTTTCCTCCGATAAAAACAAGAAAACTACTGCCTGCACCCCAAGGGATTCCACCTATCAAATCAAATGTAACTGTCCCTTGAAAAGGATTCTCCACATTGAAAATAATATCGCTCGTGGCCGAGACAGTATATGTACAAGTTTTCTCTCCATTTTTAGAGGTAACAACAATATCTGCCGTCTGATTTTTCAGATTCAAGGCATCACCTACTCCGACTGAAGCCGTCGGCGCATAAGCCTGGTCATTATACCTAAAAGCCAATTTGGTAATCTCAACAGCAGACAAATCCAAACCTGTCGGGTCTATCTTGAAATCAATTGTAGCAGTATTGCCATTAATTTTGATTTCTGGAGTGGTTTTCTGCCCCTTGAACTCGATTTCGGCAATTGTACAATCCGTCAAACGTTTGTCAACAACAGGCTTGGGGACTTCGCTATCACCTCCAGGTTGTTTCTGAACGTCATCCGGTTTAGAACACGAATAAAATGCGATTGCTGCACACACGCAGGTTGCGATGAAATTAAAAGATCTCATAACGGTCATTAGTTAAATTGTTAATACTTGCCAGTCGCTGCGTAATAAAACACAATTAACGAAAAGAACAGGCATTTTTTAATTCAGCACGAAGTTATGATAATCTATTATAGGTTTTACACCCACAACATAATAGTGCAAACAAATTCCCAAATAAGTCAAAAAAAGAACAAACTAAATGCAACTCAAGTCAGATTACATTTACCTCATACATTCTTCGGAAATCAGAAGGACTGACTCCTTGGATTTTCTTGAACTGGCGATTGAAATATGAGCAATTATTGAATCCGCAAGCATAGCAGATTTCTGAAACACTCATTTGAGTACGTATAAGATGTTGTGCCGCAGCACCGATACGAACACATAGGATATAAGAAGATAAGGATTTCCCTGTATTTGCCTTAAAGAAATGTGACAAAGTGG
>ERZ827168.4372-NODE-4372-length-13022-cov-4.655973_pt1 | contig 13022 bp, 11 predicted proteins | sample MGYA00519868_ERZ827168 | MGnify/ENA primary metagenome ERZ827168 (study PRJEB31778, sample SAMEA3449271) | human gut metagenome | biome: human gut; feature: human-associated habitat; material: faeces | place: United Kingdom | collected 2010/2012 ...
GCGCCCCGGCGTCACCGCCGTCATCGGCAGCGGCGGTAAAACCAGTTTACTGCGCCGTCTGGCGGAGGAATTACCGGGGACGGTCCTCCTCTGTACCACCACCCATATCCGCCCCTTTGAGGAATACCCCCTGCTGACGGCCCCTACGCCGGAGGACATCCGCAAGGCTCTGACCGCTCATCGGGTTCTCTGTCTGGGAACTCCCTGCGAAAATAGCAAACTGACCGCTCCCTCCCTTTCCGTAGAAACACTGGCCACACTGTCGGACTATGTGCTGGTGGAGGCCGACGGTTCCCGGCAGCTGCCTTTGAAGGCCCATGAAGCCCACGAGCCGGTGATCCCCGCCGTCAGCCGTCAGGTGATCTGCGTGGTGGGGGCATCCGGTTTCGGGAAACCCATCCGGGAAAGCGTCCACCGGCTGGAACGGTTCTGCGCCCTGACCGGCGCCGCTGCGTCAGATCCCGTCACGCCGGAACAGGCCGCAAAGGCCATTTTGGCGGAGCGGCTGTGCGATACCATGTTCCTGAATCAGATCGACACGGAGACCCAACGGTCTCTGGCGGACCGCTTCGCCGCGGCGCTGGGCGGCTCCGGTCTCCGGATCGCCGCCGGGAGTCTTCGGGCCGGGAGCGGCTGGCTTTACCCGGATATCTGAAAAATATGACAGGCCCACTGTCCCCACATTCTGCTGCGAAGCCGCATTTTCTTCGCAAAAGTGCAAACATTTCCACAGAATCATTGATTTTCGCAAACGTTTTCTCCTGTGAATTGCATAAAAATACCGTCAAGGGGTTCACAGCTAACTGGTTCCATGGTATAATTTGACACGTTCTTAACAATATTTCCGCTGCCTTTATCCGCCGCGGAACGATGCCGAACGGAGAAAATGCCATGGAACACCATGAAAAAGCAGGATGCCTGTTTCCTAAGATCGGTATGCGCAACGTCAAGACCGCCCTTGCGGCAGCCCTGTGTGCGCTGGTCTACTACTTTCTGGACCGCAACCCCACCTTCGCCTGCATCGGCGCCATTTTCGGCATGGGCAGCAGCTTTATGCAAAGCCGTCTCCACGGCGGCAACCGCTTCTTCGGCACAATGGTAGGCGGTTTTATCGGCATGGGTCTGTTTGCCATTTACATGGAGCTGTTCCCTGACGGCAGCAACTCCTGGGTCCTGATTCCCCTGACCTTCGTCGGCGTGATCATTTTGATCCTACTGTGTCAGCACATCTGGGTGGGCGGCGTACAGCCCGGCGGCGTGGTACTGTGCATCCTGCTGTTCAACACCCCCACGGACACTTATATCACCTACGCCATGAACCGTATTCTGGACACCGGCATCGGCGTGCTGGCGGCGATTTTTGTCAATGGGATGCTGCCCGGCGGCTTCACCTTCTCTTTTATGCACAGGCTCTACCAGCGTCTGGGGATCCGGGACGATGTAGAGGATGAATTCATGGCCAAACCCGCCGTCTGAGCGATCGGAGGCCGCTCCTTCCAAACGGATCCATTCGCGCAAATGCAAATATGCAAGAAGTACCGCTCCCCTGCTGAGAAAACGTTCAGCAGGGGAGTTTTCTATCTACGCCCCCAGGGTTTGACCCGTAAATTCCGTGTGAAACCCGAAAAAGAGGAAGTGTACTTCATGGAAGCCCACTTTCACCTGACATAGAATCTCGGTATCAGTCAGATATACGGAGGTTTTGACGAATGAACAGGTATAAAGAGTCACTTCGGCAGTACTTTTCTGTACAGGCGAAAGCGCTTCGCAAGAAGCGGAAGCTGACCCAAGAGGAAATGTCCGAGCAGTTACATATCACGGTTCGGGCCTATGGCGATTTAGAGCGCGGCTGCAGTTGTTGTTCTGCAATCGCTCTCTTATTCTTTTTACTGATGCTGGAGCCTGATGAACTGACGGCGTTTCTTGCGCAGATGAAAAAGCAGTTCCGGGAGCAGGATCAGCAGGAGGTCGCATAGGCCCCTTTTTTGCAGCATTTCTGTATCTGAAAATATGGGGGGATTCAGAATATGGATGGTCGCAAACGTGTGCTATTGGCCGACAGCAGCGAGGAATTTCGCTGGTTGATGTGGAGAAGTGCGGCAAATCATAATTTTTTCTCCCTTGCAACCGTTGGCAGTGGCCGCGATGTTTTATTATGTATGCAAAAACAGACTGCCGATCTGCTGCTGATGGACACGGCGCTGCCGGATGTCTGCGGTCTAACCGTGTTGGATGAGTTGCAGCGCCGGGGGACTGCCCCGCAGAGGGTCATCCTTCTCTCCAGCATCGTTTCTGAGCAAGTCACCGATCAGGCTTTTGCTCTGGGCGTCTCACATTTTATTCCAAAGCCGTTTCATACCGATCTGCTGTTTGATGCCATGTACGAACTGTTTCCCGGCTGTTCCTGCGGTCATTGGCCGCATAGTCCTCAGTAGGATACAGATAGTCCACGCCCTCAGAAAATAAAAAACCCCAACGGGCACCGCAAACGCGATGACCCGCCGGGGGATCTCCGGAATCAGTTGTCGCCTCCGTCAAAGGGAGCCGCATGATCCGGACTTTTTACTTTTCAAAGACGGGGATCAATCCACCAGACCGGCGGTGATGATGGCCATGGAGTAGACCTCCAGAGCGTTGCAGCCGCGGGACAGGTCGTTGATAGGAGCATTCAGACCCTGCAGGATGGGGCCGTAAGCGTCGAAGTTACCCATGCGCTGGCAGATCTTGTAGCCGATGTTGCCGGCGTTGATGTCGGGGAAGATGAAGGTGTTGGCATGACCGCCCACGGAGCTGGTGATGTGCTTGGTCTTGGCCACCACGGGAGACACGGCGGCGTCGAACTGGAACTCGCCGTCCACGGGAACGTCGGGCATGGCAGCCTTGGCCTTCTCGCAGGCGTTGCGCATCTTGTCCACGTCCTCGCCCTTGCCGGAGCCCAAAGTGGAGTAGCTCAGGAAGGCCACCTTGGGATCGATGCCGAAGACCTTGGCGGTACGGGCAGTCTCAACGGCGATCTCCACCAACTCATCCTCGGTGGGCTTGATGTTGATGGCGCAGTCAGCCATAGCCAGGACCTCGTTCTCGCCGGTGGCGGAAGGACGGACCATAATGAAGCAGGAGGACACGATCTTGCTGCCCGGCTTGGTCTTGATGATCTGCAGGGCGGGACGGACGGTGTCGGCGGTGGAGTAGGTGGCGCCGCCCAGCAGGGCGTCGGCCTCGCCCATGGCCACCAGCATGGTGCCGAAGTAGTTGCTCTTCTTCAGGGCCTTGCGGCAGTCGTCCTCGGTCATCTTGCCCTTGCGCAGCTCCACCATCAGGGCCACCATCTTGTCCATGTCAGCGAAGTTGGCGGGGTCCATGATCTCAGCGCCGCGGATGTTGAAGCCGGCCTCTTCGGCAGCCTTGGTGATCTCGTCGGCGTTGCCCACCAGAACGGGAGTCAGGAAGGTACCGGACAGCAGACGGGCGCTGGCCTCCAGGATACGGGGATCGGTGCCCTCGGTAAAGACGATCTTGCGGGGATGCGCCTTCAGCTTTTTGATCAGAAATTCAAACATGTTGATTCCTCCAGTTTTTAATTCAGGGAATGGGGTTTCAATTCCACTCTTTATTATACACGGTCCACAGCCGGGGTCAATGAAAAAAGTGACGAATTGGGACGTGATTTTTTCCGATTTTTGCGTGTCAACTACGAAATTCGGCAAAAAAGCATCGTTAAAATACATAAAAATATGCCAAAAAGCCAGAAGTTGCTTGACGGGCGAATATAAAAGGGATAATATAAAGCGGTAACAATTTGTTACTTTTTATGGTTCACAAATTTTTAAAGGGCATCTGCCCGCGATACGATAGGAGCATTATGAGTCAAAACACCAAAAAGCCTTATGATCTGCCGGACTGGCCCGCAGAGGCGGAACAGACCCAGGAAGCGCCCAGACCCCGCAGAAAGCGGCACGCTCCCGCTGAGCCCGAAGACCTCTGGGGCAAGCTCCGCTTCCGGGCCGGAAAGAAGGTCCGCTGGTTTGGCCGCCGCTGCCGCCGGGTTGTCCGGGAGGCTCAGGCCCATCGGTTCCCGGAGTCCAACCGGAAGCCTCTGCAATTCCTGCTGATGCTTTGGGGGCTGCTGCCCTCCGCTGCCAGCCGGCTGCGGGAGATCCTGCTGGGCCGCCGCAGAGAGCGGAACCTCCGCACCAGCAGATTCGCCGTCTGGTTTGAAAAGGAAAAGCGCCTCCACTCCCTGATGTTCCTGGGAGGAAGCTGTGCGCTGGCAGGCATCATCCTGTTCTGCTCCTTCTTCACCATCGGCACCACCGTCTCCTATGACGGGCAGGTGTTGGGACGGCTGGCTTCCAAATCGGAAGCCGAAACCGTCCGGAAGGATCTGGAAAGCATCACCTCCCGGACACTGGGAGAGACCTACACCATCGACGATTCCCTGCTGCAATACGATTCCGGCTGGATGCTCCGTCAGGACATTGAGGATAAGGCCGTATACGAGGACCAGCTTTCCGATGAGATCGGTCTTGTGACCTCCGCCTACTGCCTGTACGTCAACGATGTGCGCATCGGCGCCACCCCCTACGAGGGCGCGTTGGAGGAACTGCTGGACCAGCTGCAGAAGGCGGCCTCCGATGAAGATACCATTTCCTGTGAATTTGCAGAGGATGTTGAGATCCGGCAGGAATACGTTCCCACCAGTGAGATCATGAACCTGGGCTATATTGCGGAGCTGCTTTACAGCACCAAGACGGCCGAGGTCACTTACGAGGTGAAAAAGGGCGATACCTGGTCTCAGATCGCCGCCAAGAATGACATGACCTCCGCAGAGCTGCTGGCGCTGAACCCCGGCTACAACATCAATAAGCTCCAGATCGGCGAAGTGCTGACCCTGTCCGCCTCTGTCCCCTACCTGACCATGACCGTGGTAAAGCAGGAACGGTATCTGGATGATGTGTCCTACAACATTGAGTACACCGACAGCGCTGACCTCTATCAGGGCGACTATAAGGTGACCTCCAAGGGTGAATACGGCAAGGCGGACGTGATGGCTAAGGCCACCTATGTCAACGGTGAGGAAACGGAGCGGACCATTCTCTCCTCCGTGACTTTGAAAGAGCCTGTCACCGAATACCGGCTCCGGGGCACCAAGGTCCGGCCCACCTGGATGCCTACCGGCAGCTTCCGCTGGCCCACCAGCGGTCGGATCAGCTCCTACTTCGGCGGACGGAAATCCCCCGGCGGCATCGGCTCCACCAACCACAAGGGCATCGATATCGCCGTCCCCAGAGGGACACCCATCTACGCCGCCGACGGCGGCACCGTGACCTACTCCGGCTGGATGAGCGGCTACGGTTATCTGGTGCAGATTGACCACGGCAACGGCTACGTTACCCGGTACGGTCACAACTCCAGTCTCACCGTCAGCGTGGGGCAGCACGTTTACAAGGGCCAGCAGGTGGCCCGGGCCGGCTCCACCGGCAACTCCACCGGCAACCACTGCCATTTTGAGGTGCGGTACAACGGCGTGGCGAAAAACCCGTTGAACTACCTGCCGTAACAAACTGCATTCCAGAAAAGGGAGGACTTTTGTCCTCCCTTTTTCTTGTGTTCCGGGAGCTTTTATGCTATGATATTTTAGTTAAGTTATGTGCTTTTTCTCCCGGCTTCAAGTGGATAAACACATAAGGCCGGGGCTCTGAAAGGAGTGCGAAATATGAAGTCCCTGAAGGTTTTAATGCTCAACGGCAGTCCCCATACCAACGGCAACACCGCCGTGGCCCTGCGGGAAATGGAAGCGATTTTCAAGGAGAATGACGTCGATGTGGAAACGGTGGTCCTGGGAAACCGGGACATCCGGGGCTGCGTGGCCTGCGGCTCCTGTGCCAAGACCGGCAAGTGCGTCTTTGACGATGGAGTAAACGAGCTGGCCCCCAAGTTTCAGGAGGCCGACGGTCTGGTGATTGCCAGTCCGGTGTATTACGCCTCCGCCAATGCCACGCTGATCGCCTGTCTGGACCGGCTGTTTCACAGCACATCCTTTGATAAGACCATGAAGGTTGGTGCCAGCGTAGCCTGCGCCCGGCGGGGCGGCTGCTCCGCCACCTTTGATGAGTTGAACAAGTATTTCACCATCTCCGGGATGCCTGTGGCCTCCAGCCAATACTGGAACAGTATTCACGGCCGGACGCCCGGTGAAGCGGAGCAGGACGGCGAGGGGCTTCAGACCATGCGGACCCTGGCCCGGAACATGACATTCCTGATGCGCAGCATCGCGCTGGGCAAGGAGCAGTTCGGTCTCCCGGAAAAGGAAGATCGGATCGCCACTCATTTTATCAGATAACTTTAGGAGGATATACCATTTGAAGCGTGAAAATGTACTGGTGTCCGAGGACGCGCTGGCGCGTCAGCGGGAGTTTGAAGCAAAGATCAAGAAGATGTTCACCTCCCGGGAAGCCCATCCTGTGGCCTGCGTGGACACCTTCGGCTGTCAGCAGAACGTAGCGGACGGCCAGAAGCTGATGGGTATGCTGGCCGACAGTGGCTTTACCTTTACAGAGGACCCCAAGGAGGCGGATCTGGTGATCCTGAACACCTGCGCCGTCCGGGAGCACGCGGAGCAGCGGGTCTTCGGCAATGTCGGCGCCCTGTCCCACACGAAGCGGCGGCATCCGGGGCAGATCATCTGCGTCTGCGGGTGCATGGCCCGGCAGGAGCACGTGGTGGAGCGGCTGAAAAAGTCCTTTCCCTATGTGGACCTGGTCTTTGGCCCGCAGCTGCTGAGCATCTATGTCTCCGCCGACGATCCGGCGCGCGACGCCGTGATCGCAATGGGCATGATCCGCACATACTATGTCACGACCCCCTATTTCCTCTGCGGCATCATGGAGGTCTGCTGCGGCATGGTGCGCGGGCTCGGAAAATCGTGGCTGCCGATGGTCGTGACGATCTTCGGCGCCTGCGTGATGCGGATCGTCTGGATCTACACCATTTTCGCGTGGAAGCATACGCTTCCCGCCCTCTATGTCTCTTACCCCATCAGCTGGGTCATCACCGCGGCCATGCATGTCGTCTGCTTCGTCTATTTCTGGAAGCGTATCCGCCGGAAGCTCGAGCAGACCGCACCCGCGGCAGCGGATATCAGAAAGGAGTCCTGATTTTTCTGTATGCGAGTCATTGATATCGACGACGTCATCTACGCCATGCGCAGCCAGACGCAGTTCGTCCTGCGCTGCGAGGAGGTCTTCCACGACAAGATCAGCGCGGCGGCCGGCGCCATTCTCTCGGCGCAGCCGCGCAAGCCCTACGTCTGCCTGACCGGCCCCTCCGGCTCCGGCAAGACGACCACCGCCATGCGCCTGAAGGCGTATCTGGAAAACCTGGGCGTGAAGGTCTGCCTTCTGAGCATGGATAACTTTTTCCTGCCGCTCGCCGAGCGGCCGAAGGATCTGACCGACTGGGAATCGCCCCTGTGCGTCAACCGCCAGCTGCTGCTGGGCACCATCGAGAAGCTCTCCAACGGCGAGACCGTGCAGGTGCCCTGGTACGACTTCCCGAACAACCGCACCGGCGGCTACACCCCCATGGAGGGCAGCCGCGAGGCCGTCATCATCGCCGAGGGCATCCACATGCTCAATCCCCTGCTCTTCGATCCCATCCGTGACCGCGCGACCGGCATCTATGTCGCGCCCCGCACGCGCATCATCACCCCGGGCGACCGCATCATCCACCCCGAGCAGGTCCGGGTGGCCCGCCGCATGATCCGCAACTATCAGGGCCGCGGCAACTCCCTGCGCGAGACCATCATCCGCGCCCAGTCCGTCAACCAGGGCGAGCAGAAATACATCGCCCCCAACAAGCCGAACGCCTCCATCCACATCGATTCCTTCCACGACTACGAGCTGTGTATCCTCGCCAAGTACCTGCGGCAGATCCCGCAGTTCGCCTCGGATCTCGACGACGCGTTCATCGCCGAGCACGGTCTGACGGTCCTCATGGAAGTGGTCCGGAGCCTGCCGCCCCTGGACACGCCGTACGTCCCCCGCGACTCCATCGTCCGCGAATTCGTCGGCGGAAGCATCTTCCAATATTAAAAAACAGCCCCGCACGCCATCGCGTGCGGGGCTGTGAGACTATCTGGAAACTATTTGCACTGTAAAAGCTGTAGATCAGTTGCAGGGGCAGACATCCCTCTGCGCCACACCGATTGCCTATCAGATTTTTGGTGCCGAAAGAGCCTGCCATTGTTGGTGACGGCTGAATCGGTGCTCTGAAATCTGCAGTGTGCGCCTGCGGGCGCGGAAAGTGCGCTTTAGAACCATGTTCTTGTTCTGGAGAAGCGGAACAGCTCCCAGAGCGTGATGAGCACCTGCACGGCGGCGCAGACGACGAAGATGAGCTTCAGATACGGGATCGACGGGATGGAGAGATAGATGCACAGCCCCGCCGACCAGATGAGCGCCGTAATGGAAAGCCCCTGCATCAGAATGCCCCACCACAGCGACGTGAACACGATGCACACGATGCTCGACACCGGCACCGCGTACAGGAAAAACAGCCACGACGGGAACGGCACGGCCGCGATCGTAAAGGCCGTGAACAAGATCGCCGCGATCACGAACACCAGCGCCACCGACAGCAGCACCACGTAGATGTGGAAATGCGGGTTGGACTTTTTAGGCGGCTCCTCCTCGCCGATGAGGTTGCTGACGGTGATGCCGTAGAGCTGCGCGATCTGCGCGAGGATATAGACATCGGGCAGCCCCTCGCCCCGCTCCCACTTGGAAACGGACTTATCGGAGTAATTGAGCTTGCGCGCAAGGTCCAGCTGGGTATCCTTATGGGCTTTGCGGTAAGCGGCGATATTTTTTGCTGTGGTGCGCCGCAGCGTCTGTTCGTCCTGGATCATAAGGACGCCCCCTTCCCCTGAAAGCATTGGTATTACAGGAAATTCTACTGGCAGTAGAGTGCCGTTCTCCGACGGGTATCGGCCGGTGCCGCGCCGGTAGGGTGCATATTTCCTGCCTGTATGCTATAGTGCAAGCATCAGCAAGGCAGATCGCATAGCTGCCGGGCTGACGATATACTGGTACTCAGTATAGCACTTTTTTTCATCCTGTGCAATGCGCAGTTTCTGCCGATTGCACGATCCGCACCCGGCATCTCACACACCGTGCCGGGTGCGTTTTTTCTGCAAATTTTTACCGGCGCTTGCGTTTTTCCGCGCCGCATGGTAGAATCAAATTATAAAGAACAGAAGGGAGTTTGAGAGCATGCGCATGATCTCCTGCTGAAAACCTGGCACGATCGTAACACGCTGGCGGTGAAGACCGTCTGGTTCGCTGTGCCTTTTCGCGGGAAATCTGCTTTGTCTCTCAGCCTCCGTGCAGACCGTCTGCCCATTTTGCGGCAGGCGCAGGATGCCCTTTGGCTGTGGGAGCGTTTCCCGCAGCCAATTTTTTATTAGGCAGCCGCCGATCCGATCGCCTGCAATTGTCGATGGAATCCTCGGCTGCCTGAAGGAGGGCATACCGATGGCATTGATCCAGATCACAGACCTGACCTTTACATACCCCGGCAGCTTTGACCCTGTATTTGAGCACGTCAGCTTCCAGCTCGACACCGATTGGCGGCTCGGCCTGACGGGCCGCAACGGCCGCGGCAAGACGACGCTCCTGCGCCTTCTGCAGGGCCAGTATCCCCACCAGGGCACGATCACAGCCCCCGGCGGGTTCGAGTATTTCCCGTATCCCATCCCAGACGCGGCGCTCACGCCGCTCGAGCTGCTGGAGTGCAGCTTCCCGGACGTGCCGCAGTGGCGCCTGCGGCGCGAGCTGGCGCCGCTATTCGTGACGGACGACGCGCTGTACCGCCCGTTTTCCACACTTTCCGGCGGCGAGCAGGCGAAGATCCTGCTGGCGCTGCTTTTCGCGCGCGAGGGCCGGTATCTGCTCATCGACGAGCCGACGAACCATCTCGACGAGACGGGCCGCGCACTCGTCAGCCGGTATCTGGCCAAAAAGTCCGGCTTTCTGCTCGTCTCGCACGACCGCGCGTTTTTAGACGGCTGCGTCGACCACATCCTGTCCATCAATCGCGGCGGCATTGAGGTGCAGAAGGGCAATTTCTCCTCATGGTATGAAAACAGGCAGCGGCAGGACGCGTTTGAGCTGGCGCAGAACGCGCAGCTGAAAAAGGAGATCGGCCGTCTGAAGCAGGCTGCGCGGCAGTCGCGCGCGTGGGCCGACAAGGTCGAGAGCACGAAGATCGGCCCGCACTCGGCGAAAGTAACGGGCGAGGCCGACGCCATGGGCGGCCGCGCCTACATCGGCGAGCAATCGCGCCGCATGCAGCAGCGGCGCAAGAATCTCGAACGGCGGCAGAACGCCGCCATCGAGGAAAAATCGGCGCTGCTGAAAAACATCGAGCAGGCCGCGCCCCTGAAGCTGCACCAGCTGCCGTATCACACGGACCGGCTGGCGCTGCTGCGGGACGTCTCGGTGTGCTACGGCGGCGCGCCCGTGTGCCGCGGCGTCAGCTTCTGCGTCGAGCAGGGCGACCGGATCGCGCTGCGCGGCGCGAACGGCACCGGGAAGACGAGCCTTCTGCGCCTGCTGTGCGGCGAGGACGTGCCGCACACTGGGACCGTGGAGCGCAGCTCCCGGCTGCAGATCTCCTACGTGCGGCAGGACCCGTCCGGTCTGCGCGGGGATCTGGGCGCGTATGCCGCGCGGTACGGGCTGGACGAGAGCCTGTTCAAGGCGATCCTGCGCAAGCTGGACTTTGCGCGGGTGCAGTTTGAAAAGGATATGGCGGATTTTTCTGCCGGGCAGAAGAAAAAGGTGCTGCTGGCGCGGAGCCTGTGCGAGCCGTCGCATCTGCTCGTCTGGGACGAGCCGCTCAATTATGTGGACGTGCTCTCACGCATGCAGATCGAAGACCTGCTGCTGGAATTCCAGCCGACGATCGTCTTTGTGGAGCACGACCGCGTCTTCTGCGATCACGTCGCGACAAAGGCCGTGATGCTCTGACAGCTTGACCTTTCGCCGCGCCGCGGGTACAATGGGAGAAAACACGCCGGAGGAAGAAGCCTATGGACAAGCAGGCCGTCGAGGCGCAGCTGTGCCAGCTGCCGATCAGCCAATACGCATGGATCGACCCGCAGACGATCGAATTTTCCGACCGCATCCGCTACGTCTGCGAGCACGAGTGTCCGATGTACGGAACGAGCTGGGCCTGTCCCCCGGCCGTGGGGACGGTCGCGGCCTGTCGGGAACGGATCCTGTCCTACCCCGGCGCGCTGGTCTTCACCACGCTTTCCGAGGTCGATGACATCGCCGATCTTTCTGCCGCGCTCGCCACGCGCGCGCCGCACGAGGCCGTCACGCGGCAGGTGCGGGACATTCTGCGGCAGTTTTCGCCGGATGTGCTCACCCTGTCCACCGAGTCGTGCGCGATCTGCGAACACTGCGCGTATCCGGACGCGCCCTGCCGCCACCCGGAACGGATGTTCCCCTGCGTGGAGAGCTACGGCATCGTCGCCACGGCCCTCGCCGAGCAGAACGGCATCGAATTTTATAACGGCAACATCGTCACCTGGTTTTCGCTCCTGTGCTACCGGTAAACGCACCGGCAGTCCCGCTTTGCGGGGCTGCCGGTTTCTTTATGCGTTGTTTTTCTGGTTATTCTGCGTCAGGATGCGGTCGATCTCCGCCTGGGCGGCGTAGACCTCGTCGTGGAAATGCTGGGCGGAGATGCGCTCGGCCCCGTGGCCGAGGATGATGAGCTGCTCGAGATTGTCGCTCGTCGCCACGCGCACGCGGCGGCGGCCGCGCAGCTCAAAGCTCAAACGCTCGATATACTGGTCGGCAGTCTCCGCCTGCCGGGTGTAGACGATGTGGATGTTGTGGTATTTCTCCACCGAGCCGAGGCCCTGCGGGACCTTGTACGCGTCAAAGACGAGGATCAGCGTGCAGCCGCGGTAGCCCTGGTAGTTGCACAGCAGGTTCATGAGCACGTGCCGCGCGGTATCGAGGCTGGTATGGGAGAGCTCCTTGAGCTCGTCCCAGGCGAAGATGATGTTGTAGCCGTCGACCAGCAGGAAATCGTCCGCCGGGCCGAGGGCTTCGAGGAACTCGCGCTTGTCCTCGCTGCGGAGCATCATCTGCGGCAGCACGTCGCGGCGGCGGATGGCGCCGTAGGTGCGCTCAAAGATCGCCAGCAGCTCCTTTTCCAGCTCCGGCGCGCCGCCGGGGGCGACGGAACGCACGATGCGCTGCGGCGCAGGCTTGACCGGGCCGCCGAAGCGCAGCAGCGGCAGGTGGGCCGCGTTGTCCACGTCCTGCCATTTGACCTCGTAGCCCGCGCCGTGGCCGCAGAAGATGGAGCCCGCCGGGTTTTCCAGATCCCGGGCCGGGTCATAGCCGGAGGCGCGGACGAGCGCGTCCTGCTCCCTGCAGGGCCGGTAGCCGTCCACGCGCAGCTGCAGCCGCCCGCGGCCGCGGGTATAGGCCGTGACTTCGTTCGGGTAGCCGCGCAGCAGCCGCACCGGGGCGGCTCCGCGCAGAATGGTCTGCGCGCCGTCGGTCTCCGGCGGGTCGTAGTCGCCCTGCATCCGCTGGATGTCGGTGATCGCCCGGCCGACGCATTCGGCCGGAAGCTCCAGTCGGAACGCATACCATGGCTCGAGCAGCACCGACTTCGCCTTCATCAGCCCCTGCCGCACCGCGCGGTAGGTCGCCTGGCGGAAATCGCCGCCCTCGGTATGCTTCTGGTGTGCCCGGCCGGAGACGAGCGTGAAGCGGATGTCCGTGACCGGCGCGCCGGTCAGCACACCGCGGTGGACCTTCTCGGCCAGATGCCCGAGGATCAGCCGCTGCCAGTGCAGGGCCAGCGTGTCGGTCGGACACATCGTGTCGAACTGCAGGCCGGAGCCGGGCTCCGCCGGCTCCATCAGCAGGTGGACCTCGGCGTAGTGCCGCAGCGGCTCGTAATGCCCCACGCCCTCGACCGGGGCGGCGATG
>ERZ827168.4390-NODE-4390-length-12957-cov-5.059061_pt1 | contig 12957 bp, 9 predicted proteins | sample MGYA00519868_ERZ827168 | MGnify/ENA primary metagenome ERZ827168 (study PRJEB31778, sample SAMEA3449271) | human gut metagenome | biome: human gut; feature: human-associated habitat; material: faeces | place: United Kingdom | collected 2010/2012 ...
AAAAGTAGCGTTGTGGATGTAAACATCCTATACAGTAGAGGCGAAGTGGACACGCCTATAAGAATAAGGATTGCCTAGCAATAGGTGGAGACTTAAATATCAATCTTCTTAAACGGATGCGTAAGCATCCTAGAAGCCTTGACTTCAAATACGGAATATTAAGTCGAGGTAGTTCACTATTGATTCCAACAATATAGACTCACTTTTAATGACACGCTATATCAATGGAAAGATGCGTAAGCATCAACTTGTCAAAGGACCAAAGAAACGTACACAAGATACAAGAAAGAGATTTTTAAAAACAATAGAGGGGATTATATCAAATGAAATATAAGTTAATTGCATTAGATTTAGATGGTACATTAAAGAATTCAGAAAATAAAATTACTGATGAAACACGTGAGACACTTATTAAAGCACAGCAGTTAGGTGCAACAATTGTACTTGCATCAGGTAGACCAACACCTGGTTTAAGACATGAAGCAGCTGCACTTGAATTAGAAAAGTATGAAGGTTACTTATTATCATTCAATGGTGCTAAGGTCATGGATGCGAAAACAAGACAGACTATGTTTGAACAGCGTTTGACTATTGAACAGGCTAAAAAAGCATATGATGAAGCAAAGAAACATAATCTTGCGATTATGACATATTATGATGATGCTGTTTATACTGAAGATGTAGATGATCAGTATGTGAATATTGAAGGACATATCAACGATATCGAAATTAAAAAGGCTGAATCTTTTAAATCAATTTTAAGAGATCCTATTAATAAAGTATTATGTACAGGTGATCCTGAACATGTGGCTTCTGTATTAGAGGACTATAAGAGTGCATTCCCAGGTTTAAGTATTTATCGTTCTGCACCATTCTTTATTGAAGTTATGGCACCAAATATTGATAAAGCAGCTTCTTTAGATAAGCTAGTAAAGATGCTTCATCTTACAAAAGAAGAAGTGATTGCCTTTGGTGATGGATTCAATGACTTATCACTCATTGAATATGCAGGCTGTGGTGTCGCTATGGCCAATGCAGTAGATGAAGTCAAAGAAAGAGCCGATGTTGTCACTTTATCAAATGATGAAGATGGTATTGCGTATATGTTGAAGAAACTAGAGGAGGAATTGAGAGATGAGTGAAATGCCTAAAGATCCAGTGATGTTACTTAGCTGGTTAAATATGAAACTTAGAGACCAATATGAAGATCTTGCAGACTTATGTTATGACTACCATATTCCTATGCAGGACATCGTAGATAAGATGGAAGCTATTGGTTACCATTACACATACAAATCAAATCAGTTCAAATAAGAGTGTATTACCACTCTTATTATTTTGCCTAAAATTTGTCTTATTTAGAACCAAAATAACGCGATAACGTTAAAAATATAAATATATGGAGGAAAATGAAAAAATGTTAGAGCTAAAAGATTTTGAAGAAGCAAAAAAGAGAGTAGACGAAGTGATCATTCCAACACCTTTGATCTATAGTCTAGCATTCTCCAAAGAGTGTAGAAATATGGTTTATATAAAACCAGAAAACTTACAGAGAACTGGCGCATTTAAAATTAGAGGTGCTTATAATAAGATCATGAAGATGGATGATGAATCTAAGTCTAGAGGACTTATTGCCTCAAGTGCCGGAAACCATGCCCAGGGTGTGGCTTATGCCGCCCAGCAGTTAGGTGTTAAGGCTACAATCGTTATGCCTGCCCATACACCACTTATTAAAGTAGATGCTACTAAGGCATTAGGTGCTGAAGTGGTTCTTCATGGTGAAGTCTATGATGATGCTTATAATAAGGCAGTAGAATTGCAGAAGGAACATGGCTATACATTTGTACATCCGTTTGATGATGAAGATGTCATTGAAGGTCAGGGAACCATTGCCTTAGAAATTCTCGAAGAACTACCAGATGCAGATATTATTCTTGTACCAGTTGGTGGTGGAGGATTGATTTCAGGTATTGCCTGTGCCGCTAAACTTATTAAACCAACAGTTAAGATTATCGGTGTAGAACCAGAAGGAGCTGCAAGTGCTCTTGCTGCCATTAATGAAGATCGTATCGTTTCATTAAATGAAGCAGTGACTATTGCGGATGGTACAGCAGTTAAGACAATTGGTGAAAAGCCTTTTGAATATATTAAACAATATGTAGATGGTATCATCACAGTAAGTGATTATGAGTTGATGGATGCATTCTTAGTACTTGTAGAAAAACATAAGCTTGTAGCTGAAAATTCAGGTATTCTTTCACTTGCTGCATTAAAGAAACTCAATGAAAAGAATAAGAAGGTTGTCTCACTCATTTCTGGTGGTAATATTGATGTGCTTTCTATCTCTTCTATGATTAATAAGGGACTGATTGAAAGAGGTAGAATCTTTTCGTTCTCATTACAGCTTCCAGATAGTCCAGGTCAGTTAGAAAAGGTGGCTCATATTCTTAATGAATGTAATGCGAACGTTGTCACTGCAGACCATAACCAGTTCAAGAATTTCGCAAGATTCTCAGAAGTAGAATTAAGAGTCACTTGTGAAACAAATGGTGAAGCGCATATTGTCTCTATTATTGAAACATTTAAAAAGAATGGATTTGAAATCCAGCGTATCAATTAAGGAATAGCAATCAGCTATTCCTTTTTTATAAAATTAAGTAAAAATTTAGTTTTAATAGAATAATAATGATGTTATAATGTGAAAAACAGATTTTTGAGAGGGGGATTTAAGTGTTAGAACTAAAGAATTTTGAAGAAGCAAAGAAGAGAGTGGATGAAGTCATTCTTCCTACACCTTTGATTTATAGCCCAGCTTTTTCTAAAGAAAGTAGAAATACTGTTTATATCAAACCAGAAAACTTACAGAGAACTGGCGCATTCAAGATTAGAGGTGCTTATAATAAGATCATGAAGATGGATGATGAATCTAAGTCTAGAGGACTTATTGCCTCAAGTGCCGGAAACCATGCCCAGGGTGTGGCTTATGCCGCCCAGCAGTTAGGTGTTAAGGCTACAATCGTTATGCCTGCCCATACACCACTTATTAAAGTAGATGCTACTAAGGCATTAGGTGCTGAAGTGGTTCTTCATGGTGAAGTCTATGATGATGCTTATAATAAGGCAGTAGAATTGCAGAAGGAACATGGCTATACATTTGTACATCCGTTTGATGATGAAGATGTCATTGAAGGTCAGGGAACCATTGCCTTAGAAATTCTCGAAGAACTACCAGATGCAGATATTATTCTTGTACCAGTTGGTGGTGGAGGATTGATTTCAGGTATTGCCTGTGCCGCTAAACTTATTAAACCAACAGTTAAGATTATCGGTGTAGAACCAGAAGGAGCTGCAAGTGCTCTTGCTGCCATTAATGAAGATCGTATCGTTTCATTAAATGAAGCAGTGACTATTGCGGATGGTACAGCAGTTAAGACAATTGGTGAAAAGCCTTTTGAATATATTAAACAATATGTAGATGGTATCATCACAGTAAGTGATTATGAGTTGATGGATGCATTCTTAGTACTTGTAGAAAAACATAAGCTTGTAGCTGAAAATTCAGGTATTCTTTCACTTGCTGCATTAAAGAAACTCAATGAAAAGAATAAGAAGGTTGTTTCACTTGTATCAGGTGGCAACATTGATGTGCTTTCTATCTCTTCTATGATCAATAAGGGACTGATTGAAAGAGGTAGAATCTTCTCATTCTCAGTACAGCTTCCAGATATTCCTGGACAGTTAGAAAAAGTAGCACATCTATTAAATGAATGTAATGCGAATGTTGTAGCGGTTGATCATAACCAGTTCAAGAACTTCGCAAGATTCTCTGAAGTAGAATTAAGAGTCACTTGTGAAACAAATGGGGAATCTCATATCGATACAATAATTGAAACATTTAAACAGAATGGTTTAGAAATTCATCGTGTTAACTAGGGAATAACGTAACGTTATTCCTTTTTTAATCTATTTTACTATTGTGCATTTTTTTGTGCTATTCTATAGATAGGAGGTAATACATATGTTACTAGGAATTGATGTAGGAGGGACTTCTGTCAAATACGCAACATGCGATGAAAAAGGTCATTTATTTGATAAGGGGTCTTTTAAAACACCTGATACTTTAGAAGATATGTATCAGGCTATTGAAACTATTTATAAGGAAAGAGATGTTGATGGTATTGCGTTAAGTATGCCTGGGGCTGTTGCGAGTGATGAAGGTGTCATTTATGGTGCGTCTGCGATTGACTATATTCATGGTCCTAATATAAAGAAGGATCTAGAAGAAAGATTACAGACACGTGTAGAACTAGAAAATGATGCCAACTGTGCAGCACTTGCAGAAGTATGGCTAGGTGCCGCTAAAGATAATCAGGATTGCTGCTTTGTCGTATGCGGTACAGGTATTGGTGGTGCTGTGATTAAGGATAAGAAGATTCATAAGGGTAAACATCTTCATGGTGGTGAATTTGGTTATATGATCAATAACTTTGATGCAGATTCACTTGAGTTTAACTTTTGGTCTCTTGATTCTACAGTCGCCATTGTTAAGGGTGTAGAAAAAGAACTAGGTGAAACATATGATGGACGTTATATCTTTGATCATGCCAACGAAAATGAAGTATTCAAGAAGTATGTCAATCGTTTCTATTATGCTCTTGCAGTAGGTATCTATAATATTCAATATTCTTATGATCCAGAAGTGATCATTATTGGTGGGGGTATCTCTGTAAGAGAAGATATGATTAATGAAATCAATAAGCGTTTAGATATCATCATAGACAAAGTTGAACCAGCACGTATTAAGCCTGTTGTAAAGAAATGTGCCTTTGCGAATGATGCCAATATTATTGGTGCAATCTATCACTATTTAACAACTTCTAAATAGTAAAATAAAAAAAATTTTGAGTATTCATTTTTTGCTTGCTTACAATCTTAATATCGTTTATACTACAACAGAAGGAGTGAGAATATGAACGCAAACACAATTATGACAACTTCAGTTTTCGCAAACGTGTTTCCTAAGGGTTCTTATTTTCATTTTTTAGATTTCTTATTTTAAGGACATATCATCTATTGGTGATATGTCTTTTTCATAATTGAGGAGGTTGACTATGAAAGCTTATTTAATTTTAGAAGACGGACATGTGTTTGAAGGGGAAAGCTTTGGATATGAAAAAGAAGTCATAAGCGAATTTGTCTTCAATACTTCAATGACTGGTTATGTAGAAGTGTTGACAGACCCATCTTATGCAGGTCAGAGTGTTGTAATGACTTACCCACTTATTGGTAACTATGGTGTATGTTTAGAAGATCAGGAATCTGAACACCCATATGTTGAAGGATTTGTAGTAAACGAATTATCACGTTTAGGATCTAACTTTAGAAAGAATGAAGATTTAAATGATTATTTAGTACGTAATCATATTCCAGGTATCCAGGGAATTGATACACGTGCACTTACTAAGTTACTTCGTAATGATGGTTGTATGAACGGTATGATCACTACTCATAAGTATGAAGTAAGCGAAGTCATCGACAAGATTAAAGCATTCAAGGTACAGGGTGTTGTAAAGGCATGTACATGTAAAGAAAAATATACTGTTGGTACAGGCAGAATGAAAGTTGCTTTATATGACTTTGGTGCTAAACGTAATATTGCGAATGAATTAGCAAAGAGAAACTGTGAAGTAACAGTATTCCCAGCTACTACACCTGCTTCTGAAGTATTAGAAGGTAACTTTGATGGTATTATGTTAAGTAACGGTCCTGGTGACCCAGCTGAAGTAACTGATATTATCGCTGAAGTGAAGAAATTATCAGAAAGTGGTATGCCAATTTTCGCAATTTGTCTTGGACATCAGTTAATGGCTCTTGCTCATGGCTTCAAGACAGAAAAATTAAAATATGGACATCATGGTGCAAACCATCCAGTTAAGGATTTAGACACTAACCGTGTTTATATCTCTACACAGAACCATAACTATGTTATCAAGGATGATTCAATTGATCCTGCAGTGGCTAAGGCTTGGTTTAGAAACGTAAATGATGGCACTATTGAAGGTGTTGAATATTTAAATAAGAATATCAAAACTGTTCAGTTCCACCCAGAAGCAAATGCTGGACCTAGAGATACTGAATATTTATTTGATGAGTTTATTAAGATGATGGAGGGAAAGTAGAATGCCTAAGAATAAAGATATAAAAAAGGTTCTTGTTATTGGATCAGGACCAATTATTATTGGACAGGCAGCTGAATTCGACTATGCAGGTACTCAGGCTTGTCGTGCATTAAAAGAAGAAGGAATTGAAGTCGTTCTTATTAACTCTAACCCTGCAACAATTATGACTGATAAAGATATTGCAGATCATGTTTATATTGAACCTTTAACAGTTCCTGTTGTTAAGAACTTAATCTTAAAAGAAAAACCAGATTCAATCTTACCAACTCTTGGTGGTCAGAATGCCTTAAATATTGCTATGGCACTTGCTGATGAAGGTTTCTTAGACGCACATAACGTACGTACTATCGGTACTGATACAACTACAATCAAGCTTGCAGAAGACCGTCTTGAATTCAAGGAATTAATGGAAAGAATCCATGAACCAGTGGCTGCTTCAACAGTTGTTAACCATGTAGATGATGCATTAGAATTTGCTGAAAAGATTGGTTACCCAGTAGTAGTAAGACCAGCATATACACTTGGTGGTACTGGTGGAGGTATTGCTGAAACTCCTGAAGAATTACATGATATCTGTTCTAATGGTTTAAGATTATCACGTGTATCTCAGTGCTTAATTGAAAGATGTATTGCCGGTTGGAAGGAAATCGAATACGAAGTAATGAGAGATGGCAATGGTAACTGTATTACAGTATGTAATATGGAAAACGTTGACCCAGTAGGTGTTCATACTGGTGACTCTATCGTAGTAGCGCCTTCTCAGACTTTAGGTGATAAAGAATATCAGATGTTAAGAAGCTCTGCTTTAAACATCATCACTGCATTAAATATTAAGGGTGGATGTAACGTACAGTTCGCATTAAACCCAAATACTTTTGAATATTGTGTTATCGAAGTTAACCCACGTGTCAGCCGTTCTTCAGCTTTAGCTTCTAAAGCAACTGGTTACCCAATCGCGAAGTTAGCTGCTAAGATTGCATTAGGTTATTCACTTGATGAAATCGTGAACGCTGTAACAGGTAAGACATATGCTTCTTATGAACCAACATTAGACTATATCGTATGTAAGATTCCTAAATGGCCATTCGATAAGTTCTATGGTGCATCAAGAAAACTTGGTACACAGATGAAGGCAACTGGTGAAGTTATGGCAATCTGTAATAACTTCGAAGGTGCTTTAATGAAAGCATTACGTTCACTTGAACAGAATGTATTCTATTTATCAATTCCTGAAATGGAAGGTAAAGATACAGAATACTTAAGAACTAAATTAAAAGATGTAGATGACCAGAGAATCTTCGCAGTAGCTGAAGCATTAAGACAGGGCATTACTGAAGAAGAAATCCATAATATCACTAAGATTGACTTATGGTTCATTGATAAGATCAAACATCTTGTAGAAATCGAAAATAAATTAAAGACAGAAGAATTAACTCTAGAATTATTAAAGGCTGCTAAGAGAGTTGAATTCCCAGATAGAGTTATTGCAGACTTAACTGGTAAAGATAAGAATGAAATTCATGATTATCGTTTAGAAAACAATATCACTGCTGCATTCAAGACAGTTGATACTTGTGCTGCAGAATTTGATGCTGAAACCCCATATTTCTATTCAGTATATGGTGGGGAACATGAAATTAAACCAGATAACACTCGTAAGAAGGTTATGGTATTAGGTTCAGGACCAATCCGTATCGGACAGGGTATCGAATTCGACTACTGTTCAGTACATTGTGTATGGGCATTAAGAGCTGCTGGCTATGAAACAATCATCGTCAACAACAACCCAGAAACAGTTTCTACTGACTTCGATATCGCTGATAGATTATACTTTGAACCACTTACTCAGGAAGATGTTCAGAGCATTGTTGAACTTGAAAAACCAGATGGTGCAATCGTTCAGTTTGGTGGTCAGACAGCAATCAAGTTAACTCAGGACTTAATGGATATGGGAGTTCCTATCCTTGGTACTTCAGCTGATAGCGTAGATGCTGCAGAAGACAGAGAACGTTTTGATGAAGTGTTAGAAAAATGTGAAATCGATCGTCCTAGAGGGGCAACAGTATTTACTGTAGATGAAGCATTAGAAGTTGCAAATAAATTAGGTTACCCAGTACTTGTACGTCCATCATATGTATTAGGTGGTGCAGGTATGGAAATCGCCTTAAATGATGGTGATATCAAGAAGTTCATGAAGATCATCAATCGTCAGTTCCAGGAACATCCAATTCTTATCGATAAGTACTTATCAGGTAAGGAAGTAGAAGTAGATGCTGTATGTGATGAAAACGGCGTACTTATTCCTGGTGTTATGGAACACGTTGAAAGAGCTGGTGTTCACTCTGGTGACAGTATCTCAGTATATCCACCACAGAAGATCAAGCCTGAAATCAAGGAAGTTATCTGTGACTACACTCAGCGCTTAGCAAAAGCATTACACGTTATTGGATTAATCAACATCCAGTTCATCGTATATGAAGATGAAGTTTATGTAATCGAAGTAAACCCAAGATCTTCTCGTACAATTCCATATATCTCAAAGGTAACAGATATTCCAGTAGTAGATGTTGCAACTAAGGTTATCATGGGTCATTCAATCAAAGATCAGGGTTATGAATATGGCTTACAGCCAGAAAAAGAAACTGTTGCAGTTAAGATGCCAGTCTTCTCATTTGAAAAGATCAAGGGTGCTGAAATTTCACTTGGCCCAGAAATGAAATCTACAGGTGAAGTATTAGGTATCGCAAAGACATTTGACGAAGCAATCTATAAGGCATTCATTGGAACAGGTATCAACTTACCAAAGAGAAAGAATATCATCTGTACAATCAAGGACAGCTCTAAAGAAGAATTCTTACCAATCGCTAAGCAGTTCTATATGTTTGGATATGACCTTTATTCAACAGAAGGTACTTATAACTTCTTAAAGGAACATGATGTACCAGTTCATAGAGTTAACAGAATTGCGGAAAAGTCTAACACAATCTTTGACTTAATGTTAACTGATACTGTTGACTTAGTTATTGATATTCCTACAAGAAACGATAACTTAAAGGATGGTTTCTTAATCAGAAGATTTGCAGTTGAAGCAGGTATCCCTATCTATACATCATTAGATACAGCACAGGCATTAATCAACTGTCTAGAAAAGAGACATCAGGGTCCGACTTCATTAGTTGATATTACAAAATTAAAGTAAACACCTTAAGGCTATGATTTTGCATCATGGCCTTTTTTTCTATGTTTCACATGTGTTTGTTGATATAATTATGCATATACAAAGGAGGACGTAATTATGATTATTGCGGTAGTGGTGATTGTATTAATCGTTTTATATACAATCGCAACATACAATGGACTTGTTAAGTCTAAAAATAAGTGCCTTGCTGCATGGGCACAGATTGATGTTCAATTAAAAAGACGTGCAGATATGATTCCTAATATTGTAGAAACTGTAAAAGGTTATGCAAAGCATGAAAAGGAAACGCTTGAAGGAGCTATTCGTGCAAGAAACAGTTATGTAACTGCTTCTACACCAGAAGAACAGCTTAAGAATGCTGGTGAATTAGAAAAATCATTAAGCCGTTTAATGATGCTTCAGGAAAGTTATCCTGATTTAAAGGCCAATACAAACTTCATGTCTTTACAGAATGATTTAAAGGAAACTGAAGATAAGATCAGTTATGCAAGACAGTTCTATAATGATGATGTTAAACAGTATGTGAATAAGTTAGAAATGTTCCCTTCTAATATCATTGCTTCAATGTTCCACTTTGAAAAGATGAACTTCTTTGAAGTGGATGAAGCATCTAAAGAAGTACCAAAGGTACAATTCTAATGAAACGCTTATTATCATTTCTTACAGTATTGTTGTTGTTGATACCAACTGCAGTTGATGCATCAAGCACAAGAGTAAACAATATTGGCATTACCTGCCAAATTGATCAAAATGGTACAGCAACATTTGTAGAGAAATGGGATATGGATGTATCGGAAGGGACAGAAGGATACAAAATATTCAATGGTATGAATGATCAGCCGTTGACACTTATTGGTGTTACTGATGATCGTGGGGTAACATACAAAAATATCGGTACATGGGATTCTGATGTTTCTAGAGAATCTAAGATTAATAAATGTGGTCTGATTAAAGATGGTGGTCACTATGAGTTGTGCTTTGGTCTAGGTGATTATGGGACACGTTCTTATACAATGGTTTACCAGATTGAGCATTTTGTGAATCAGTATAAGGACCAGCAGGGTATTAACTATGCTTTTATTAGTGATATGTCATTGGATGTTGCAGATGTTACTATTCATGTGACTGGTATTACACCCTATAGTAAAGAGAATGCGAAAATCTGGGCATTTGGTTATTCGGGTAGTGTGAATTTTGATAATGGTGGTGTTACTTTAAAAACAGACTCTTTGGGCAGTAATAAGATGCAGTTATTAATGGGGCTTGAAAGTAATTCTTATACATCACCTAATAAACGTCATGCAAGTGAAAAGTTTGAAGATGTTGTGAAGGATGCAAAAGAAGGATCTAGTTATTCTAGTGGTATGTCAAAAGCAGCGATGATTATGATCTTTATCTTCATCATCTTTGTGATTTTAATGCTTATCTTTATTATAGTTGCTGTTATTGTATTATCAGATTCGGGTGTTGTATTTGATAATGGACGTACAATTAAAGGCAAAGAAGTAACTCCATTTAGAGAAATTCCATGTAATAAAGATATATTCTTGTTCTATTATCTAGCTAAAAAGCTGGATATTATAGGTGGTGATGAGAGTCGTGAAAACCTTGTGTCTGGATTTATCTTGAAATGGGTACGTGATGGTATCATCACAATTAGAGAAAAGGAAAGTGGCGCAATCGTCAAGAAAAAGAATTATGATATGTATCTTGATGTAGATGCAAAGCTTGAGAACAAGCAGGAAACAGCACTTTATAAGATGTTTATTCTTGCGTCTAAAGATGGTGTTCTTCAAACAAAAGCATTTCAGAAATGGTGCAGCAAACATTATAAGAAGATAGATGATTGGTTCACTAAAGTGGATAATGTTACAGAAGATTCTATGAATAAGAATGGTTACGCGAAAACTAAAACTATTTATAAACGTTTCTTATTCTGGAATATTCCACGTGATCGTACAGTATGGACAGATAAAGCATATGATCAATGTCTTTATGTATGGGGATTTAATAACTTCCTTGAGGATGAAGACAATATGAAAGAAAAAGCTGCCATTGAAGTTAAACTTTGGGATGAATATCTCATCTTTGCGGCAGTACTTGGTATTGCGGATCGTGTGGAAAAACAATTGAAGGTTGCGATTCCTCGTTATGAAGAAACATCAACTTACAATAATTTTCCAATTTACTACTATACACATACATTTGCACATAATAGTATGAGTGCAGCTTCTTCAGCTGCAAGTGCAGGACAAGGTGGTTCATCATCATTTAGTGGTGGTGGAGGCGGCTTCTCCGGTGGTGGAGGCGGCGGTGTCCGTTAGAGGCAGGATTTTTTTCTGTCTTTTTTTCTTGTAGAAGAAAAATAGTTGTCTATAATGATTGACAGGAGGAATTTATGAAGAAGTTATTTAGTATATTCTTATCAATGGTACTTATAACGGGTTGTAGTACAGCTCCTACACCGAAGAAAGAAGTATCAAACAATATCAAATCTCAAGTCACTTATATTAATGTAGGGCAGGGAGATTCAACACTTATTCAAAATAATAACCAAACAGTTCTTATTGATGCAGGACACGGTGATGGATATGAAAATGCCAGTTTGAACTATTTAAAAGAACACTATATCAATACACTTGATGCTTTGATTTTAACGCATTGTGATGCGGATCATATAAATGATGCAAAGAATATTATTTATCAATTAAATGTAAAAAAGATATATATGTCTAGTAGAACCTCTTCTTCTTATACATATATGAAACTATTAAATGCGATTAAAGAGAAGAAAAAGAAAATTACTGTGCCTAAGGTAGGAGATACCTTTCAAGTAGGTGCGGGTTCTATTGAGTTTATTGGTGTAGGTGAAGGGGCACAGAACAATAATGATTCATCTTTGTGTATGAGATATGATGATGGTTATCATCGTTTTGTCTTTACTGGTGATGCTGCAGAATCAATGGAAAAGAAACTAAACAATGTACAATGTGATGTATTCCAAGCAGGTCATCATGGTTCAGCTTATTCAAATAGCGACAATTTGTTATCTAGAATGAAGGCAAGTTATGTTGTAGTGTCCTGTGGTAAAGACAATATGTATGGTCATCCTCATAAGGAAGCATTACAGAGATTCTCTAAATATAATATGCAGGTTTATCGTACAGATGAATTAGGTACAATCCGTTGTGTTTCTAAGAAGAATAAATTGACCTTTAATGGTAAAGAAGAAATCCCGACTACTCAAACAACACAATACATAGGATCTAGAAATACTAAGAAGTATCATACTGAAGATTGTCAGTATGTAAAAACGATCAGTGATAAGAATAAAGTTTATTTTAGTTCTTCACAGGAAGCACAAAATGAAGGCTATATTCCTTGTAAAGCATGCAATCCATAATGCATGCTTTTTATAATTTTCAGGCATAAAAACAGGATATAAAATAAGAAAAATAATTTTTTTGAATTTTCTTCAAAAAACACTTTACAAACGCTGTGATATTGGGTATTATAGACAGGCGGTCCGGGAGACGGGCTGAGACAGAACATTGAAAACTGAACAGATACACGTCAGAT
>ERZ827168.4392-NODE-4392-length-12945-cov-6.115516_pt1 | contig 12945 bp, 13 predicted proteins | sample MGYA00519868_ERZ827168 | MGnify/ENA primary metagenome ERZ827168 (study PRJEB31778, sample SAMEA3449271) | human gut metagenome | biome: human gut; feature: human-associated habitat; material: faeces | place: United Kingdom | collected 2010/2012 ...
GATCATCGCCGGAGCGAAGCATGTGCAGTCCTTCAGCATTCCCATCATGGAAACGCGCCGCGCCGTGCTCAGCCCGGAGTATGCGTTCATCAAGCGGGCGATGGATATTGTCTGCTCGACGCTGGCGCTGGTGGTTCTCAGTCCCTTCATGCTGGCGACAGCGATTGTCATCAAGGCCTACGACCACGGCCCCGTGCTGTACAAGCAGGTACGCCTGACCAAGGACGGAAAGCACTACGCCATCCTGAAGTTCAGGTCGATGCGAGTAGATGCGGAGAAGGACGGCGTTGCCCGCCTCGCCAGCGACCACGACGACCGCATCACCCCGGTGGGGCGCATCATCCGAGCTATCCGCTTTGACGAGCTGCCCCAGCTGATTAACATCCTCAAAGGCGACATGAGCATCATCGGCCCCCGCCCGGAGCGCCCGGAAATCGCAGCCCAGTACGAAAAGGAAATGCCCGCCTTCAGCCTGCGCCTGCAGGTAAAAGCCGGCCTGACCGGCACCGCCCAGGTCTACGGCCGCTATAACACCGAGCCGAGAGACAAGCTGAAGATGGATCTGATGTACATCAATAGAATGTCTTTGGCAGAGGATCTGAAGCTGATCTTCGCTACTATCAAGATCCTGCTGATGAAGGAAAGCACCCAGGGCGTAGAGCAGGGGCAGACTACGGCGGAGAAGACAGAGAAAGCTATGGAGAAGTCGGCGTAAGCAGGTTTTTAGTGAATATACAGAGGAGAAGCAAACTGAATGAAAATCGCGGTTGTGTCCATTGGCAGTTTTGATACACAACATTCCGATTATCATATTATGCGAGATATTATTATCGGTTTACTTGAAAGAGACCATTCTGTTGTGCTTATCCAGAAACAGTATTATGTAACGCCTCAATACCCGCAGCAATTTGACCAGTATCTTGGAAACCAACTTCAGGTTCAGAACATTCACTTTGAGAAAAAAGAAAAGTCAGATTTGAAGAAACGATATTTGGCTGACATGTCTTATTATAGACAGGCTTGCCGATTGATAAGAAAGAACAAACCGGATAGGATTTTCTTACAGTCAAGAGCTACCGTAACAAGCGGTGGTGCCATCAGGACCAAAGACGGGAGTTACCGTAGCGTCAAAAATGGTGCAATTTAGAGCGTAGTGGAGACCCATTGTAACGGTACAAGACATAGCGGCAGTGTGACTCACACTGCTGAGAACGATTAGTAGAGCTTTATAAGAAATAAACGGCTCAGACTCTTTGAGATTGAGTCTGGGCTGTAATCTTTGATATGCGTAGAGGAGTAAGGACTAAGGAAGATGTTACATAAGGAGTTCGGCTTGATAAGCATTATCATGGCTGCTTACAATGCGGAAAAGACAATAGAGCAGGCGATTAACTCAGCGTTGCGTCAAACCTACACGGATTTTGAGCTGCTTGTGGTTAATGATTGCTCTAAGGACAGAACTGTGGAATTGGTCAAAAGCATTGCGGCAAAAGACAACCGAGTGCGTTTGATTTCTAATGAAAAGAACAGCGGCGTATCCTTTACTCGCAAACACGGTTTGGAAGAATCAAATGGCTCGTGGATTGCGATTCTTGACAGTGATGATGCGTGGGCTCCAGATAAGCTGGAAAAGCAGATTGAGCTTCAAAAGAGAACGAATGCTGATTTGCTTTTCACGGGTTCAGCTTTTATGGACTCGGATGGGCAGTCAATCGACTGGTATCTTCATGCTCCGGCAGAAGTGACCTATCGGCAGTTGCTGAAACAGAATGTGCTTTCTAATTCCTCTGCGCTGGTGCGCAAAGAGCTGTACGCAAAGCACTACGCAATTGGTGACGGGATGCACGAGGACTTTGCGATTTGGCTCAGCATTCTGAAGGAAGGAAAGAAAGCCTATGGCGTGGATGAGCCACTGCTCATCTATCGCATTGCAAAATCATCGAAGTCGGGCAACAAGGTCAAGGCTGCAAAGATGAACTGGAATACATATCGGTATATCGGATTGAACCCATTGGCAGCACTTTATTATGAGTGTTGGTATATGGTGAAAGGTCTGCTTAAATACAAGAACTTGAAATAAAAATAGGAGAATCAAAATGAAAGTATGTTTTATCAACCCTCCGTTTAAGGCTGAATACGGCAAGTTTTCTCGTGAATCCAGAAGCCCTTCCATAGGTCATAGCGGCGTTCTGTATTATCCCCTTTGGCTGATTTATGCGGCCTGCGTTGCTGAAAAGAGTGGTTTTGAAGTGGCATTTATTGATGCTCCCGCTAAGCAAATGAACAAGGAGCAGACGCTGGAGCGTGTGAAGAAGGAAGCGTCGGATGCTAAACTCTTTGTGTTCGACACCAGTACTCCTTCTATTTATAATGATGTAGAGTTTGCAGGTATTATCAAGAAGATGTATCCGAACGCTTTCACTATGTTGGTCGGCACTCATCCTTCTGCGACACCGGATGAGACTATGGGCATTAGCGAGTTGATTGATGGTTTGGCTCGCCATGAGTACGATTACATAGTGCGTGATACGGCTATTGCCATTCGTGATGGCGCAGATCTTACTACCGTTCGTGGCTTAACTTATCGCAAAGATGGTGAAGTAGTCCATAACCCTGACGCAGAGCATATCACTGACTTGGATGAGATTCCCTACGCAGCAGAGTTTATTAAGCGTAGGCTCTGTGTGACTGATTATGTTTTCCCGGCAGCCGCTTTCCCGTCTATTCAGATCTTCACCGGACGCGGGTGCCCGGCACAGTGTAACTTTTGTGTTTATCCTCAGACGCTGCATGGTCATCGTTATCGGCTGCGCAGTCCGAAAAATGTCATCGGTGAAATTGAGTATATCGTAAACAATTTCCCGGACGTGAAAGAAATCGTGTTCGAGGATGATACCTTTACTATTAATAAGCAGCGTGTTTCTGAAATCTGCAATATGATGATTCAGAAAGGCATCAATAAGAAGATTCGCTGGCTGTGTAATGCTCGTGTAAATCTGGATTATGAGACCATGTGTTTGATGAAGAAGGCTGGTTGCCATCTGATTATTCCGGGTATTGAAAGCGTTAATCAGCAGATTCTGAAGAACATTCACAAAGGAACCACGGTTGAGCAGATTGAAACCTATGTTGCAAATGCTCGTAAAGCTGGTCTGATGATTCATGCTTGCTACATGGTAGGAAATCAGGGTGAGACCCACGAGACCATGAAAGAAACGTTAGCCGCAGCTATGCGTTTTAAGACGGATACGGCACAGTTCTTCCCGCTGATTCCTTATCCGGGAACAGGTGCATATAACTGGGCGAAGAGCAACGGCTATATTAATGGTAAGTACGATGAGTACATCCATGAGGATGGTACGTTGAACTGTATTATCAACACTCCGGAACTCTCTGCTCAGGAGTTGGTTGACTTCTGCGCTTATGCACGAAAGAAGTATTACATGCGTCCGTGGTACATTGGACATCGTCTTGCTCGTGGCTTACGTGATCCAGAGGATTTGAAGAGAAGCTTGAAAGCATTCTGGCGTCTGAAAGACAGTCTGCTGAAGTAATGTGCTGAGGTGAAGTATGGTAATCCATGTAATTGGAACAGTAAATGGACAAGTCAATGAGGGAATGCGTAATGTCGCAACTCATTTGGCTAAAGAATTTGAAAAAGATAATACCGTACTTTATTCTGGCCTGAAGCAGATTCCGCAGATTGTACTGAACTCCAGACGAGCAGATGCTACGATGATTTTCGCTCGTGCCAACAAGTTGGTCTATAGCTTGGCTTCGATTGTTACAAAGATGTGCAGAAACACTTGGATTGTTTTGGTACAGAAGCCGGATTCGGATTTCATGGCGAGAAACAACAAGCATCCATTGAAATGCAGTTACATTTCCATCACAGAAGGTGATATGAAAGATGTAAAAGTCGTATCTGGCTGTAAGAAAAAACTTTTTTCGGTGGGTATCAAAGCGGAAAAATTCGCACCTGTTTCTGCCGAACAGCAAAAGATACTTAAACAAAAGTATGGGTTTGATCCGTCAAAGCCGCTTGTTATTCATGTAGGTCATTGCTCGAAGGGCCGCGGCTTGGAAGATTTTGCAAAAATCCATACAGCGCAGCGAATGGTGGTCGCCAGTGGAATGTTTGAAGATGAGAACGTGATCCGCATTCTGAATGATGCAAAGGTGAAAATCCATAAGGGCTATTTGGAAAATGTCGAAGAAGTATATCAGATGGCGGATGCATATTTGTTCCCAACAAGGTCTGCGGAGTTTGTAATCAGTATCCCGTTGTCCGTAATGGAAGCGCTCTCCAGCGGTGTTCCTGTAATCGGATATAAGAGCTTCGAAAATCTCAAGGAAATCACTGGTTCCGAAGGTGCGATTACTTTTATTGACACTGCGGAACAGCTTGATACAGTTTTGCCTAAAGTCGTTAAGAAAAAGAGCGACCATTCTCTACTTGAAAAAACAGGCTCTTGGTGTGAAGTGGCGCAGAGTGTGCTACGGATGGTTCGGGAGGAAAATGCATGAAACCAGCAATGATTAGCTTTATGGGCTTGGATGGTTCCGGCAAATCAACAAGTATTGACTATGCCTACGAACAGTTGAAAAAGCGTGGCTACAAGGTTGAAATTGTTCGGGCCGCCTATGTTATTGTTTTCCTGCGTGGAGTTATTAAGCTTGGGAAAAGAATTCTAATGAAGAAGGACAGTGATCCCTTTTCTGGTGACTACAAGGCTTATTTGGAGAGCCTGCGAAAAAATGCGAACAAGGGTGGTGCCTATAAGATTTTCTCTTTCTTAACGACCATTGAGTTCAAATTGCAGATCTTCTTCAAAATTCGTCTGAAGCGATTCTTCGGCACTACTTTGCTGGTGGATCGTTACATCTATGATAATGTCGTGACTTATGCGGCAAATTTGGATTTGGGCGAAGAGTACATGGAAGAAACCATGAATGGTAAATGGAAGAATGCACCGCGCCCGGACAAAATTATTTATATCAAGACTCCTGTAGAAGTTTGCTGCTCTCGTAAGGACGACATTCCCGACCCGTTGTATCTGAAAATCCGTAAACCCCGTTATGAAAAGGTTGCAGAAATGTACAATGCAACAGTGATCGCTGGTGATCAGGATAAGCAGAAGATGCTGGACGAAGTCATGGCAGCCATTGATGAAGTACTGCCTCCGCTCAAAAAGTGATTAGATAGGAGTAGAAAATGGTACGAAAACTGATAATTTTTGGCATTGACGGTATGGACTGGGATGTGATTGTTCGATACAAGGATAAACTTCCCAATCTGTATGGTTTGATGCAGAAGAATAACTACCCTCACTTGCGCTCGGTTTTCCCGGCGGATACAACTCCAGCATGGTCCACGATTTATACCGGTCTTGATCCGTCTGAGCATGGCATCATCAACTTTGTCAATGTTGGTGCAAAGGAGAATACATATAAGCCGCTGGTATTTGATGACAGTGCCTTTAAAGGCAAAGCTTTCTGGGATGTACTCAACAAGCAGGGACTTTCGTGTGCAGTAATTCTGCCAATGAACATCAAGGAAGGCTGGGAAATCAACGGCTTGATGATTACTCGTCCTTACGAGGGAAAGATTCGTGTCTATCCGCAGAACAAGGAGAGCATCTATAATCCGCGGTTTGATATTTTGGGCACCGATGGAAAGTTTACCTCAGAAAAGGATCTTCCCGCTCTGCGGGACGAGTTCTTTGCAAAAGTTAATGAAGAAATCAGGCTGACTCGGCTGGCAATTGAGAACGAGGATGTGGACGTCCTGTTCTCTTACTTCTCCACGACCGATGGTATTCAGCACGATTTCTGGCGGCACTGCGATCCAAACCATCCGGAGTATCCTGGCCCCAATGAGCATGAGAATGTGATTCGGGACATGTACATCGCCATGGATAACTATGTTGGCGAAGTGATGCAGAAACAACCGGATACACCGCTTTTGATTATTAGCGATCACGGTCATGGTGCACGTCCGGTCTATACTGTGAGGATCAATGAGCTACTTCGTCGTGGTGGTTATTTGACACCTAAGGGCGGCGGAGATGGTTCCAAGCCGTCTGCGAAGAAAAAGATTAAGAAGGTTATCAAGAAGACGACATTAAGTGTTGTGAAAGGCATTGGTCTGCCGAAATGGGCGATGAAGCTGGCAAAGAAGTTCCCTGTGTGGAAGAGCTTGTTTGCATCCAGCGCCGATTTTGATTGGGACAAAACGCAGGCCTATCTGAGCGATCTCTCGGCGCTGAAAAACTACAGCTACGGCGGAATCCGCATCAACGACAATGTTGCTGACAAAGACAAGCTGGCTGATGAAATCATTGAGTATTTGAAGCCGATTAAGATTGAAGGCGAAGATAAGAACCTCTTCGAGTGGATTGTTCGTACCAACACCTTCTATCATGGACAGTACCTGAATAAGTATCCGGAAATCATCTACCAGATGGATGAACGCTGGGGCGGCGAATGGGAGCTTGGCAAAAATGTCTTTGAGAAGGGCGGCTTTATGTACATGATGTCGCCCGGCGGTCACCGGTGGCGGACGGCTATCGTTCTTGCAAACAATTTTAAACTTCAAAAGAACAACTACGAGATGACCGATATATATGACGTTATCATAGGCGCAGTAAAGGGTGTTTCATAATGCGGAAGAGAAAAGTTCTTGTCTGGGAAACTTTGGCAACAGTGTCAGGCGGTCAGAAAATGACTCTAACTATCATGGATATGTTAGCAGATAAATTTGAGTTCTGCTGTCTGATTCCTGCTAAAGGAATGATGTCAGAAGAGCTGAAGAAACGGAATATCCCGTATGTTCTGATGGGCGACCAGACGTTACCTACCGGTGTGAAGGGCAAGCAAGTAATCTTTAAATATGGCTTGATGTCGATAAAGAGCGTATGGAAATCTCTCGGAGTGATCCGCAAGTATAAGCCGGATATTCTGTACGCACCGGGGCCGGCAGCTCTCCCGTGGAGTGCAGTTTGCGGAACTCTGGCCCATAAGCCTGTTATCTGGCACTTGCACCATATCTTCTTAGATGGTGCAACGAAGAAATTGCTGAACCTTTGCGGAAACTGGAAGTCTGTCCGTGAAATCATTGCAGTTTCAAACTGTGTGGGAGATCAGATTGTAAATGAAGAAACACACAGAAAGGTTAAGGTACTCTATAATCCAGTTGATGTCGAGAGGTATAGTAGCGGTAAGGCCGAACGAATTGCTACAGAGTTAAAAGCTAAGTATGCACTAAGTTTAGAAGAATGTTGCGTGATTGGACATGTAGCACTTATTCAGAAATCTAAAAAGCAAGATTTTGTGTTGAAGGTAGTTGAGCGCTTAAGAGAAAAAGGAATAAATGCGGTCGGGCTTTTTGCAGGTGAAACGCGAGAAGAGGATTTCTTTGAAGAACTTAAAAACAAAGTTCTGGAAATGGGAATAGAAAGCAATGTGAAATTCCTTGGGCGCAGAAGTGATATTCCCGATTTTTTGAAATTGGTAGATGTTTTAATGATTCCATCCTCATTTGAAGGATTTCCACTTGCAGGCTTGGAAGCAGCAGCAGCGGGGGTACCGGTTGCTGCGTGTGAAGTTGCAGGAGCAGAGGAATTTGTACGGGTGAGTGGTGATGGCACTGTATTCAAGGAAGATGATATCGAGAATGCAGTGAGTGCCGTAATTGAATGTATCAATAATAGGACTCACTGTATAGAACAAGGAAAAAAATTCGCAGAAGAAAGCTCGACTAGAACATATAAAAAGAAAATGGAGTTATCCTTCATGGAAGCAGGGGAATAGAAATAATGAGTTTTGAAATTGCAACGGAAATATTAGCTTTTCTCTTTGCAAGTAATTTCTACGCAAATGCAGCCGTCTTCGGAATAGCAATCTTTTTAATATATTTATATTTAAACAACTGGTGCATTGAAAAGTCAATATCATTAGGATTTATTTTAGTGGCCGGTGTATCTTACTTCTTTATATACTCGATTAATTATGGATTTCCGCCAATAAGAGTTCTCTTCTCAAGAATGATTGGACCAATAGTACTGTTTATAAGCGGAAATATTGTTGGAAAGCATGGCGAAAAAAAGCTGGGGGATTATGGCCTGATTATTGCTTTTGGCATGGCATTTCATGGCGTTCTAAATATGCTATGCAATAGGAATAGTAACATTATTAGCACGGTTTGTCGGGGAATGAAGGATGTATGGGGTGGGTAATCGCTGCAACGGGCCAAAATCTTTTGATGGCAATGGTTACAGCATTACTGTTTTATTTCTGTTTTTGCTGCGAAAAGAAAAAACTAAAGGTTGTTGGATTGGTTTCAGTAGCGCTGCAATTGTTAATGTTATAAAGTATAGCATTGCAAAAAAAGATTCGGATGACCGACAAATATTAATATTGTCACTATTTGTTGCCATGCTGTTGGAATTTTTTGTTGAACCAATTCCTATGGGAAATCCATATTTCTATATGTGTTTTTGCTTTATAACAGGTGGAATTGTAGCACAAAATAGAAATGTGATTAGACGGTTAGAAAGGCAGATAAGATGAAAGTACTACAAATAAACTATAGCGCAGGGGGAAGCACTGGGAAAATTGCTTCTGCCATACATGAAATGCTGATTTGTAATCAAGAAGATGCACTATTTGCTTATGGAAGAGGAAAATCGAATCTGCCCCAAACATATAAATTTGGAAACGAGTTGGATTTTCGAATTCATACATATTTAAGTCGGATAACAGGATTACATGGGTACTATTCTCATATTCCAACAATGTGCCTGATTTCAAAAATTAAAGAGTTTGATCCAGACATTGTCCATCTCCATAATATTCATGGCGGATATGTAAATATAAATATGCTGCTGGCTTTTTTGGCCAAGGAAAATATTAAAACAATTATAACTTTACATGATTGCTGGATGTATACAGGTGGATGTGCACACTATTCGATTCCTTTTTGTGATAATTGGAAGAGACAATGTGGGCACTGTATACGTAAGGGTGAATATCCTAAAAGCTATATCTTTGATACAAGTCGGAAGTCTCTAAAGAATAAAAAAAAGCTGTTGACTGCGCTTCCTAATTTGAATATTGTAACAGTTTCTCGTTGGCTTGAAAATCAGGCAAGGCAATCATTCTTAAAGGAAAAGAATATCACAACCATATATAATGGAATTGATACAAAAATATTCTATCCGCGCAATAGTATAGCTATCACATGTGAAAAATATTCTATTCCGACAGATAAGAGGATTATATTGGGAGTGGCTTCAGTTTGGGCTAATAATAAAGGATTAACTAAGTTCTTAGATTTAAATGGAAAACTTAGTGATGATTTTCTAATCGTTTTGGTTGGACTTACTTCTGAACAAATTAAATCATTGCCAATTGATATGATTGGAATTTCCAGGACAGAAAATCAAGATGATCTTGCGGAAATATATAGCATGGCAACGGTGCTAATTAACTTTTCAAAAGAAGAAACGTTTGGAATGGTTGCAGCGGAATCACTGGCATGTGGGACACCAGTGATTGTTTCTAATACAACTGCATGTCCAGAAATCGTGGATGAAGAAACCGGATTTTCGCTTGATTTGGATGATACGAGTGAAGTAGTAAAACGAGTAAAGTGGATTGCAGAAAATAAAGACGAAAAGATGAAGAATGCATGCGTGAGTAGAGTGGAACGGCTGTTTTCAAGTGGGCAAATGCTTAATGCCTATTGGAGATTGTACAACAGGGTGATAGGAGACAAAGAAAATGAATCTAAGAGCGTGCAACCCAATTAATCTAGTGTATAACTGTATGATTGTACTTGATGTCATTTTAGTGGGATTTTACCCTGTCGTAAAAAATACGGTGTTTGAAAGCTATTTAATGTATGGACTGTGGATTACGGTTTTCGCAACACTGTTTTTTTGCATTGTATTTGACTTTAAGGCAGGAATAAAAAGTGGATTTGGATTATACGCTTCGATTGTTGCATTACTTCTGTTTAAAATTCTCTTCACTGAAAAATTAAGTAGCGATGTTGTGATTGCGGCTTTGAATTTCTTCGTCATGTTCTTTCCATTTTATTATACACAGCATATGGAAATGTCGAGAAAACAAATAAATTATATCGAATATCTAACGATTGCCAAGGCCTTAATTTTTATAATTTATTCTTTTACATCATACGCTTATTCGGGATTTTATGTTGATGGAAAGTATATAAATAATGGCCAATTAACATTAGGATATTCAAATCCAAATACTACAGCTATTTATTTGTTTTGCACATTTTCAATATTACTTTGCTTGATTGAGGTAAAGAAAGATGATTCGAAAATCAAAAAAATGGGATTAGCAGTAATACTTCTGATGCTTGCATATCTTATAGTATGCACAGGATCTCGCTTAGAGACTGGTTGCATGATTGTTGTTGTATTGCTTCGCTTTTTAGGTAAAACCAATCTAATGAAAAAAGTTCTTACAAGCCGCTTTTCTGTGATTTTTATAGTGGTACTTCCAATCATTTTTCTAGGGAGCTATTTTGGAGTGTACCATATCATCCCAAATGGATATACGATAATGGGGAGAGGACTGTTCGCGAGAATAACTATATATCAAAAGGCTTTGGCCGATTTTCAAAGGCATTTGTTATTTGGAAATATGAATGAATGGCTCTTTACAAATTCGCACAATGGTATTTTAACGATTGCTATAAATATAGGTGTAGTTGGATTGCTACTATATCTGCTATTTATATTAAGAAATATGTTTCGCTATGCGGATTATATAAAAAATAACAAGGCATCAAATATCATTCCGTACTTTATGGTCGTTGCTTTTTTTATTCAGGCATGTGCGGAAGCATCAAGTTTGACAGGTGGAGTTTCGTTTATGTCTAGTGTGGCGGTTGCGACATACTTATGCGAAGTCAACCAAGATAAAACAAGAGAAAGCTAAGGAATCATAAAATGAAGTTTGTATTTGTATCTAATTATTTGACTCATCACCAGAAACCATTTTGCGATGTAATGTTTTCGATGCTCCATGGAAATTTTGTTTTTGTTTCAACGATTCCAATTGAGCCAGAACGGCTGAAAATGGGATGGAAGGGAGAATCTGAAGTATATGAATTAAAGAGTTTTACCGATGAAAAATCCTTCAAGAAAGCGTGTGAGTTAATTCAAGAAGCCGAAGTGGTCATACTAGGTGGTGCGCAAGGAATTGAAAAATTTATTCAGCTTAGAATGAAAGCAGATAAACTGACATTTAGATATTCAGAACGCCTATATAAAAGAGGAAGATGGAGAGCACTAAATCCCAAAAATTGGATAATGAATTGGAGCGAGAATTTAAGGTATACAAACAAACAACTATATATGCTTTGCGCAAGTGCATATACTGCATCTGATTTTGCACTTCTTGGAGCATATAGAAACAAGACTTTTAAGTGGGGATATTTTCCAAAAGTTGAACAATATGATGTCACTGAATTAATGAAGAAGAAGTTATCGGTTACGTCAGCCGGATGGAAGCATCCTCAGGCTTCAATCCTATGGGCCGGGAGGCTTATAGGATGGAAGCATCCGGATGCTTCCATCGAGTTGGCAGCATCGCTTAAGGAAAAAGGATACTCCTTCAAAATGAGTATTATCGGCAATGGAGAGATGGAAACGCAACTTCGTGATAAGATCCATAATAAAAATTTGGAGGACTGCGTAGAAATGCTTGGTGCAATGTCTCCAGACGAAGTGCGGGCGCATATGGAAAAGGCGGATATTTTTCTATTCACTAGCGACTTTAACGAGGGCTGGGGAGCGGTTCTAAACGAATCGATGAATAGCGGATGCGCAGTTGTTGCAAGTCATGCGATTGGTTCGGTACCTTTTTTAATTGAAGACGGGGTCAACGGTTTGATTTATAAAAATGGTGATTTTGAAAGCTTAAGAGTACGGGTTGAGAAATTACTTAGAAATCAGAGCTTTTGTCAATCAGTGGGACGTAATGCCTATATAACGATGGAGGAAAAATGGAATGCGAATGTTGCAGCCGAGAGATTACTTAAATTATCCGAGGGACTTCAAGAGAAGAAAACTATAGTTTATAAAGATGGTCCCTGCAGCAAAGCTTGTAATTTAAAGAATAATTGGTATAGAGGTTGATTCAAGAATGAGCTACGGTAAAACAGTTCGCAAGTGCATAGTTCTATTTCTAGTAAATAAGACTTTAAAAGGAACGCAGCAGAAGTATTTTGAAATCAAAAGACGATTATTGGATAAGGTACAATAAGTTGCGCAAATTCCAGAACAGGAGGATTGAAAACAGTCCCCAAAACAAGGGACAAGGTCAGCGTCATCTGGTAGAATGAAGTTGCGAGACAAACATTCGAAAGGAGACGCAGACCATGTCCGAGAAAATTGTAACACTGAACGAGGAAGTAATCAAGGGGGAAATCCGGGAACTTGTACGCGGGAGCGTGGAAGAAACGCTGAATAACCTGCTGGAAGCGGAGGCGGACAAGCTGACACAGGCGAGGCGGTATGAGCGCAGCGAAGCCCGTCAGGGCTATCGCAGCGGGCACTATGACCGTGGGCTGACCACGACCTCCGGGGAGGTAACGCTGCATGTACCGCGGCTGAAGGGAATCAGCTTCGAAACGGCAATCATTGAGCGGTACAGGCGCAGGGAAAGCAGTGTAGAGGAAGCGCTTATCGAGATGTACTTGGCGGGCGTATCGGTGCGGCGTGTAGAGGACATCACGGAGGCGCTTTGGGGCAGCAGGGTATCGCCGTCCACGATCAGCGAACTGAACAAGAAGGCATATGTGAATATCGAGAACTGGCGAAAGCGACCGCTGACGGGCCGGTATCCGTACGTCTATGTGGATGGCATCTACCTGAAGCGGAACTGGGGCGGTGAATACGAAAACGT
>ERZ827168.4393-NODE-4393-length-12945-cov-2.968735_pt1 | contig 12945 bp, 20 predicted proteins | sample MGYA00519868_ERZ827168 | MGnify/ENA primary metagenome ERZ827168 (study PRJEB31778, sample SAMEA3449271) | human gut metagenome | biome: human gut; feature: human-associated habitat; material: faeces | place: United Kingdom | collected 2010/2012 ...
TTTTTCTTTTTACCAAACATAATTTATTCCATCCTTTCATAAATTTATAATATATGTTTATTTATATATGTTATCCATTCATCTATATGGTCAATAAAATTATCATAAACAATTTTTGAATCATATAAAGATGTTAATATTTGCATATCATGTTTATTACCTTGTAATTTAATTTTTCCAATACAATAACCAATATAATCAACAGCTAATGAACCTGTTGACATTCTTATTAGTTGAATATGTTTGTTTATATTTTCAGGTAGTTTAGAATATAAAGCATTAAAAAATTCTTCTTCCAATTCATTAACTTCAAATAATTTGGTAGGGGGATTTGTATTGTATTTTATAGGATACTTCATATCAATCATCCTTTCTAATCACCTTGAACCAAGTCAAAGTGTTGATATATAAGCATTTTTTAATTTTGGGGTTCAAGGTTCAAGGTAACTTCTATATTATTTTATTTTTTATAAAACATTAAAAATTTATGAAAAATAAAAACTTACTATTGTTATTACATTTAATTTACATTGAACCACCTTGAACCGCATTGGAAAAACAGGGGTTGACCTTGAACCTTTACATTGAACCCACATTGTACTTTTTATTTCTTTTTTCTAAAATCATGATAAATTATAATGCCTTTACATCCCTTTTTTCCTGAAATGTATATTTTGGCATTGAAACTAAATCAACTGCATCTTCAATCAGTTTTTTTTTACCTAGTTCATTCAATTGAAGATAATCAACTAAAAGGTCACTTGCTTCTTTTCCATAAGTTGATTTAACAGAATCAAGAAGGTTAGATTCTGTTGATAATTTATTGTTTTCATTATATTTTTCTTCCCAACCCATAAAGTCATATGGTGAAACATCAATTAGTTTTGATACAGCTAATAATGAATTTGCTTTCATATTAGTAACACGACCTTTTTCCCATTTACTAACAGCAGCACGATTAACACCAACTTTTTCACCAAATTTTTCTTGTGATAAATCATGTTCATCACGATAGGCTTTTATTTTTTTACTAATTTCTTCATTCATAATTTTGTTCCTTTCTAAAATATTTGTATCTTTATTTTAGCATATTTATTCATATTTTGAAAGTTTTTTTGAAAAATATTAAAATATTTTTTCAAAAAGTATTGACAAAGAAAAAATGTTGATATATTATATGTGTATCTTACAAGATACAAAATAATTTGAAGGAAGGTGAACAAATTGAAAAAAGTAGTTTCAGCAGCAATTTACCAAGTGATTCAATTTGATGATGAAAAAGAATTTGAAGAATATATTTTAAAATTACAACGAAATCATCAAGAATACATTTTGGAATCAAAAACAAAATATCCTGATGGTAAAGTTGAAATCAAAATTATGAAACAATATAATAACAATAAATTTATTGAAAGGGGTGAAAAAAGGTGAAGGTTAATTTGAATTTACTTAATTCTAAAATGGCATTATATGGTGATAATAATGAAACATTGGCAAATGCCTTAAATCTATCACCACAAAGATTATCAGCTAAAAAGAATAACACAAATGGTGCAGAATTTACACAAAGCGAAATACAAATAATAAAAGAAAGATATAATTTATCAGACCAGGAAGTAGTCGAAATTTTTTTAAAGTAAATGTATCCTGAAAGATACAAAAGAGAAAGGAAAGAAAAAGAAATGATTTGTTTTTTAAGTTTTATGATGTTATTAGGAACAGTAGGTGCATTAGAAAATGATGCAATAGATATGAAAGATGCAATGATAAGATGTACAATATTTTTAATAATTTTTGGTATATCTAGTATTAGATATTGGACAAAAGAAGACAAAATGAGATTAAGAAGAAAAATAGAAAAATTTTTTTAAAATAAATGTATCCTAAAAGATACAAAGAAAGGATGAATGATTTTGAGTTTTGCAAGTAATTTAAAACAGAAAATGAACGAATTGGAAATTTCACAAATTGAACTAGCAAATGGAATTAGTAAAGGTAAATCATCAATTAGTCAATATCTATCAGGAAAACATATTCCACAAGATAAAGTGAAAGAACAAATTGCAAATTTTCTTGGTTGTTCAGTTGAAGATTTAGAAAAAGAAGATGAACAAGATTTGAATATAAACACTTGTAATAATGTTCCAATTTGGAAAGCTGCAATGTTACTTAATAAATCAGAAGAATTCATCAGAATATCATTACAAATGGGAACAGCACCATTTGGATTTGCAGCAAAAAAGAAAAGTAAATGGTCATATCACATTAGTCCAAAAAAATTAACAGAATACATAGGAAAATGTGAATGAAAGGATTAGTTATGGAATTATATGAACATCAATCAAAAGTATTGAAAATTACAGAACAATTCAACAAAGTGGCATATTACTTGGACATGGGGCTGGGAAAAACTTTTGTTGGTTCTGAAAAAATAAAAGAACTTGGTTCTGATATAAACATCGTGGTATGTCAAAAATCAAAAATTAAAGATTGGGTTGAACACTTCGTAAAATATTATAGTGAATATTCAATTTATGATTTATCAGATAAACTTCAATTTCAATATTTCAAAGAAGGAATTGGAATGAATTTGAAAAAAGTTGGTGTAATAAATTATGATTTGCTATTCAGAAGGTCATATTTTAAAGAATTAGAAGATTTTACATTGTTACTTGATGAAAGTTCTTTAATACAAAATTCAAAGGCAGAAAGAACAAAATATGTGCTTAAAATGAAACCTAAAAATGTAATTCTTTTATCAGGAACACCATCAAGTGGTAAATATGAAAATCTTTGGTCACAAATACATCTACTTGGTTGGAATATATCAGAACAATTATATAACAAACAATATGTAAATTGGCGAAAACAAAATCTTGGTGGTACACCATTTTGGTATGTAGATAAAAAAGAACCATATAAAAATGTAGATAGGTTAAAACAAAAATTAAATGAACATGGTGCAGTATTTATGAAAACAGAAGAATGTTTTGACCTTCCTGAACAAATAGAAATTCCAATTACAATTTCAAAAACAAAAGCATATAGAAAATTTATAAAAGATTCAGTAATTGTTTTAGATACTTTGAATTGTGTAGAATTTCAAGACCATTCAGATTTTGAAGGTAAAGATGTAACACCTAGAATTGAATTGGTTGGGGATACATCACTTACTAAAAGACTTTATGCAAGACAATTATGCGGACAATATAACAAAGAAAAAATTCAAGCATTTAAAGAATTATTAGAATCAACCAATGATAGATTGATTGTATTTTATAACTTCAATGAAGAATTGAAAAAATTAAAAAATATAGTCGAACTTTACAAAAGACCACTTTCAATTGTAAATGGTGAAATTAAAGATTTGACAGCTTATGAAAATGAAGATAATTCAATTACTTTAATACAATATCAAGCAGGTTCAATGGGATTAAATCTTCAAAAAGCAAATAAAATTGTGTATTTTACATTAACTGATAAATCAGAGTTATTTGAACAAAGTAAAAAAAGAATACACAGAATTGGTCAAAATCAAACATGTTTTTATTATTTGATGATGTGTAAAAACAGCATCGAAGAATGCATATATGAAACATTACAGAAAAGAAAAGACTTCAATGATGAATTGTTTAAAAAATATGAAGAATATGAAATTGAAAGGGGGGATTGAAATGGGAATTAAATGTAATGCAAAAGGTTGTCCACATGAATATGAAAATTGTTGTTATGAATGTGAAGAACTAAAAGGTTGTGAAGCAGCATGTAATTTAAAACCTGAAAGTTGTGGAAAATCTGAAAATGATGGTGAAACAAGTTTACAAGTTTTTAAAAATGCAAATATAGATGTAATCAATGCAATAGCACAATTAACAACAGCTAAAAAACAAATTGAAGACCAAGAAAAAGACATGAAAGAAAAATTACTTGCAGCAATGGAACATTATGGTATTACAAAATTTGATAATGACATTATAAAAGTTACTTATTATGCATCTTCTACATCAACAACAATTGATAGTACAAGATTAAAAGCTGAAAAACCTGAAATAGTTAAAGAATATAGCAAAACTTCAAATAAAAAATCTTATATAAAAATTGAAGTGAAAGCAGGTGATAAGTAATGGCAACAGAAAAGAACTTTGAAAATAGGGTTAAAAAATTTCTTGAAGAACAAGAATGTTGGTTTATCAAATATTGGGGTGGTGCAGCATACACAAAAAGTGGAATACCTGATTTATTAGTTTGTTGTAATGGTTATTTTTTAGGTATTGAACTTAAAGGTGAACATGGAAAACCATCACAATTACAATTATGGAACATTGAAAAAATTAGACAAGCACAAGGAATTGGAATTGTATTATACCCAAGTCAATTTGAAGAATTTAAAAACTTCATTATGAAAATTAAGGAAAGACAACCAATGAAACATGTATTTTCTTATGAAGAACAATTTAATTTTGATAAGGGGGTGAAAAGATAATGCAAATATCACATTCAAGAATAGAATGCTTTGAAGGTTGTCCATATAGGTACAAATTAAGATATATTGATAAATTTGAAACCTTGAAACCTGATAATGCAGACAATCCCTTGTTTTTAGGAACAGCACTTCATACTGGAATTGAAAAAGATGTGAAAACAGCAATTGAAGAATATTTTGCACAGTATCCAATAATTACTGATGAACACATCAATGAAGCAATAAAACTTGAATATCAGATTCCAAAGGCTAAAAACATTTTACCACAAGGCGAATATGAAGTTCAAATTAAAGATGAAGATTTCATTGGATTTATTGATTTATTAGTACCAGTTGAACATGAACTTACATTAGAAGAAAAAGATGAAGTTTGTGACAACTGTGAAAAGAATTGTGATTGTGGTTATGCAAATAGTGGAATATTATGCAAACGAATGATAAATCAAAACAATCCAACTAAATATTATGACTTATATGATTTTAAATATTCAAATAATGTTTATCACTATAAAGATTCACCACAACTTCATTTATATAAATATTATTTTGAAAAGAATTAAATTTATAATAATTTATATTTTGTCATTGCGAGCGATTGCGTGGTGATACAAACTAAACAAAGCAAAATAACTTTAACAAATAAAATAATAGAAATTCTTTTTTGACAAATAATTATATTCTGTTATAATATTCTTATGAATAAAAAACCTTTTAATGCGCTTAATGATTGTTTCGTTCGCTATTTTTTCACGGACAAAGGAGGCGAAAAAGTTCTTCTTGATTTTATAAACGCCGTTATGATTAGCGCAGACATGAAAACTTTTAAGGCAGTTGAAATTCTTAATCCGTTTAATCTTAAAAAACATTACAATGATAAAGAAACTATTGTAGATGTAAAATGCATTACTAAAAACGGAACTGTTGTAATTATCGAAGTTCAGCTTTCAGGCAATTCAAGATTTCCCGAAAGAATACTTTATTACTGGTCTGCAAATTATAGTAAACTTTTAAAGAAAGGCGAAGAGTATGAGGATTTGACGCCCGTAATAAGTATCAATCTTCTTAATTTTAATCTTAATAAAAACGATAAAAATGTGCATAGCTGTTATATGATTTACGATACAAAAAACGAGAGATTATTAACAGACCATTTGCAGATACATATAATAGAATTAAAGAAATTTAAATTTAAGGATAATGATTTAAAAAAGGATTTAAATTATTGGCTTGGATTTTTCACTACAAAAGATATGGAGGAATATATGTCAGAAATAGTAAAAGAAAAACCTATAATGGAAGAAGCGCATAAACGATACAACAATTTTATCAGAAGTCGACTAATGATGACGGAATACGAGAAAAAAGAACTTTATCAATACGATAAACAAATATCGCTTGAAGATAAAAGACGAGAAGGCATAAAAGAAGGAATTAAAAAAGGCAAACTTGAAGGTATAAAAGTAGGCAAACTTGAAGGTGAAAGAGATAAATCAATCTCAATAGCCAAGACTTTAAAACAAATGAATATGGATGACGACTCCATTAGTAAAGCTACGGGATTAAGCATAGAAGAAATACGCAAACTGCACCCAGACGGAAAAAAACTTTAATTTATTTTATTGTTTTTATACAGGTTGTTTAGGCAATTCCCAATCTAAATTATAAGTTTGTCCCGCCGTTCCAGATAGTGTCAATATAGTTCCTGCGCCTTGATTTGAAATCATAATCTGTAAATTTTCTTTGCCTGTAGATATTTTATAATTTATTTTATCTTCAAAGAAATCTAACATTCCAATATTAGTATAAGTTATTATTTGGGATTCTATTAGAATTAATTGCCCTTTTAGTTTATATTTGACATTATCATAAGGCAACTTACCGTATGTTGCGTAAATGCCAAAATCTTCCGAAAATTCTGCGCTATTAATAATTGAATTATTAAATAAGCATATTTTATTATCTATAATTTTTATATCGTCAAGGTTTGTGATAGAATTCCCATTACTAAATTTACCATGTAAATATAAATAATTGTTATAATAAAGAGTCGTTAATTGAATGCCAATAATTTCGTCTTTTATAATCGGTATAATATTCCTCGTTAACTTTTTATTTATTTTATTTGTGGTTTTTATTATTACCGTGCTATCTTCCGAATTATTACCAAGCAATTCAATATTTCCTTTTAATCTATAATAACCTTCAATATTTTTAATTAAAGTTAAATTACTGCAATCTTTAGTATTATTATCAGTCAAAGTATTTTCGCCAATTAATATTTCAGATTTTTCAAAATTATAAATATCAAAATTATCTCCAAGTCTTAAATGATTCATTAATTCGTTTACTTTTTTATCCAAAACTTCAATAGCGCTTTGTATATTTATTTCTTTTTGTATTTTATAAATATCCGTATTCTTATGTGTAGCCATATTAAAGCTAATAATTTCATCCGTTTCAATATTAGTTCCGTCCGAATGTTTAAGTTCAATACAATAAACTGTTGCATTTTCTATATAACTTTGAAAACTCGATAAATCGCTAATTTCTTTTCTAATATAATATTTTAAATCTTTATTTGTGTTTGAAGTTATATAGCCTTCTATCGCTTTTATATAAAGCGAATCGGATTTATTATCCTCTATATTAAAATAGTTTTCTAGTATTCCATTTGAATAAATTACGATTTGCGAACTATTATTAGGACAAGTTATATTTCCTTTTATAAATACTCTATTATTTTGATTTTCTATTTTCAAATAAGTATAATTAAGATTGCCGTAAGAGGCTAAAATATAATTCTGTCCGTTTTGTATATTTTCTATCGGAATATCAATATTAAATATAATTATTTGTTTTTCGTTATTGCTTTCTATATTATCGTTATAAATATTAAATACAGGCATTCCAAAAGCGTTATTAAAAGTATATTTAAAAAATAAATTAGAGTTTGTAGATTCGTTTTTTATTTCGTTTTCTTTTGATTGAGTTTCCTTTCCGCAATAAAAAAATTGAGATAATTCTGCAATTATAAGTCCGCCGTCTTTAATGCCATCAAATTCCGATATTTTTAACATAAAAGACGATTTGCTTAAAGTTTCTTTTATAGAACCCTTAAAAATATATTTATCGTTGTTTTTTTCTAATACAAAATTATAAGCTATATCGCTTTCGTCTATAAGTTTAATATTATAAATTTCTTTTAGTTGTTTTTTAATGGGCGGGAAATTATCCTCATCTGAAGAAAAATCTAAATTTATTTTTGAATTATCGAAACTTACGCAACGAGACGATACCACGCCTCCGTCACTTTCAACGGGAGCGTCTGCTCGCCTATTTAATTTTTCGTATATATCCTTAATATTTCCAGCAGGAGCTTCACTACTCGCTCCGCCTTTTATTAATTCAATATTTTTTATTATTTGATTAATATCTTCGGCATAAATAGTTTTATCGTTTTGTCTGGCTTTGATTTCTTTATATTCTTTAGGTTTATCTAACATACTTAATAACTCCAGCAAAGTTCTGACAATTAAAAATTATCAGAACTCTGCAACGCGCTTTTTTATCTTTTATTATTAGTAAAATCGGAAAATTGAAAATAATTCGTTTCCGACTGAATATTGAACCATACTTGCCACTGTGATATTCTCATTACGCTTTGACGATACGCTTCTATCAAATCTCTTTTGTCTGCAATCTGCGGAATATAATATTTTTCTGGTGGTTTCGTCAAAGAAACTTTTATATACTTTATCCGAGTTTGGCAAGCCATAACGCTTATAATAATTATAGTAATCGTTAGATATTGAATTAATTGCTTCATTATCCGTCCTTGTTAGAGCTTCTCGCTCTACTTTTTTAGTGTATTCTTTAGAGTTATCAAAACCTTTAAGAACTACCGCATTTTCTTTATCATATTTAATTTGTTTTTTTAGAGCTTCGTTTATGAGTTCGAGATTTTCAATCTCGTCTCTATATTCTTGAAGTTCCGTTTCTTTTTCGCTTATAACTTTATTTTTTAAAGTTATAGTGAAAGCGAAAGCGAATATTATTACAATTATTCCAAATATAATAATAGACGCTTTGGCAATTTTAGATTTTGACAAAAATGTTAAAACACTTGCTAATCCCATTTTTATTCTCCTTTATTATTTTTATTTTTTATTTTAAGGCGTTTGCCTTTTTTACTAATTCCCACCGTTTCGATATTTCTCCTATCTCATTACTCAATTCAATAGACTTATTTAATATATCTTTGTAGTCGCATAAATGATAATAGATTGATTTATACAATTCTTTATCTCTATCACAATCCGTTAAATCCGCTTTTTCGTATATTTTATCAATGCAATTTTCAAGCATTTCCATTTTTACTTTCTCCTTCGCTTTGTTTTATTTTGTTATCCTTGCCTTTTAATATCATAATATTCTTCGCAAATATCGATGCATCCACAGGGCATAAAACAAAAAAGCAAGAGATACCGATAAATAATAAACCTTTGCAACTGTCCGAACTCAACGCCCCAAGCGAACTTAATCTATGATATTGATACATTATAAAAATAACTATTAACACTTTAAATATATTGCTTATTCTTTTCATTATTTACCTTCCGTGAATCTTATTATATAAATAAGCTATTATTCCAAATAAAGTTCCCAATCCCGCCATAACGGCTACAAATAAAGCGAAATCTTTTGCCATAGTCCTTATTTTATTTCCCGTCATTACTCCATTCATTATTTCTGAATGTTCTTTTAATTTTTTGTCAATATCGCTTATTTTTTCGCTTAAACTTCCTATTTCAAAAGACAGTCGATTTAATTGCTCGTTTATCTCCGTTAATTTTATTTCCAAATTATCCGTGTCTTTTCTCAATCTATCTATACTCGCCCATTTATAGTTTTGTCTTTTGCTTATCTCTTCGATTAAAGTAATTAATCCGTTTCCGTTTCTTTTATTATTTTCATCGAAGCCTAATATTAATTCAAGCGCCCGAATGCGTTCGGTTAATTTTTCGACTTTAATATCTTTACTCTTTGTTCCCATTAATCATACCGCATTTGCTCTATTGAGCCATCCCCTCCAAAAAACCTCTTGGCTTTTATCTTTTACTATAAGCGACTTATAATGCTCAATCTCTATCGTAGTAAATTTCTTGCATTCATTATCGCCTGCAGTTTTCCAAGAGGCAATAGTCTGCTTTCCTATAATGCCATCAGCAATTATATTGCAAGCTCTCTGCCCAACCATTATAGCTATTTTGGGACCAGCATTAACGCCAAGTAGAAAAAGATTGCTTGCAAAATCTTGATGCTTTACAATATTGCATTTTAATTTTTTCCAATAGTTATTTTCAAAAAAATATTCCACGACTTTAGTAATATTTTCGTTTTCAAGTATTTTATTTGAAAGCAGTATTAAATCATGTGTTCCATATTCTTTTTTTAATTTATCCACTTCTTGCCAAATGCTTAAGTTAGGATTTTTCTTTCTCGCAACTCCCAAAACGGTTTCGCCGCCTTTGTCCTGCGGTATATTAGAATAGACTATTAAACCTTTTTTAGTCTTTAGATTCTCCCATTCTTTTAATAATTCATATGATATTTTAAAATTTGCCATTATGCGCCTTTTTTCAATTCGTAAACTTTTATATATTTTGTGGTATTTTTTACGGTAGCTATATTAAGGACTTGCTCTCGCTGTTTCAACGCTTTTATTTCCGTTTCTATATTTTCAATAGAATCGCTATATTTATAAGTGGAAGTTTCATGGCAGGAAATATTAAATCCGTCATGGATTATTTTCCCTTCTTTACTTTCTACAAGAGATATAACCTCGTCTTTTATAGCGTCTATATCCTCTTTATTTTTTCTTTCTATTTCTTTTAATTTTAAATATTTTTCCAAAACGACTCTTTCTTTCTTTTCCAAATTTGAATTATCTTTTTTCATAAAATATTATCCTCAATTAATCAATTTATACTTATATAAAATAATATAAGGATAATTCACTTTCGATTTCAATGGACAGTCGTCTTATTTTTCAACCACATAAGGTATTATTTCTATTAAAGATTTTTTTAATTCCGATTTTATCGATTCTATTCTTTGAGATATATTGCTTTGCGAAACTTTTAAAGTCTTCGCTATTTCTCTTTGAGTGTATCCTTGAGAGTATAAATCGATTATTTTCTTTTGCTCTTTTGTAAGCATTGCAATAATAATTCTTTTTATATCTCTATTTTCTATATTAGATAAGCCATGCGAATAAACTATCGAGGATAAATTATCAATATTGCCTACGCTTTTATTATAATTATTTATAGTTTTTTCAGAATAAATATTATTGTCTTTTTTTATATTTCTTAATTTTTGATTCATACTTTCGCATAGCTCTTTGCATGAATGTCTATTTTCGCATACATTACAAGTTTTATCCTTAATCATTTATACTCCATTCATTTTATTTATATAAATAGATATTTCCTTCGCTTTGTCAACCGACAGAGGCTTTTTTATATTTAATTTTTCGCAAGCCAAATCTATATCATATTTTAAGTCTATAAGGTTTATAGAATCTTCTCTATAAGCTATATCTTCTATATTTATATTGCTTATATATAAAACGCCTAAATAAGTTATCATAATTATTATAATTGCCTCAATTTTACTACATTATCAAATATATTCAATTTTATTACTTCGCATAAACATGGCTTTATAAAATAAGATTTATTTACTTCGTCTCTCAAATATTCAAACTCTACTAAATCAAATAATTTTAAAAAGTCTAATGTCTCGTAATATTCAAAAGTATAATATTCTTTTAATACATGCCTTGATTTCATTATTTCGTTTGATAATTCTATCGCATCCTCTTTATTTTTAATCCAAGTTTCAAATTCTTCATGAGAATTAATTCTATGCCTAGTTTTAGCGTCTTCCTCAAAATCAGTATTTTTATAAGTCGATTTATTCAAATCATATTTTATAGAACAGCTCGATAAATACTCATCACTTTCCACAGTTTTATCGACTCTTCCCATCATCCATTGCTTGAACTTATATTTTGCTTTATTTTCTCTAAATCTTGTAGAAATAAAGTTTATTTTATTATTATATAATTCCAATCTGCCCTGTTCTAAAAAACATATTTCGCCTATAACATCCAAAACGGTTTTCTTATTATCGTTATCAAGCAATATTGCAATATCTCTCGAACGCTCTTCTTCCTCTTGCCAATTTTCAATGTCATAATTTTGTTTTATATAAGATATATTCTCATAATCTTCTAAAATCTCTCGCATAAACGGAAGCGATTTATAAGGCGGTATATTTATCTCCGTATATATTTCGTATAAATTGTCGTTAGTATCTGTTATGCTATGCACTTGTTTATGTCCCTTAAATATTAATAGTCCTCTCTCTTTATCTAAAGTCCATACTCTTTGATTTCCTTTACCATCCCCGTAATCTTTAAACTCGGGAATAAATATTTCAAGCTTTCCGCTTATTATCTTTCCGTCTTTTTCTATAATATCATTATCGCTTTGAGGCGTTTCAATAAAATATACATGCGGTTTTAATTTATTGTCCAATATATCTGTTTTCGATACTATATTCTCTATTGCATGCCTACTTGTATCGCATATTTCAAAAACAACTTCAGGGACATCGTCTGGCTCTAAAATCGAAGGAGTATAATATTTAATAGGTTTTAATTTTATTATGATTCCTTTTCCAGCCGCCAAAGTTCTTGCGGTGTCTATAATGTCCTCTCCGCTTTGCACATTTTCTGGGAAAGATTTTAAATAAGGATATTTGCTCTCTAAAAAAACATTTGAAGGAACTTCGGTAGTAAAGCTTGCCCTAATATCGCTCGCCGTTATCGTCACCGTATCCAAAAAAGAATATTCGGGCTTTTCTACAAAACCAGAAAATATAACAGTTGAATTTTTAATATCTTCATTATCAAAAATACCGCTTACCACGGCAATTCCCGCAATCCTGCTTCCGGACAGTTTCATAACATTATCGTTATTGATACCTCCTATCGCAACTACCGGAATATCAACACTGTCGCATATTGCATTCAAAGTATCTATATCCATCGGCTTCGCGTCTGATTTCGTGGTTGTCCCGAATACCGCTCCGCTGCCAAGGTAATCCGCACCCTCAGCCTGAGCTTTCAATGCCTGCTCCACTGTCTTTGCGGTGACGCCGATTATGCTGTCCGGTCCAAGAATTTTCCTTGCTTTTGCCGCATCCATATCGGACTGACCGATATGGACTCCGTCTGCATGTATTTCGGCTGCGACATTAACCCTATCATTTATTATAAGTGGTACATTATATCTGTGACACAGTTCCATTATCGGAACCGCTTCATTTATAAAATCCTTATCAGGCATATTTTTCTCGCGAAGCTGTACAAGTGTGGTTCCGCCCTCAAGTGC
>ERZ827168.4400-NODE-4400-length-12933-cov-3.564762_pt1 | contig 12933 bp, 8 predicted proteins | sample MGYA00519868_ERZ827168 | MGnify/ENA primary metagenome ERZ827168 (study PRJEB31778, sample SAMEA3449271) | human gut metagenome | biome: human gut; feature: human-associated habitat; material: faeces | place: United Kingdom | collected 2010/2012 ...
CCGAACCCGAACCCCTCAGGCGACGACCCAGATGGGCTATTATGACACGCCCTCCTGTTTTTTTTGGATGGCGAGTGTATTCTACCGACGCTCCATCTCAACCGCCCTAACATAATTGGCATGATTATTGTTATATACCTATAGATTAGATTAGCGGATGCAGCTACAGATTAGCCGATGCAGCTGCCGAATTAGCCGATGTGGCGACAACACATGGGGCTCGCTCACCCCCACAAAGGCCTCATGGATGTTTTTTCCTCAAGCAATCTGAATTTTTACACAACACTTCTTTATTTCATATATTTTTTTACTATCTTTGAATTACGAAACCACGCCCCGACGGGCGTGCCCACAAATCAAGCATACTACATCATTATGAATAACAACAACGACTTCCGCAACTATGCGGTGAAACACCTCGGGATGAACGGCCTCGCACTCGACCAGTTCACATCCGCCACCAACCAGGCCATCCGGTCAAGCTACATCTCCCCCACCATCATAGAGGAGCGCCAGCTCAACGTAGCCCAGATGGATGTATTCTCCCGCCTGATGATGGACCGCATCATATTCCTCGGCACCGATGTGAACGACTATTCTGCCAACGTGGTGCAGGCACAGCTTCTTTATCTCGATTCAGCCGATCCCGGCAAGGACGTGACTCTCTATCTCAACTCGCCCGGCGGATCGGTCTACGCCGGTCTGGGCATTTACGACACCATGCAGTATATCAACAGCGACGTAGCCACCGTATGCACCGGCATGGCAGCATCGATGGCCGCCGTGCTCCTCGTGGCCGGCGAAAAGGGGAAGCGCTTCGCCCTCCCCCACTCGCGCGTGATGATTCACCAGCCTATGGGCGGTGCACAGGGACAGGCTTCCGACATCGAGATTACAGCCCGCGAAATCCAGAAACTCAAGAAAGAGCTTTACAACATCATCGCCACACACTCCGGGCAGCCTTTCGACAAAGTAGAGCGCGATTCCGACCGCGACTACTGGATGACAGCCCAGGAAGCAAAGGACTATGGCATGATCGACAGCGTGCTGATCCGGCAGAACACAAAGGGCATCAATCTCTGATGCACCGCTCTCCAGCCTATCGCACCGAAAGTTTCCAATAACCGAAGTCATTTAAACTTTTTCTTCAAATAGAATTTGAGGCTATTTTTGAGGGGATTTTACCCGAATTTAAGGGAGCGATGCCGCCATCGTGACCGAAAAGAGGGTGAAGTCTATCAAAAAGAGGCCAGATTCCTGAAGAGGACGTTTCATGAAGCCAATAAAGAAAAAGTTTAAACGACTTCACTATTTCCAACTGAACATCAAACACTCAGATGGCAAAAAAGAAAGAAGAATGCTGCGCGTTCTGCGGCCGGCCGGCATCCCACAGCGAAGTGATGATTCCCTCCGGCATAAGCAGCGACATATTTCTCTGCGCCGAATGCGCCGACAATATCCACGAGCTGCTGAATGATTTCCGCGGACTCGATTCGGACGGCAAAAAGAAAAAACTTCCCAAACTTGACCTCGGCAAATTGCCGAAGCCGAAAGATATCGTTGCCCATCTCGACCAGTACGTAATCGGGCAGGACGCCGCCAAGCGCTATCTCGCCGTAGCAGTCTACAACCACTACAAACGCCTGAGCCAGCCCACCGACGACGTCGACATCGAGAAGAGCAACATCGTGCTCGTGGGACCCACCGGAACGGGCAAGACCCTTCTGGCCAAAACCATCGCACGGATGCTCGACGTGCCGTTCACGATTGTCGATGCCACCGTCCTGACCCAGGCCGGCTATGTGGGAGAGGATATCGAAAGCCTCCTCACACGCCTGCTTCAGGTGGCCGACTACGACGTGGCCCGCGCCGAGCGCGGCATCGTGTTTATCGACGAAATCGACAAAATCGCCCGCAAGGGCGACAACCCCTCGATTACGCGCGACGTAAGCGGCGAAGGCGTGCAGCAGGGGCTGCTCAAGCTCCTTGAAGGCTCTATCGTGAACGTGCCTCCCCAGGGGGGACGCAAGCATCCCGAGCAGCGCATGATTCCCGTAGATACCAAGAACATCCTATTCATCTGCGGAGGCGCATTCGACGGCATCGAACGCAAGATCGCCCAAAGGCTCAACACCCACTCGGTAGGCTTCGCCACCGACCCCATGCGCCGGAGCGTCGACCGCGACAACCTGCTCAACTTCGTGGCACCGCAGGACCTCAAATCCTTCGGCCTGATTCCCGAAATTATAGGCCGCCTCCCTATCCTGACGCATCTCGAGCCTCTCGACCGCACCGCGCTGCGACGCATCCTCACAGAGCCGAAAAACGCCATCACCCTCCAGTATCAGAAGCTTTTCGCGATGGACGGCATAAAGCTCACCTTCGAGCCCGACGCCCTCGACACCATCGTAGACAAAGCCATCGAATACAAACTCGGCGCACGCGGCCTGCGTGCAATCGTCGAGACGGTGATGATCGACGCCATGTTTGAGCTCCCCTCCTCCCAGCGACGTACATTCAAGGTCGACGGGAAATATGTGGAGGAAAAACTCCGCAAATCACACTTCGAGCTCAACAAAGGCATCGACAGCCGCGACTGACGCGCCCGGCGCGCAAGCCGCACCGCCCCGGGCTTCGGCACCCCGGCTCTTTCTCCCATATCTTTAACCTCTCACAATCCAATCTCCATGAACCAACGGCAACTGCTCGCTCAGACACTTAAAGAAAACTTTGGTTTCGACACTTTCAAAGGAAACCAGGAAGAGATTATCCTTTCGCTGATGGGAGGACACGACGTGTTCGTGCTCATGCCCACCGGCGGCGGAAAATCGCTCTGCTATCAGTTGCCCGCCCTACTCATGGAGGGTACAGCGATAGTGATTTCGCCGCTCATCGCCCTGATGAAAAACCAGGTTGACGCAATGCGCAATTTCTCGACCGACGACGGAATCGCTCACTTTCTGAATTCGTCGCTCAACCGCAGCGCTATCGATCAGGTGAAAACCGACGTCCTGTCGGGCAAGACCAAACTGCTCTATGTGGCGCCCGAATCGCTGACGAAAGAGGAAAACATTGAATTTCTCAAGACAGTTCCCATCTCGTTCTATGCCGTCGACGAAGCCCACTGCATTTCGGAGTGGGGCCACGATTTCCGGCCGGAATACCGCCGCATCCGCCCCATAATCAACGAAATCAGCCAGCATCCCGTCATCGCCCTCACGGCAACGGCAACCCCCAAGGTACAGCACGACATTCAGAAGAACCTCGGAATGACCGACGCAGTCGTATTCAAGTCGAGCTTCAATCGTGCGAACCTTTACTACGAAATCCGACCCAAAACCGCCAATACCGACCGCGACATAATCAAGTTCATCAAAAACCGCGAGGGAAAATCCGGCATTATCTATTGCCTCAGCCGCAAAAAGGTCGAGGAAATGGCCGAACTCCTCAAGGTGAACAATATCAAGACTCTCCCCTACCATGCCGGCATGGATGCCGCCACCCGCTCCGCCAACCAGGACGCATTCCTGCTGGAGCAGGTCGACGTAATCGTGGCCACCATTGCATTCGGCATGGGCATCGACAAACCCGACGTGCGCTACGTAATCCACTACGATATGCCCAAGAGCCTCGAGGGCTATTATCAGGAGACCGGGCGCGCCGGGCGCGACGGCGGAGAAGGCCAGTGCCTTACGTTCTACTCGGCCAAGGACCTGAAGAAAATGGAAAAATTCATTCAGGGAAAGCCCGTCACCGAGCAGGAAATCGGCAAGCAGCTCCTTGCCGAAACGGCCCACTACGCCGAATCGTCGGTATGCAGACGCAAAACCCTCCTCCACTATTTCGGCGAGGAATATCCCGCCGACAACTGTGGGAACTGCGACAACTGTTTAAACCCGAAAAAACAAGTGGACGCAAAAGAAGAACTTTCCGCCATACTCGAAACCGTGGCGGCTCTGAAAGATAAATTCAAGGCAGAACATATTATCGACGTGGTCAGCGGCCGCGAGACCTCCGAAGTGCGGAATTACCACCACGAGGACCTCGACGTATTCGGCTCGCTCCCGAAGGCCGACCGCCGCAGACTCAACACCGTAATCCGACAGGCCATAATCGCCGGTTACCTCGACCGCGAGATTGAGAATTTCGGACTGATAAAAATCACTCCGAAAGGCTCGGCATTCCTCAAGAAGCCCGTTGCCTTCAAGATTGTGGAGGATAACGACTTCAACGAGGAGGAAGAGGAGACGCCCGTAAAAAGCGGAGCTGCATGCGCCGTCGACCCCGAGCTCTATTCTATTCTCAAGGACCTCCGGAAAAAAATCGCGAAACACTACAGTCTGCCTCCTTACGTGATTTTCCAGGATCCGTCGCTTGAAGCCATGGCCACCACCTATCCGGTAACGATGGAGGAGCTGCAGAACATCACAGGCGTAGGCGCCGGCAAGGCCAAACGCTACGGCGAGGAGTTCCTCAAGGTAATCAAAACCCACGTGGAGGAAAACGAAATCGAGCGCCCGGAGGATTTGCGCGTACGCTCCGTAGCCAACAAGAGCCGCATCAAGATTTCCATCATCCAGGCTATCGACCGCAAGATCGACCTCGACGAGCTGGCCAACTCCAAATGCATGGAATTCGGCGAACTGCTCAGCGAAATCGAGGCAATCGTATATTCCGGCACCAAAATCAACATCAACTACTTCATCAACGAGGTAATCGACGAAGACCATCAGGAGGACATCTTCGAGTACTTCAAGGAGGCCGACTCCGACTCGCTCGAAGACGCCATCCAGGAACTCGGCTCGGAATACAGCGAAGACGAAATCCGCCTCATGCGCATAAAATTCCTTTCCGAACTCGGCAACTGAGCTGCCTCGCCCCAGGGTCGGAAGCGGCACTCACCCGTAGGGCCAACTCGGCCTGCCATTGGCAAATGTGGGAATTTTTTTGTAACTTCGCGGAAAATTTCAGGCCTCCGGATACCCTCCTTTCTCCCCGCCCCGGAGGCCGCGAACATCCACCGTCGTTCATCACATGATAGCAGTAAACAATTTAGGAATCCAATTCGGTAAAAGAGTATTGTTTCAGGACGTAAACCTGAAATTCACGCCGGGCAACTGCTACGGCATCATCGGAGCCAACGGGGCCGGCAAATCCACCCTGATGCGTATCCTCTCCGACCAGCTCAGCCCAACCCACGGCACCGTATCCATGGGCCCGGGCGAGCGCATGAGCGTGCTTGAGCAGGACCACTTCAAATTCGACGACTGCCCCGTGCTCAACACCGTTCTGATGGGCCACACCCAACTCTGGGATATCATTCAGGAAAAAGACGCCCTTTACGCAAAACCCGACTTCTCCGACGAAGACGGCATCCGCGCCTCCGAACTCGAGGAAAAATTCGCCGAACTCGAAGGCTGGAACGCTGAAGCCGACGCTGCCGCTCTTCTGAGCGGCCTCGGTATAAAGGAAGACCGCCACTATATGCTAATGCGCGACCTCTCCGGTAGCGAGAAGGTTCGTGTGCTCCTTGCAAAGGCGCTTTTCGGCAATCCCGACAATCTGCTGCTCGACGAGCCCACCAACGACCTCGACCTCGAGACCGTGGCATGGCTCGAGGATTACCTCTCGAAATTCGAGAACACGGTGCTCGTAGTAAGCCACGACCGCCATTTCCTCGACTCAGTCTGCACCCATACGCTCGACATCGACTATAATAAGGTGAGCCTCTTCGCCGGCAACTACAGCTACTGGTACGAATCCTCGCAGCTCGCCCTGCGCCAGCAGCAGCAACAGAACAAGAAAGCCGAGGAGAAGCGCAAGGAACTGCTTGAGTTCATCCAGCGTTTCTCGGCCAACGTGGCCAAGTCGAAGCAGACCACATCCCGCAAAAAGATGCTTGAGAAACTCAACATCGAGGAGATTCAGCCCTCGTCGCGGCGATATCCCGGCATCATCTTCACTCCCGAGCGCGAACCGGGCAACAAGATTCTCGAAGTGCATGGCCTGAAAGCCACGGTCGACGGCGAAGTGCTCTTCAGCGACGTGAATTTCCAGATCGAGAAGGGCGACAAAGTAGCCTTCCTCAGCCACGACCCGCGCGCCATGACGGCTCTCTTCGAGATAATCACCGGAAACCGCAAGGCCGACGCCGGCACCTACGACTGGGGCCAGACGATAACAACGGCCTATCTGCCGCTCGACAATTCGCAGTTCTTCAACACCGACATGAACCTTGTGGACTGGCTCTGCCAGTATTCCTCCGATTCAAGCGAAATCTATCTCAAGGGATTCCTCGGCAAGATGCTCTTCTCGGGCGAGGAGGTATTGAAAAAAGCGTCGGTACTCTCCGGAGGCGAGAAAATGCGATGTATGATCGCGCGCATGATGCTGCGCAACGCCAACACAATGGTGCTCGACTCACCTACCAACCATCTCGACCTCGAATCGATTCAGGCCTTCAACAACACGCTGCAGAACTTCAAGGGCAATATCCTGCTGAGCAGCCACGACCATGAATTCATTCAGACCGTCTGCAACCGCATAATCGAACTGACGCCAAACGGCATCATCGACAAGATGATGGACTACGACGACTACATAACCGACGAAAAAGTGGCCGCTACCCGACAGCGGCTATACGCCGGAGCCTGATTCCCCATACAAAGGGGTTGAGACACCCGCCGCGCGGTGCCTCAACCCCTTTGAGGTTTTATTATAAGATACAGGCCTGGATATACGCCTTGGCCACCAAAGAGTATGGATGCACTCCGGTGCATCCGAAAATCAATTTCGAAAGCAATACTGCAATGGTAAAACATATCGTAATGTTCCGCCTCTCCGGCTCCAGCAAAAGCCGACGCGCTACCGCCGAGAAATTCAAGGAGGCGCTCCTCGCCCTCCCCGCGCAAATCGAATGCCTGCACTCGATGGAAGTAGGCATCAACAGCAATCCCGCAGAAAAGTGGGACGTGGTGCTTACGGCCACAGTTCCCACTATGGCCGACGTCGAAGTCTACGCGAAGCATCCGGCCCATGTGGCCGCCGCTGCGCTCCTTGCCGACTGCAAGGAGGAGCGTGCCTGCGTCGACTACGAGTGCTGAACGCCAGTCCCTACCCGGAGTCTAAAATCAAGCCTTTTTCCCACCCCTCAACCAATCCAAACATATCCTCATGGTTCAGTTTTTCAAACAAGGTGCAGCCACCGTCTATGCAGTGGAGACCGACCATCGCCTCTCCGACGTCGAGAAGCAGAAACTTCAATGGGCCTTCTCTGGCGCACGCCCCGTGGCGGGGACTTCGCTCAAAGGCCGTTTCATCGGCCCGCGCAGGGAAATGATAACCCCCTGGAGCACCAACGCCGTGGAAATCGCCCAGAACATGGGTCTCACGGGTATCTCGCGCATCGAGGTGTTCACCCTCGTGCCCGAAGGTGCGGAGCCGGTGTTCGACCGCATGCTCTCGCGCCTTTATCCCGACGGCCTCAACAGCCGCGTGTTCCACGTCGACCGCCGGCCGGAGCCGATTGTCCACATTTCCGACATCCATGAGTACAACCGCACAGAGGGTCTGGCGCTCAGCCCCGAGGAAGAGGCATACCTCGACTCGCTTGCAAAGAAACTCGGCCGCCCGCTCACCGATTCCGAGGTATTCGGCTTCTCGCAGGTGAATTCCGAGCACTGCCGCCACAAGATTTTCAACGGCTCGTTCATAATCGACGGCCAGGAGAAACCGCAGTCGCTCTTCAAGCTCATCAAACGCACTTCGCAGGAAAACCCCAACCGGCTCGTATCGGCCTACAAGGACAATGTGGCCTTCGTCGAGGGTCCGACGGTGCAGCAGTTCGCTCCCGTCAATCCCGACCGTCCCGACTACTTCGAGGTGAAGGACCTCGACACCGTAATCTCGCTCAAGGCCGAGACTCATAATTTCCCCACCACCGTAGAACCCTTCAACGGCGCCGCCACGGGCACAGGCGGCGAAATCCGCGACCGCCTCGGCGGCGGACGCGCGTCGCTCCCCATCGCCGGAACAGCCGTCTACATGACATCCTATCCGCGCCTGAGCGCCGCCCACAAATGGGAACTGATGATGAATCCGCGCGTATGGCTCTACCAGACGCCCTCGGAAATTCTCATCAAGGCATCCAACGGCGCCAGCGATTTCGGCAACAAGTTCGGCCAGCCCCTGATCTGCGGCTCGCTGCTCACTTTCGAGCACGACGAAAACGGCCGCATGTATGCCTACGACAAGGTAATCATGCTTGCCGGTGGCGTGGGCTTCGCGGCTAAGAAAGACGCAATAAAAGGCACGCCCGACCCGGGTCAGAAAGTTGTGGTGATGGGTGGCGACAACTATCGTATCGGTATGGGCGGCGGCGCCGTCAGCTCGGTGGAAACCGGCCAGTACGCCAACGCTATCGAGCTCAACGCCGTGCAGCGCGCCAACCCAGAGATGCAGAAGCGCGTGGCCAACGTGATCCGCGCCCTGGCCGAGGCCGACCGGAATCCGGTCGTCTCGATCCACGACCATGGCGCCGGAGGCCATCTCAACGCGCTCTCCGAGCTGGTCGAGGAGACCGGCGGTCACATCGACCTCGATTCGCTTCCCGTGGGCGACAAGACGCTCTCGGCCAAGGAAATCGTGGGCAATGAAAGCCAGGAGCGCATGGGCATGGTAGTCAACGCCGCCGACATCCCCTATGTGGAGCGCGTGGCCCAGCGCGAGCGCGCCCCGATGTATGTGGTCGGCGAAACCACGGGCGACCACCGCTTCGTATTCTCCGACTCGCGCGGCCGCAAGCCCATAAATCTCGAGATGGCCGATATGTTCGGCAACTCTCCCAAGACCGTAATCACCGACAATACCGTCGAACTCTCATACAAGGAGCCTGAATATACCGCCGAGCACCTGCCGGAGTATCTCCGCAACGTGCTCTCGCTCGAAGCCGTGGCCTGCAAGGACTGGCTGACAAACAAGGTAGACCGCTCCGTAACAGGGCGTGTGGCGCGCCAGCAGTGCCAGGGAGAGATTCAGCTCCCGCTGAGCGACTGCGGTGTGGTCGCCCTCGACTATACGGGCCACTCCGGTATCGCCACTTCCATCGGCCATGCGCCCCAGGTGGCTCTGGCCGACTCTGCCAAGGGCTCGGTGATGGCTGTGGCCGAGGCTCTCACCAACATAGTTGGAGCTCCGCTCAGCGAGGGCCTCAAGAGCGTATCGCTCAGCGCCAACTGGATGTGGCCCTGTAAGAATCCCGGCGAGGACGCCGCGCTCTATCGTGCCGTCGAGGCGTGCAGCGATTTCGCAGTGGCTCTCGGCATCAACATCCCCACGGGCAAAGACTCCCTTTCGATGACGCAGAAATACGCCGACGGCAAGGTCTATGCTCCGGGAACCGTAATCATCTCCGCCGCCGGCGAGACCGCCGACGTGCGCCGTACGGTCAGTCCCGTGCTCCGTCAGAAAGCCAAGTCGCAGCTCTTCTACATCGATTTCTCGGCCGATGCACTCCGCCTTGGAGGCTCAGCCTTCGCCCAGAGCCTCAACAGCATCGGCTCCGACGTTCCCACCGTAAAGGATGCCGCCTATTTCAGCCGTGCCTTCGCTGCCGTGCAGAAACTTGTAGCCACAGGCCGTCTGCTGGCCATGCACGACGTCTCGGCCGGCGGTCTCATCACCACCCTGCTTGAAATGGCGTTCGCCAACTCACGCGGCGGCATTGCCGTGAGCACCGAGGGCTTCGTGGCGCGTGGCGAGACCGACCTCATCAAAATTCTTTTCTCCGAGAATCCCGCCGTGGTGATTCAGGTAGACGACGCCAAGCGCGCGGCCGTGGAGCGCATCCTCACCGAGGCCGACGTATGGTACTGCCCCGTGGGCCGTCCGCACCCCGAACGCGTCGTCCTTCTGGAGCACGACGGCGCCGAGCGCCTGCTGGGCATCGACCATCTGCGCGACGTATGGTTTGAGCCGTCGTATCTGCTCGACACACTTCAGAGCGCCGGCCGCTGCGCCGCCGAGCGCTTCGAGAATTACGGCCGCCAGCCGCTGCGCTACGCCATACCCGCCGCGTTCGACGGATCGCTCGCCTCGCGCGGTCTCAGCTACTCCCACCCCGCTACCGGCGTGAAAGCCGCCATTATCAGGGAGAAAGGCGTAAACGGCGACCGCGAGATGGCCTATTCGCTTTACCTCGCCGGTTTCGACGTGAAGGACGTCCACATGACCGACCTCATGAGCGGCCGCGAAACGCTCGACGACGTCCGTATGATAGTGTTCTGCGGCGGTTTCTCCAATTCCGACGTGCTCGGTTCGGCCAAAGGCTGGGCAAGCGGATTCCGCTGGAACGAAACGGCCAAGGAGACGCTCCGCCGTTTCTACTCGCGCCCCGACACCCTGAGCCTCGGTATCTGCAACGGCTGCCAGCTGATGGTGGAGCTTGGACTGCTCAATCCCGGCGGCATCGACTCCGTCATCGAAGAGAAGAAGCGCGTGCGCATGGACCACAATATCAGCCATAAGTTCGAATCGCAGTTTGTAGGCCTCACGATTCCCGCCAACAATAGCGTGATGCTCGGCTCGCTCGCCGGCATGAAACTCGGCATATGGGTGGCCCACGGCGAAGGCCGCTTCATGCTTCCCGGCTCTCTGAAAGACTACAACATAGCCGCCCGCTACAACTACACGGCCTATCCGGCCAACCCCAACGGATCCCGCGGAGCGGTAGCAGCTCTCTGTTCGGCCGACGGCCGCCATCTGGCCATGATGCCCCACCTGGAGCGCGCCATATTCCCCTGGCAGTGCGCTTTCTACCCCGACTCTCGCCGCGCCGACGACCTTACTCCCTGGATCGACGCCTTCGTCAATGCCCGCAAATGGATTGAAAAAACAGCCCGTTGATTTTGGTTAATGGGTCATTTTGAGTAAATTTGCACCGAATATCGCCCTTTTTCAGAGCGCCTGCGGGAAGCCGCAGGCCTCTTCGCATGAAAATACGGCGTGAGAATACGAATCAATTAAACCAACCAATAACTCCAGATTATGAGCTTAAACATCGTAGTTCTTGCCAAGCAGGTGCCCGACACCCGCAACGTAGGAAAAGATGCTATGAAGGAGGACGGTACAATCAACCGCGCCGCCCTCCCCGCAATCTTCAATCCTGAAGATCTCAATGCCTTGGAACAGGCTCTGCGCCTTAAGGACGCCAACCCCGGCTCCACCGTGACCATGCTCACAATGGGTCTGCCGCGTGCAGCCGAAGTAATACGCGAAGCCATGTATCGCGGTGCCGACACCGGCATCGTGCTCACCGACCGCGCTCTCGGAGGCGCCGACACTCTTGCCACCTCCTATTCGCTTGCCCAGGCAATCAAGAAGATGGGCAAAATCGACATCATGCTGTGCGGCCGCCAGGCTATCGACGGCGACACCGCCCAGGTAGGTCCCCAGGTAGCCGAGAAGCTCGGACTGCCCCAGGTTACGTATGCAGAGGAAATTCTCGACCTCTCCGACGGCCATATCACCGTTAAGCGCCGCCTGGAATCCGGCGTGGAGACCGTGAAGGCTCCGCTCCCCTGCGTGATTACCGTCAACGGTTCGGCTGCCGAATGCCGTCCGCGCAACGCACGCCGCACCATGAAATTCAAGCGTGCAGCATCCCCCTCCGAGCTCGAGAAGATGCCCGAAGCCGTAAAGGCCATCGTGGAGGCTAACCCCGACCTGCAGCTCAAGGAGTGGAGCGCCGCATATGTCGAGGCCGATCCCGAACAGATAGGCATGGCCGGCTCTCCCACCAAAGTGAAAGCCATCGAGAATGTGGTGTTCACCGCCAAAGAGAGTCTGTGTCTCAACAACGACGACGAGCAGATTGAAAACCTCATCAAAGATCTTATCGCCAACCACACCATAGGCTAACCTACCACCTTCGCCCCACCTCAGGCGCAACCTTTCAGAGCTAAGCGCCGCGGGGCACTAAAGAAATCAAACATCCATGCAAGATCAGAACAACCTCATTGTATATTGCGAGTTTGAGGACGGCAAAGTGGCCGACGTAAGCCTCGAACTTCTCACCAAAGGCCGCCAGCTCGCATCGCAGCTCGGCGTGAAACTCGAGGCCGTCGTAATAGGCGACAATCTCGACGGGGTGGAAAACCAGCTTTTCCCCTATGGTGCCGACGTAGTGTATAAAGTGGCCGACAAGCGCCTCTATCCCGGGATTATCCGCGGCACACCCCAATGGTCGGCTCTCTATGCCAAGCGTGTTGCTGTGGAGCGTTCCATCGGCTCTTTCAAGGCTGTGTTGGGACTGAATCACAGAAAAACCTTTAACACTTTCACCACGAAAGCCGATTTGTTTTTGGCCGGCATCGTCCAGCTTCTTTGTGTCGTTCTAGCCGACCGTCTTCATGACTGCAAACTCACGCTCAGTGTCCGTAAACTTGTCGTCTGATTTTTTCAATGTATTCATATATGCTCCACATCGGTCTGTCTGGGGCTTGATTTCTTATGCCTCTCTTTTTGTTTCGCGCCAGCTCTCGACCTATTGATGCTTCTGCTCCGTTTTCTTCTCCTACTTTCGCAATCGCCTAAATATAAATGTGAATGCAACAAGTTATGTAGAAGAAGACGCTTTGATGTAAAGAAGCGCAAAGTCACCAATCGGGCACTCTGAAAACAATGGCAGAACATGCTCTCAATCCGCCTTTGTTCCGCACTGTGCCTCCCGGATGGCCTGCTGGACATCCAGCCATCGCCCGTATGCCCCGCCATGGAGCTGCTTCTTTAATTTGTTGATGGCATTTTTGTAGGCCTTTTCCGCGCCGCTGGGTCCGTTGTAGTTCAGACGAACGGCCAGTTCCTGAAAGGACATGCCTTTTTGATCCGGATGACAGAGTCCCAGATAGCTGCGGACCAAAGTCAGTTCCCGTGGTT
>ERZ827168.4405-NODE-4405-length-12925-cov-3.020124_pt1 | contig 12925 bp, 15 predicted proteins | sample MGYA00519868_ERZ827168 | MGnify/ENA primary metagenome ERZ827168 (study PRJEB31778, sample SAMEA3449271) | human gut metagenome | biome: human gut; feature: human-associated habitat; material: faeces | place: United Kingdom | collected 2010/2012 ...
GGATAAATTAAAAGAGACCTTTGAAGAGTAAAAAATCAGTTTTTCCATAAAAGAATAAAGAAAAGGGGAGATATCCTCTTTTCTTTTTTTGTTACTTATTGTATATTAAAGGGTAGCCGCAACGTTACTGTCCGTGCTGCTGGTCAGGAAGTGAGCAGTAACATCGCAAGAGTCCGGAAAGGAGTTTTGCCTTGAAAACAAAGAAAATAGATTTGTTAAACCGATATATTCCCCTGTGGTCTATTGCACCTCTTGTGACCATCATGGCAGTGAATTGTCTGATTTACTGGGGAAGCAGTGCACTTACAGCTGGCAGGTATCACTATGATTTTACGATGGCATTTGACAGGGAAGTTCCTTTACTGCCTGTATTTGTGTGGTTTTATATTCTGGCATTTCCATTCTGGGCGGTGGGGTATTTGCTGGCGGCAAGGCGTGGTAAGGATATGTTTTACCGGTTTGTTGCCACAGATCTGACCATACATTTTATTTGTTTTATATGCTTTATCCTGATCCCCACTACCAATATACGGCCAGAGATTGCCGGGAATACTATTTCGGAGAAAATCCTTTTGCTGGTTTATTCCCTGGATGGAGGAAGCAGTCCTTCTAATCTTTTCCCATCCATTCACTGTCTCTTTTTGCTAAGTAATCATTTACAGTAATAACATGAACACCTTTTCCTTCTAAGGCATTTAAATACACAGGTAAAGTTGCAACTAGAGTTTTTCCCTCTCCTGTTTTCATTTCAGCAATTCTTCCTTGATGTAAAATAATTCCACCTATTAATTGAACATCAAAATGTCTCATACCTAAAACTCTCTTTGATGCTTCTCTTACAACTGCAAAAGCTTCTGGCAAAATATCATCTAGAGTCTTTCCTTGTTTTAATTGTTCTTTAAAATAATCTGTTTTTGATCTTAATTCAGAATCAGATAATTTTGACATTTCTTCTTCTAAACTATTAATTTTATCTACAATTGGTTTTACTCTCTTTACTTCTTTTTCACTATAAGTTTTGAATATACTCATTTTCTTATCAATTCCCTTCTGTTTATTTTTCTAGGAATTGCACATAAATATGTACAATTTTTCACTTTGTTACTATATCACTAAAATTTATTTTTAGCAAGGTTTTTTGGCATTTTTTTATTTTTGATTACATACATTGTAACAAACAAGAGCAGTTTTTTAGAAATGAGGAGTTAATATGTTTATATATAATGTTAAAATAAATGGAAGTAAAGTTTTTAAAACTATTTTTATTGGTATGGTAATCTTATTGGTTTGCATTATTAGTGTTGTTATTTTTAAAATTTTCAATGGTTCTAAAAATGATAATAGAAGTTCTTCTTGTATGCCTAAAAATACAGTATGCAAAGTATCATCTGCTAACTATACAAATATCTTAAAAGTTATACATGAAAATATAAATGATTATGTTGGGACAAAAATAAATTTTACCGGATATGTTTATCGTGTGCTTGACTTGAAAGAAAATCAATTTATTTTGGCAAGAGATATGATTATTTCTTCTGATTTTCAAAGTGTGGTAGTTGGTTTTTTATGTGAATGTGATGATGCTAAAAATTTTGAAGATAATACATGGGTTGAATTAACAGGAGAAATTATTAAAGGTGATTACCATGGAGATATGCCAATTGTAAAAGTAACTAAAATAAATAGAACTAATAAACCAAATGATGAATATGTTTATCCTCCTGATGAAAGTTACATTCCAACTAGTGGAATTGTATAAATGTAGTATAATTAAAGCATTATAAAAACTATATATTATCATTTAATATATAGTTTTTATTAGTATAAATATATAATTATAATTAATATTAGTTATATTGATTATCTATTTCTTTTAATATGACATCATGTGCACTACCTTCTGAAATACTTACATCAGAAACCAAAGTTAATCTTGCTTTCTCATGTAATTCAGGAATAGTAATACTTCCACAGTTACACATTGTTGATTTTATTTTTGCAACTGTAACTGCAAGATTATCTTTTAATGAACCTGCATATGGGATATAAGAATCTACACCTTCTTCAAAAGAAAGCTTTTTATCTCCTCCCATGTCATATCTTTGCCAGTTTCTTGCACGATTAGATCCTTCTCCCCAATATTCTTTTACATAGTTGTTTCCTTTCTTTACAACTCTTGTTGGACTTTCATCAAATCTTGCAAAATATCTTCCCATCATAACAAAATCTGCTCCTAAAGCTAAAGATATTGTTATGTGATGATCATATACAATTCCACCATCAGAGCAAATTGGTATATAAATACCTGTTTCTTCAAAGTATTCATCTCTTGCAGCAACGACATCAATTAATGCTGATGCTTGTCCACGTCCTATTCCTTTTGTCTCACGAGTAATACAAATAGAACCTCCTCCAACACCAACTTTTATAAAGTCTGCTCCTGCTTCTGCTAAATAACGGAATCCTTCTTTATCTACAACATTTCCAGCTCCTATTTTAACACTATCTCCATAGTTTTTACGTACGAAATCAATAGTATTTTTTTGCCATATAGAATATCCATCTGAAGAATCCATACAAATCATATCTACTCCTGCTTCTATTAATGCAGGTATCCTTTCTTCATAATCCCTTGTATTTATTCCTGCTCCTACAATATATCTTTTATTTTCATCTAATAATGAATTTGGATTATTTTTTCTTTCTTCATAATCTCTACGGAAAACTAAATATTTTAAATTTCCCTCTTCATTTAGAATTGGTAAACATGCAATTTTATTTTCCCAAATAATATCATTTGCTTCTGACAAACTAATTCCTGCTTTTGCCCAAACTACTTTTTCTTTTGGTGTCATAAATTCATCAATTGGTGCTTCCATATCATCTCTTGAAAGGCGATAATCTTTGTCAGTTACAATTCCTATAAATTTTCCTTTACTAGTCCCATCATCTGTTACAATAACAGTAGAATGTCCTGTTTCTTTAGTTAATGCTAATACATCTTTTAGAGGTGTACCAGATTTTACATTTGAGTCACTTACTACGAATCCTGCTTTATGTTTTTTTACATGTCTTACCATTTTAGCTTGTGATTCTATTGATTGCGAACCATATATAAATGCAACTCCTCCTTCTCTTGCAAGTGCTATACCCATTTCTTCTCCAGATACTGATTGCATAATAGCAGATACCATTGGCACATTTGCATAATATTTTGCTTCTTCTCCTTTTTTAAACTTTACAAGTGGTGTTTTTAAACTAACATTGTTTGGTATACACCTTTCATCTGTAAGGTTTGGTAATAATAAAAATTCATTAAAAGTTCTTGAAATATCTTCTAAAATCTTTGCCATAATTAATTCTCCTATTCTTTTTTTACAAATTATAATATAAATTGACAATATTGTAAATATTGTTTTTAAATTTTGATTTTTTATTTTTTTATAGTTTAAATTCTTTAAAATATTAATCTTAAAATTTTATATGCAATAATTTTAATTAACAAACTCAAATAAAAAAATGCTTTTTAGGTTTGATTTGAAAAATATATTAAAATATGTTATAATTAACATAATCTAGTATGTTTGAAGGGAGATTAAACTTATATGAAAAACTGCATGACTTATGCCCTAGAATTAGAGAATATGAACATAGATAGTTTAGATTTAAACTTATGGTATTCTCGGAATCCTGAATCTCAAATTCGGGAAAAATGTCAGCAATTTAATCGTTCAATTCGGCAAATTGAATCTGACAATTCACCTCTAGAAGAAGGTGAATGGATGATAGCATTCTTTGGATTTATTCCTTATCATTATGATTATGAAGGAAGGCCTGATATGTATGATTACCACTTTATAAGAAGAAAGGAAGATCAAAAATGGTATCATCGCACTGGAATCGGTGGCAAAATTTCTGAAATTGAAGAAAATCTTTTTTCTGAATATTTAAATTCAGGATATCCACCACAGTATTTCGCTGTAAAACAAGTAGAAGTCTAGTACTTCTACTTGTTTTTTTGTATAAGCTATGATAAAATAAAACAAATTTAATTACGGAGGTAAAAAACAAGTGAAAAATGAACTAATTTTAATACTAGATTTTGGAGGACAATATAATCAACTAATTGCAAGAAGAGTTAGAGAATGTAATGTATATTCAGAAATTGTACCTTTTGACATTTCTATAGAAAAAATTAAAGAAAAAAATCCTAAAGGTATCATCTTTACTGGAGGACCAGCTAGTGTTTTTGGAGAAGATTCACCTAAATGTGAAAGAGAAATATTTGATTTAGGAATACCTGTTTTAGGAATTTGTTATGGTATGCAATTTATGACTTATACTTTAGGAGGAACAGTTTCAAGAGCAAATAAAAGAGAATATGGAACTACAGATGTAAAAATAGATACAACTTCCCCTCTTTTCGAAGGCTTTAATAATAGCAATGGATTTTTAATGAGTCATACTGATTTTGTAGAAACTGTACCAGAAGGCTTTAAAAATATAGGACAAACTGATTCATGTCCAAATGCAGCTATGTCAAATGAAGAAAAGAATTTATATGGAATACAATTTCATCCAGAAGTTAATAACTCAATTAATGGAACTTTGGTTATTAAAAACTTTTTATATAATATTTGTAAATGTTCTGGAGATTGGACCATGTCTTCTTTTGTTCAAGACTCTATAAAAAACTTAAAAGAAAAAATCGGAGATAAAAAAGCTTTATGTGCATTATCAGGTGGTGTTGATTCTTCTGTTGCAGCTGTGTTGTTATCTAAAGCAATTGGAAAAAATTTAACATGTATTTTCTTAGATCATGGTCTTCTTAGAAAAAATGAAGGTGATGAAGTAGAAGAAATATTTAGAAATCAATATGATATTAATTTAATAAGAGTTAATTGTAAAGAGAGATTTTTAAATAAATTATCTGGTGTTACAGATCCTGAAAGAAAAAGAAAAATAATTGGTGAAGAATTTATTAGAGTTTTTGAAGAAGAAGCTAAGAAAATAGGAACAGTTGATTTTCTAGTACAAGGAACAATTTATCCAGATGTTATAGAAAGTGGCCTTGGAAAAAGTTCTGTAATCAAAAGCCATCACAATGTTGGAGGTCTTCCTGATTATGTTGATTTCAAAGAAATTGTAGAACCTTTAAGAGATTTATTTAAAGATGAAGTTAGAAAAACTGGATTAGAATTAGGCATTCCGGAACATCTTGTTTTTAGACAACCATTTCCAGGACCTGGATTAGCAATTAGAATTATTGGAGAAATAACTGATGATAAATTAGAAATTTTAAAAAACGCTGATTACATATTTAGAGAAGAAATTGCAAATAATGGACTTCACAAAAGTATTAATCAATATTTTGCAGTTTTAACAAATTTAAAATCTGTTGGTGTTATGGGTGATGAAAGGACTTATGATTATACAATTGCTCTTAGAGCTGTTGAAACAACTGACTTTATGACAGGTGTTTGGAGTAAAATACCTTATGATGTTTTAGAAAAAGTTTCTAGTAGAATTGTAAATGAAGTTGAACATGTAAATCGTGTTGTTTATGATATTACTTCTAAGCCACCTGCAACAATAGAATGGGAATAAATATAAAATTTTAAGAAGGTATACAAGTAAGTATACCTTCTTATTGGTTTTAGTTCGGAAAGTGAGAAAATTTTACTTTTTCGATTCCTTGATTAATTTTTTCAATTAAATCTGAATCTTTTATTTCCCTTTGTACTTGCAATTGAAACTTACAAGATGGATTTTCTTCACTGTATAGTATATTTATTGATGATTTATTAAACCTTTCTTTGGAGATAAATGAGCATTTCTTCAATATTGCATTTGTATTAAATTCATTATCCCAAAAAATAATTTCTATAGATGTTTTTTCATCTTGGTAAATTCCTGTTATATAATCATCAGTTAAATATCCTTCAATTTTTTCAGAAGCAACACTAATATATCCATCACTAATATAAATAGTGTTACCTTCAAAAATTATCCGTGCAAAAACCTTAAAATAATTTTTCTTTTTCATAATGCCACCTCTCTCTTTAATTAAAGATGCTTATAAACAAAATTATCATATTTAAATTTTAACATAAAATTTTTATTGTTTCAACCTATTTTCTGTCAAAAATTGTTTTAAAAACCCCTTGATCAATTAAATTTGCAAATATATTTTTAAAAATTATTAATATAATTGGACCTATCAATAAACCTAAAACTCCTATTACTTTAAATCCTGTATACATTGCAATAAGCGTAAAAATAGGATGTACACCAATATTTTTGCTAACTAATTTTGGTTCTAAAATTTGTCGTACAAGAGACATAATAACTAGTAACACAATAATTGCAATACCTAAATTAATATCTCCATTTATCGCACATATTATAGCCCATGGAACCATAACACTCCCTGACCCTAATATTGGAAGAGCGTCCACAAACCCTATAAATAAAGCCATAAGCAATGGATATTCAACATTAAATCCTGTTAATTCTAGTATATATAGTCCAATAAGAGAAATAATAAAAGAAACTAATATTAAAGTTGCTTCTGCTTTTAAATATCCTCCTAATGTCTCTATCAAATCTTTTAAATGTACTTTTATTTTTCTTACCCATACTTTTGGAAGATGATGTTCTATTTGGTCTAATATATAGATTTTGTCCACACATATAAAATATAAAGCTAATACAGTAATTCCTATACAAATTGCTATAGATGGAATTCTAGTTACAACATTAACTAATCCTGTTAAAGCATTTCTTAACCAGTTGGAAGCAGTTGTTAAAACATCTGTAGTAGAATTTTGTATCACATTTAAAACCTCATTTGATAATTTTATTTTATCAAAATTAAAACTTGATATTAATTTCTGAAACTGTATGTAAGCTTTATCAAAGTAATTATTTAAACCTTGTAACAACCTAGATGATTCAGAAAACAGTGTAATAATTAACCATGTTAATGTTCCTAATATTAAAACAGAAACAATTACAAATATAATTATAGAACTAGTTCTTCTAGTTAATTTTGCTTTATTCATAATATATTTAATAGCTGGTTCTATCATCAATGATATTATGAATGCTACTAAAAATGGCATATAAAAAATAGATAGCTTTAATCCTAAGTACAACCCAATTAAAATTAAAACTACATACAAAATTCTTCTTAAAACTCTTGTCCAATAAGAAACATCAAAAACCATTACTTCCTCCTGTCTTTATTATATGCAAAAAGACGGGAAATATCCGTCTTTTTTGACTTCTACTATCTTATTGATTATTTTTATCTTCATGGCAGTTGCAAATATTTTTAATAGTTGTACATACTTCTTGTTTTCCTAATTGTCTATCATTTTGAGCTAAATCTCCAATTGTTAAAATTCCTACTATTTTATTTTGACTATTGCATACTGGTAATCTTCTTACTTGGTTTTGTCCCATTATAGTTTGAGCATTTGTCATTTCATCATTTTCTTTACAAGTACATACATCACATGACATAATATCACTAACTGGTGTTTGATTTGTGTCCTTATTACATGCTACACAACGAAGCAATACATCCCTATCTGTTACTATTCCACAAACACAATCATTGTTATCACATACAGGTATACAGCCAATATGATTATCACACATTAATTTAGCAACTTCTTTTATATTTGTTTCTGGTTTTACACAACAAACATTATTACACATACACTCTTTAACTTTCATTTAATTTACCACCTTTCAAAATTTCTTGCTATTATTTTTTGCAATTTTAAAAAATAATATTCAAAAAAGTCATTCCTAAATATAAAAAAACAGGAAACTATTTTTAAGTTTCCCGTTTTGGCTCTAATTAAGCTAGATAGTTTTTTGCCCAACCTATTAATGTCCGGTCTTTTACTGTACCATCATTTTCCATTTTGTTGGATATGCACACTATTGACCTTGCAATATTATGAAGTTCTTCACTTCTAATGCGTGGATTAGTAGTATCCTGCAGATACTTGTTTCTTTCCTTTTCTAGCTCTCTTAACTGTCGATTCAATATTATGCCTCCTTAGAACCTTGTGCTTATTTAATTGTTACTTGTTTATTATACAACATTTTTTATGTTAATGCAAATTAATATTCTTCATAAATATCAAATTCATTATATTCCCTTGGTCTCATTGGAGGTCTTCCATTTGGAAATGGTGGCCTTCCACCTGGAAACGGTGGTCTACCTCCAGGAAATGGTGGTCTAGGTCTTGGTGGTGGCATCCCTGGTCTTCCTATTAACTCTCTTATTATTAAAATTTTAATTAAATCTCTTAAATCTCTATTTCTAATTTGTCTATCTCCTCTTTCAATTTCTTCATTTTGCACTTTTGTTACTTGTGGTTTAATATCACTTCTATTTCCTGTTCTTGGCACTTTATTTTGTAAATTGATATTAACATTTATTTCATTGTTCACATCTATTGCAAGATAAATCTCATTAGTAATACCTTCAATCATTTCATCTGTAACTGGCTGACTAATTTTTGAACACCTTTGTAATATCATAGGATATACAACTTTATAAATTTCTGGATAGCACCTTTCTAATTCTAAATTACTTGAAGTTGTTGCTACATTATTGTTTTGTGAAAAATTCCCCATATTCATCATATTACTTGTATTAGGATACCCCAAGATATTTCTTATGTAGTCATCAAACGACTCATTTTCATACATGTATAAAACCTCCTTATTATTTTGTATATAATATGGAGATTTCAATAGAAATGTGCATAACTAGATTAAAGTTTATTTACTATATTCTTAAATTTTATTCCTCTATCTGCAAAGTTTTTAAACATATCAAAACTAGCACTTGCTGGAGAAAATAGTACAATTTGCTTTGGTTTTGCAAGTTTTTTTGCTAAGTTTACTGATTCTTCTAAATTGTTGCACATGTAAATATCCAGACTTTTATTCTGTTTTTCTAATTCTTCTTTTACACTATCAAATATCTTTCCAGATGTTTGCCCTAACAAAATTAAAGTTTTTACTTTTTCCACAATAGGTTTTGCAATTGGAGTATAATCTAAATTTTTATCATATCCACCAGCAATTAAAACTATTTCTTCATCAAATGATTGTAAACCTGCTATAGTTCTAGTTGGTGAGGAACTAACCGAATCATTATACCATTTAACATCATCTATTTTTCTTACAAATTCTAATCTATGTTCTACTGGTTTAAATTCTTTTATTGCACTTACTGCTATATCCTGATCTACCATTGTTTTTGTTGCTGCCAGAGCTGTCTCTATGTTTTCATAATTATGTTTTCCTCTTAGTATTACATCTTGTGTATCTAAAAGATGTTTTCTTATGTTATCATTAGATTCTTTTATAATTTTTCCATCTAGTATAAATCCATTTTCTATTTTTTCCTTACTGCTAAAAAATACAACTTTACTATTTGCTTCTTTTGCACAATTTCTTGTAATATCATTGTCATAATTCAAAACAACAATATCATTTTTGTCTTGATATTTAAATATATTTTTTTTGCTATCAATATATTCTTGATAATCTTTGTGAATATTTAAATGATTTGGAGTTATATTAGTAATAACAGCTATATTAGGGCTTACTTTCATGCCCATCAATTGAAAACTGCTTAATTCTAATACTAAAACATCTTCTGGTTTAATTTTGTCTAGTTTTGTAAAAAGAGGGGTTCCAATATTTCCTCCTAAATAAGTAGTATATCCTGCTTTTTGTAAAATTGCATTAATCAAACTTGTTGTTGTTGTCTTTCCGATCACTTCCAGTAACACCAATAATCTTACATGGGCACATCTTCATTAACATTTCTATTTCTGTTGTAACAATTGCTCCTCTTTCTATTTCTTGTAATAATTCTGGTTTAGTTGGTAAACAGCTTGGAGAACGAAATATAATGTCAAAATTTTTTAAATTTTTCAAATTATCTTTTCCAAAAAAAGCATTGAATTTATATATTTTTATTTTATCCATTATTTCTTTTGGTATACTTTTTTCTTCTCTATCATCAAAAACAGTTACTTGTGCTTTTTTATTATACATATAATCAAGTAATGGTATATTACTTACTCCTAATCCGATTATTGCTACCTTTCTAAAACGTATATATTTATCAAATTCTTCTAATTTTTCATTTATATATTCCATTTTTATGTTTCCTTTCAAAATAAATTTCTACTTTATTTTTATTTGTTTTATTGCTATTATATAACACTTTACCATAAAAAACAAACATATTATTTGAATAATTTTGTTTTTTTGGTTAACAATAAAAATAGTGATATTTGATTGGAGGTGCTTTGTACTATGTCAAAGAAAAATAAAGAAAACAAGAACAATAATAACAGCAAAAATAATCAAAATAATAATAACAATGAAAAACAAAATAATAACAACTGTAGATAATTTATAAATATTATTAAATTAAAAAATAAGTTCCTTGATTTTTTATAAAATCTTATTAGGGACTTATTTTTTATTATTTTAAATACATTTTTTATTATTTTGTTCCAAATACTCTATCTCCTGCATCACCTAGTCCAGGTATTATATAACCTATATCATTTAGTTTTTCATCTATTGTAGCTGTATATACTTTTACATCTGGATGTATTTCTTGTAATTTTTTAATTCCTTCTGGTGCTGCAATAATACATAAAAATTTAATTTTAGTTACACCATCTTCTTTTAACATTGTAATAGTATCACTTGCTGATCCTCCTGTTGCAAGCATTGGATCTAAAACAATTACTTCTCTAGAAGCTATGTCAGATGGCATTTTGTAATAATAACGTACTGGTTTTAAAGTTTCTTCATCTCTATATAGTCCAACATGGCCAATTTTCGCATTTGGTATAACTTTTATTAATCCATCTAGCATACCTGTCCCAGCTCTTAGTATTGGTACAAAAGCATATTTATTTTCGTTTAATTTTTTAACTTTTGTTCTACATATTGGAGTTTCTATTTCTACTTCTTCTAATTGTGCATCTGACATTGCTTCATAACATAAAAAAGTTGCTATTTCTCCTATTATTTCTCTAAATTCCTTTGTTCCTGTATTTTTATCTCTTATTATAGATAATTTGTGTTCAATTAATGGATTATCTAAAACTACTGGTTCCATTTTTTCCTCCTTATATTATTATATTTTATTTACTTAAAATTTGTATTTTTCTCTTTTACGATATGTAGTATGCAATAATTTATGAGCCCTATAACTTCCTGGTTCTTCTAAATATTCTTCATAAACTTTTTTTACGAAAGGATTTTTATGTGACTTTCTTATAATGCTCTTTTCATCAATCGAATATAAGCTATCAGCCCTTAGCTTTTGAACATCAACTTCTGATCTAGTTTTAGAACTCTTTATTGGCTGTCCTCCTCCCATTACACATCCTCCTGGACATGCCATTATCTCTACAAATTGATAGTCAGCCTTTTTATTTTTTATTTCTTCTAATATTTGCTTAGCATTTGCTAATCCACTTGCTGCCACTACTTTTACTTCTTTATCTGCTATATTTACACTAGCTCTTTTTATTCCTTGTTCGCCACGAATTTGTTCGAATTCTATTTTATCTAAATCTTTACCTGTTAAATTGTCTTGTGCTGTTCTAAGAGCTGCTTCCATAACCCCACCAGTTGTTCCAAAGATTGCAGCAGCTCCTGTGGCTTCTCCTGTTGGATTATCAAAAACATCATCTTCTAGCTTCTCAAATTCAATATTTGCTTGTTTAATCATTCTAGAAAGTTCACGTGTTGTAATTACATTATCTACATCATAAAGTCCGTTATTTTTCATTTCTGGGCGTTCTCTTTCAAATTTTTTAGCAATACATGGCATAACAGAAACAACATAAATTTTTTCTGGATTAATTTTTTCTTTCTTAGCATAATAAGTCTTTATTAATGCCCCAAACATTTGATGTGGTGATTTACAACTAGATAAATGTGGTAATAATTCAGGGTAATTCATTTCTATATATTTAACCCATCCTGGACTACAAGATGTAATCATTGGTAGATTATCATTTTCTGTAAGTCTTTCTATAAATTCATTAGCCTCTTCTACAATTGTAAAATCAGCACCTGTATTTGTATCAAATACTTTATCAAAACCTAATCTTTTCAATGCTGATATCATCTTTCCAGTAACATTAGTGCCTATTGGCATATCAAATTCTTCTCCGAAGTGCAACTCTAACTGCTGGAGCTGTTTGTACTATAACAGTAGTATCTGGATCTTTTAATTTTGCCCAAACTTCATTTGTTGTCTCTTTTTCGTGCAGAGCACCTGTTGGGCAAGCTTGAATACATTGACCACAATTAGTACAATTAACATCATTTAAACTTTTATCTCCTACTGTTGAAATACAAGATTGAAACCCTCTATTTATACAATCAATAGCTCCAATTTTTTGTACATTTTTGCAAGCAGCTACGCATCTTCTACATAAAATACATTTATTAAAATCCCTTACTATTGATGGAGATAAATCGTCAATTTTATGTTTAGTTCTTTCTCCTTCAAATTCTATGCCCCTTACATTAAATTTAATAGCTAAAGCTTGTAACTCACAATTTCCAGAACGCGTACATGTTAAACAATCCTTTGCATGATTAGAAATAATCAAGTCTAATATTACATGCCTTGCTTCTAAAACATTAGCTGTATTAGTATGTACTATCATACCTTCCTCAACTGTTTGAATACATGAAGTTGCAAAACCTCTCCTTCCCTCTACTTCAACAATACACATTCTACAATCTCCGACCTCATTAATATCTTTTAGAAAGCATAATGTTGGAATATCAATTCCTGCTTGTTTAGCTGCTCTATGAATTGTTGCTCAAGAGCCGCTTCGCTCTG
>ERZ827168.4408-NODE-4408-length-12913-cov-9.696142_pt1 | contig 12913 bp, 6 predicted proteins | sample MGYA00519868_ERZ827168 | MGnify/ENA primary metagenome ERZ827168 (study PRJEB31778, sample SAMEA3449271) | human gut metagenome | biome: human gut; feature: human-associated habitat; material: faeces | place: United Kingdom | collected 2010/2012 ...
ACATTTCTGCTCCTGCGCCTTTTAGACCCGTACATTCGGGATTTCGTCAGTCATCGTGACATTCTGACCATAGGCAGTTTTTAGACCTCCGGCGTATCATGCACACATCCCACCGCTGAGATGCTTTCCACGGCATAACCTGTTTGGGTACATTTCCGCCGACTTTAGCGAGCGTTATACCGCAATCCTTGTTACAGAGGACTGCCGCATATCGCAGTTTATAAGGTAGGCGTTTCAGGGCGTTACCCCATCATTCCACCTATCGGAATATTAGTTCTCCAAGTCTTTTCAGGGACTCCTTTCCAGTTCCCGATTCTATTGTTAGCTGACTTGTGCGTAACCTTTTCAGTTACGAACGTGTCGCACTCTTGCCCGCACCAACTTCGTGTGCAAGCAGCGTATTTCCACCATATAGCACATGAGCGATAGCATTTCTCTGGTGTTCACGGAGGGTAATATCCGGGTTCATGCCGCCGAAACGGATATGAGAGCCATCATACTCACGAGGTCTGGTGGAGTTAAAAAGTTCGTTGTACTTGGTGGAAAGGGTTTCTCGTCTGTGCGGATCTCTCCAAATCCAATCTCGGAACGCATCCTTGATTGCCTGCTGTTTCTGCTGTGCCAGGGTAGTTTCTTTTTTATTGAGGACACGCTTCTGCTTACCATCTGCATCTTCAATCGTATCATAGATACGAATATCCTTCAGATTCAGCGTTTCCTCCAGAATCCGATATGCGTTGGCTCGCTCTGTACCGTAGGTGACATACGCCGCCACATCGTTGTAGTTGGGAGAACTCTTACCGTTGATGCGCCACTCTGCGGTCAGCTCGGAGAACTTGACCTCAATGGAACGGCGCAAGTAATACGGCGTTTCAAAGGTTTCCTCCATGAACTGCTGAATATAATCGGCATCAATCCATGTTGCACCCAAACGCACATCAATCTCGGACGCATCCAAGTCCTTCGGCTGTGCTTTCTGCAAGGCTTCCACATTGATGTGGAAGGAAGAATCCCTGTCTGCCGCCATCTGTGCGACACGCAGCTTGCTTCTTACATCACCGGAAAGGTAATCATCGGCAGTCTGCCATCCAACTTCCACAGCATCGGGAGCCATCGGGTCTTTGAAGATCACCCCTCGAAGCTCTGCCTGAATCGCATCGTATTCTCCAGGTGTTCCAAGCAGCTGTGCCATAAACGGCAAATCCACCTTGCCACGCTCACCGATAGAGATTGCCAGAGCTTCGGACGGCGTATCCACGCTCGTCACTCTGCGTTCCGGCTTGATGGTTCTCTTGGTGAACATATCCGCCTTGCTTTTCAGATTGCCGTCCTCATCCACATTTTCCAGAGAACACAGGAGATAGTAGGAGGAATCGTCAGAAAAAGCCTGACCATTGCCTCGATTATTGATTAGTCCATTCTTTGAGACAAACGCATCGTAGGCATCATTCAGTTCTGCCTGCTTCTGAGCAATCATTTCATCCGGGTAATCCTCAAGCTGATATTCAATCAGCTCGTTGACGATACCACGAAGTTCCACCATGCCCATCACACGGTCTTTTGCTTTCTCATTCAGGTCTACACGGCGCATCAGGGAGTTTTCACGGAAGTACACATTGCCATCCACCACGGTATAAGAGAAATTCTTTACATCCGGGGTTGCAGGAATGGTTTCGATTTCCTTACCCTTGTCAGCTTCGGGAAGCTCCACAGCCTGATAGGTTCCTTGGATGTGGGAAACTGCTTCTTTCAGAAGTTCGGACAGTTCCATGCCCTCAATGGGACGCACCGTAATGTCCATGCCGTAGGCGGTACTTTCTTCCACCGTATCGCCCAAAACCATTTCAGGATGAGCGACAAAGTAGCTGTTCATGGTGTGTCCTTCTTCGGTGCGGTCAAGGTTTACCCATTCCGGTACAATGTCAATCGGATGGTCACGCTTTTGCAGGAACAGGATGTCGGACACGACTTCCGTGCCTGCGTTTTTCTTAAAGGCATCGTTTGGCAGACGGATTGCACCAAGCAGTTCCGCCCTCTGCGCCATATATCTCCTTGCGTCAGAGTTCTTGGAATCCATGGTGTAACGGCTTGTCACAAAAGCGACCACGCCTCCGGGACGAACCTGATCCAGAGCCTTGGCAAAGAAATAGTTGTGGATGGAAAATCCCAACTTGTCATAAGGCTTATCGGACACTTTGTAGTTGCCGAAAGGGACATTGCCCACCGCCAGATCGTAGAAGTCTCTGCGGTCTGTCGTTTCAAAGCCAGCCACTTTGATTTCTGCATTGGGATAGAGCTTCTGAGCAATTCTGCCGGTGATGGAATCCAGTTCCACACCATACAAACGGCTGCTCTGCATTTCAGGAGGGAGCATACCAAAGAAGTTGCCGATACCCATAGCAGGCTCCAGAATATTTCCTGTTTCAAAGCCCATCTGTCCGACCGCATCGTAGATGGAGCGAATGACCGTAGGGCTGGTGTAATGTGCGTTCAGGGTGGAAGCTCTTGCCGCAGCATATTCATCTTCGGAAAGCAGGTTTTTCAGTGTCTGATACTCCTGCGCCCAATTTCCCTTGTCCGGGTCAAAGGCATCTGCCAGACCGCCCCAACCGACATAATTCGACAAAATCTCCTGTTCTTCGGTAGTAGCGTTCCTGTTCTCGCTTTCCAGTTTGAACAGAGTTTCAATGGCTGCGATGTTTCTTGCGAATTTCTGCTTCGGTCCACCTTCACCGATGTTATCATCCGTGATGTGGAAGTTTACCGCAGGAACAGGCGGGATTTCTCTGGTGGTGATGGACTGCTCAAGCTGAGCGATAATGTCCATGACTTCGGCATTCTGCCATCCGTCCACCTGGGCATAATCCTGAATGATGGTGTCCTTTCCATCTACGCACTGTACGAAGTCCAGACTACCCGGCAGATCTCTGGTATTCATTGCACCCAGGGCTTTTCTCTGCGTGTCAGGAAGTGCATAGTAGGCTCGCAGGGCATCATCAAAGGAACTGTATTCCTTGATGTCCAGCGCACCCCGCTTCTGAATGTCCTCGGCAACATAAAAATGATCGATGAAGTGTTCCGGTTCCTGCTGTTCGGGTTCCGCACTGGCTCTGACCTGTGCGTGTGCCTTTTCGTCAGGGTAGTCCCCATAGATACGGATGCACTTATGCTCCTGCTGATCGTAAACGGCAGCACCATCGTACTTGAATCCGTCATCCTCCATGGTTCCGTCCACATAGCCCTGGGCAGCTTTTTCCGCTTCTTCCAGAGTGTAGTAGTCCAGTTTATCATCGAAGCCGTTTTCAAAGTGATGGTAGGCGGCAACCAGATAGCGGGGAGCCATGCGCTCCTCGTAGCTGTTAATCATCTCAGGTGTCAGCCATTCTGGTTTGTCGGGAATCATTTCATACAGCTCACGCATCTTGGCAATCTGTGCATGGCGGTTGCCTGCCCACAGATGCTTTTCGCTGTGCTGTCCTGCACCAAGGAAGTATTCGCAGTCCATACGCAGACGGTCTAACAGCTGATACTCAGGGGTGTAGTCCCTCGGTTCGGTTTCGCCCAGAAAATCCTCTGTAACGGGCTTTTCTTCGGTTTGGGCATCAACCCTTACCGCATGGTTTCTTTCGTCCTGAGAGAGCATACGCTCGAAATTCTCACGATTCTCGGCACGGAAGATCGGATAGGCAAGGGAAGGGTCACGCAGCTGAACCTCTCTGTCCGTAATCTGCTCCACACGGAAAGCTGTATCGTCCAGATATACCGTGTCACCGACCTGATAATTCCATTTCGGTTCCTCGGAAGCAGATGCTTCCACAACTTCGGCAGGCTCTGCCACAGGTGCTTCTGGCTGAACCGACTCCATCGCAGCTACGGACTGCCGAACTTCTTCCAGATAGTCATTGGCAAGCCATTCGTCCGTGAAGTATTCCGTAACGCCTTCCGGGTCTACATAGTAGTCATCAGTCTGGCTATCCCAGATTGCATACTCGCCATCCTCGGTATCAATCACTGCGAAACGGTCATAAACATCTTCCAAAGGATCAACCTTGGCTTCTTCGATAGCCTGTCGTTCCGCTTCTTCCTCCGGGCTGAGGTAGCGTCCCTTTCGCATCAGACCGTCGATTCTCTGCACCACCTGCGCCCAGGACATCTGCAATTTATCGCAGCCACTCTTGGTGTAAGCAACACCCTTGGCATCGTGATCCTGACCGCTGTGCGTTGCGCCGGAGCAAGCGTGGGAATGACCACCGGTTCCGTATTCATGCTTCAAGAAATCCATCTTTTCTTTGGCAGAATGATTCTCCTGCCAGTAGTTATAAATACGGGCTTTGCCACCGGAAAAGCCACTTCCACGGGTCAAGTCTGCATTGACTTCATCATCCGTAATGAACTGGCGGACAAGGGGCATCTGCATCATATCGGTCTGATACTCACGCAAAGGCATATTCAGCTCATACAGCTGTTTCTGGATGAGATTCAGCTTGTGATAGTGAAAACGAAGCAGATCGGGATTTTCCGCAAGGGCTTTTCTAAATTCCGAATACTGCTGTACCAAGGTTGCGTGGAAACGAGGGTCATCCAACTTTTCAGCCAAGTCTGCGGTTTTGTCAGGGAAACCACGAAACGGTTCCTGATGAAGAATTGCCAGATAGTTGCTGGAACGGGCTTCTTCACTCAAATCGTGATAAAGATGCCACAGGGATTCTGCCAACTTCTGACGCTCATATCCGGATGCTTCTACCAGTTCCACATTAGTTGCGAACCGACCATTTTCAAGCAGTTCTCCAATGCGCTCGGCAACCGTTTCCCAAGAAACGATCTGCGCTCTGGGGCTGTCAATGGCAGAGGAACCTTTGGCAAGGTGGATACCGTCCTCGGCATACCACGCACAGATATTCCCGCTATCTTCTTTCAGACCATAGCCGCCGTGATAGACCTGCTTTAAGGTCTGAACGATTTCTTCCAACGGCTTCTGCTTCATATATTCCAGCGCTACGACTTTTCGGGCTTCATCGGTATTGCTACCAAGCAGAAGGAAGTGGTCGATTTCTTCCTGGGCAAAAGAAAAAGCAGAGGGCGTAAAGCTCTCTGCTCGGTCGATAAAACTGATTTGTTCATTTTCGGAGAGGAAAAGGTTCAGACTCAGCTGTTGATAAGCTCCGTCATCACGACTTCCTCCGCCTGTGCTTTCAGGCTGTTCATGTGCTGCACCCACGCCATCTGCTGCGTTTCCTTGTCCGGTGCGGGGCTGTCCTTCAGGTACTGCTCCATCAGAAACTCCACTCTGGCTTTCGCCGTTTCCTCGATCTCCCACAGGTGCGGGAACAGGCTCTCCGTCAGAATCATGTCGTTCAGGAGCATCGGATTGTTCTGCTCCAAAAATGCTCGACGCATCCTGCCGTACTTGCCCAGAGGTTTCTCTCCCTCGTTCTCCAACTGAAGGTTCGGAATCTGATAATCTCCGGCCTGTCTGTAAGTCATCTCGCTCATAATCTGTACTCCTTTCGGTAGCTTTAATCTGCTCATGTTCTCCAATCGCTTTTTCGATTTCCTGAAACATCCTTGTGCTGATGGCATTCACCGCAGTACCAAGGGCATTTACCGTCTGTCTGGTGTTAAAATCAAACACCTTCTGGAAATCCTCATGCTCGAAGTAGTTGTCGGGACTTTCCACGAACCGGCAATACATCGTATAGGATACGCTGTTTGCCACCGCATTTTTGAAAGCTACTTCGATGTTGAGTTCATCATACTCCTCAAGGAAGCTGTTGGCAACGATGTCGAGGAACTGCTTTTTGTAATCGTCCCAATACTCAGCCGCCAGTGCGGATGCAATATCTTCAAGCTGTGCTTCCAGTACCCCGTCAGCGGCAACACCGAAGGTACGCTCCATCGCTTCCATGACATAGGAGCGGTTTTCAGGCGTCACCTCCCACGGTTTCAGTTCCGGGGAAGAACGGCGAACGCCGGTATCCGCCACATCAAACACATAGCGCAGATACGGTTTATCCCTGTTCATCACAAACAGAGCAATGCCGGTAGAGCCACGCTTTACATATCTGCGGTAATTTTCAGCGTTCCAGTCCTCATAGGGCTTGCAAAAGGTCGCATTGGGGCGCTGAGCATAAATCATCACCTGTTCCGGATAGGTGAACTCATAGTTGCGGGACATCGTTCTCAAAAACGAAGTCCAGTTATCTGTGTTCGAGGTGATTTTCCCAATCGTTTCTTTTGCTAATCCGGAATAAAATCGCTCTTTTGCGTTCATTGTATCCCTCCAATCCTATCAATCCGGATAAAGGTTCAGCTTCTCAAAGGCGGCATCGTCCATGGCTGAAACTTTACGGAGAACCGAGTCTGCCAAAGCAAAAAGCTCTGACTCGTCCTCCGAAAGCTGTTCCTTCATCAGTGTCAGTGCTTCACACAGCCCTGACCTTGTGCCAGGGCTGTAAAGCATCATCATGTTCCGCTCATCTTGTGTGAAATCCATCATTCAATCTCCCTTTCCGGGTGGCTCTTGGGCGGCTTATGGGAAACATCCGGCACGGGCTTTTCCTTTAACTGCTCCAACACCGAAGGACGTTCCTCTAATCCGGACGCTTTTCCGTTATTGATGATACCGTCAATCATCCCATAATCATCTTCCATTGCCATCTCTGCGTTTTTCAGGTAGTTTTCGGACTTCATAAAGTTTTCCAGCTTCTGAAACCCGACAGAATCTACATAGTGAAAGGATACCTCACCGGCTACCTTTAAGGCTACGATGTCGCTGACCGACATACTGTGACCACGGAAATCATTCGGGTGGTCAATATTGAACTTTACATACAAATCTTCCAGCTGCCGATTCACATCCTCGGACATAGAAATGGAGCCATGATAGACCACCTCGTAACGGTCAATCTCAGGCTCCATTTCTTTCTTCTGAAGGTAGCTGTAATTTGCAAACATGAGCGGGATATTATCGTCTACATCTTCCCGCAGCTGAAGAATCGCATAGGAATCCGTGGGGCTTTCCAGAAAAGCAACCATTCTGTCATCCGGGGTGGTATTTCCGTGAACATCATCCCATTTTTCGTTTTTCATATCCGTGTCCTCCTTATCGTTCAGGCTCTTTGCGTTTGGGAGAGGGACTGGCAGGCGCAGCTTTTTCTGCGGCCTGTGCCAGTTTTTCCATGACCGACTCACGCTTCGGAGAGTCGAGCTTATCCAGCTGACTTTTCAGCACTTTGGCAACCTCAACCGCAGTTTCCTCACGGGCTTCTTCAATGGCTGTATTCAGGAACTCACGATACGGAGCCGTATTACCAGCGGCAAGATCTGCCTTGATTTCTTGGATATGCGCCTGCACATCATCGACCTGATCCATATATTCATAGGGGTCGAAGTTCTCTGCAAAACGGTCGAGCTTAAAAGCAAGCTCAGCGATAGGGTCATTGACCACCACCGCCTGTCTGCCGACTTCAAAAGCCTGCTCCATGACATCCTCATAGAACATTGCCCGCAGTTCCCGGCGCTCCAGCCCGAAGGATTCCAGAATATCCCGGCGGACTTCGAGCATGGACAGTTCAGGGTTATCAACCTGACCGCCATCAATCTCGTTGTAGTTTTCATCCAACAGGGTGTAGTCGTAACCATCTTCGCAGGTCTGCACCGCAAGGATTCTATCCTTTCCGACCTTCCATGCGGCTTCATCGCCCATAATCTCAGGCTCCGGCATATAGCTTGCGCCGTTGCGCTCCATAATCTCTGCAAACTGGCAGATATGAAACACATTGTATCCGATCTGCGTATGATACTCGTCAATGAAGGTGCAGGGCTTCACAACCGTTTCATCTGGGTAGTGAATCTGCACACAGCTGCCATCGGGGATATGAAACAAATCCTTATAATGGCTGTCGATAAATCGGATTTCCTTACCATCCGGGTTGTACTCATTTGTCATTTGCGCTTTCCTCCATTTTCAAATTCCATACTGAACTTCGTTTTGCCATCATCCGATACCTCCATAAAGACGGTGGCATCAAAGGTGTTGCCCGTTCTTTCGGACTTGCAATTCTTGAGCTTTACCTTGCCGGAACCAAGCAATTTCTGCGCCGTGGCAGAAGTCATGCTCTTGCCGATGCTCGCAAAGTAGCGATTGTTTTTCCAGAGGGCAAATTTGCAAGCTCTGTTGGAACAGAAAAATGCCTTGGCTTTGTCCTCTACAGCACTGCCGCAGAGCGGGCATTTGCCGATAGAATTGGCTTCTTTCGACATCAGAACCTCGGAATCACGGATTACTTCATAGTTCTGAATCAGACCGGCAATCACATCTTTGATCTCGTCCATAAAGTCCTCGCTGGCATATTCGCCTTTCTCAATGAGCAACAATTTTTCTTCCCAATCCGCCGTCATGGATGGGGACTGAATCTGTTCCGGCATGACTGTTACCAGAGCCGTACCCTTGTGGGTCGGAATCAGGTGTTTGGTTTTCTTATCACCCTTACGCTCCAGAAAACCGATGCGAACCAGCTTCTCAATGATACCGGCACGGGTCGCAGGCGTTCCCAAACCTTTGCGCTCCACCTCATCAGGCATTTCGTCCGCACCGGCAGTTTCCATAGCAGAAAGCAGAGTATCCTCGGTAAAGTGTTTAGGGGGAGATGTTTTCCCTTCCTTGATTTCCGTGCCGCTGACGGTCATTTCGTCACCAACGGAAACAGAAGGGAGTGTCTGCACGTTTTCGTCGGATTTTGTCGAATCATTTTTCTGAACCAGAGCTTTCCATCCATCCTGCACAACAGTTTTGCCTTTGGTGGAAAACACGATACCGCCACAGTCCAGCTCAATAACTGTCTCTGCGTATCGGTGCGGATCGCCAACAGCTACGCACAACCGATTCGAGATCAGTTGCAAAATTGCAAGTTCACCCTTGGGAAGTTCGCTCAGATTGCATTTCTGCAATTCTCTGGTCGGAATGATGGCATGGTGATCTGTGACCTTTTTGTTATTCACAACCTGCTCTGCATGAACTGGTATGTTATCCACATCCTCCACGGGGAATGTGTGGAAAGCCAGCTTTACGAGGTCGGTCAGGCTATGTGCCATATCTTCCGTCAGAAACCTGCTGTCGGTACGGGGATAAGTGACCAGTTTCTTTTCATAGAGGTTCTGCGTGTAGTCCAAGGTCTGCTGTGCCGTGTAGCCAAGCACACGGTTGGCTTCTCTCTGTAAACTGGTCAGGTCATAGAGCGCAGGCGGCTTTTCTGTTTTCTCCTTACATTCAGCTTTCTGAACGATTGCCACCGAACAGCTTTGTTTGACAGCTTCGGCTGCTGCCTTGGTTTTGAAGCGTTCGCTTGCAGCCGTAAAACCATCCAATCCAATCTGAACTGTGTAGAACAGTTCAGGCTTGAATGCGGAAATGGCAGCTTCTCGCATAACAGCCATAGCAAGGGTAGGGGTCATAACACGACCAACATTCAGGGTCTGCCCGTAAAGGGTCGAAAAAAGTCGAGTAGCGTTAATACCAACAATCCAGTCGGCTCGTTCTCGACACAGTGCTGCTTCATACAAAGCATCATATTCCGTTCCAGACCTGAGATTTTCAAAGCCCTCCTTGATTGCTACATCTTCCATCGAGGAAATCCAAAGCCGCTCAAACGGCTTTCTGCACCCGGCTTTGTGGTACACCAACCGAAAGATCAGCTCGCCCTCACGACCGGCATCTGTTGCACACACAAGACTCGCAACATCTTCTCTGGCCATGAGCTTTTTCAGAATCCCAAACTGTTTTTTCGTACCGGCAGAAACCTCATACTGCCAGTCCATCGGGAAGATAGGAAGGTCTGCATAAGCCCATTTGCTGTACTTCGCATCATAGACTTCCGGCTGTGCCAGCTCCACCAAATGCCCTACACACCAGCTGACCACATATCCGTTTCCCTCTAAGTAGCCATCCTCACGCTTGGCAGCACCTAACACTTTGGCAATACTCTGTGCAACCGAAGGCTTTTCAGCCAAAACTAATTTCATTTGCATCTGCTCCTTTCACAAAAAAATAAGCAGCCACACACCGTAGTGCATGACTGCTATGTAAAAAGTTCGGAAAGAATTTTTGCAACCTGACACAATTTTCTGTTTTATAATCTCCGTCATCGTAAAAATATCTACCTCATCTGTATATGAAATGAGGTAGATAAATAATTTATGACTTAGATTTTTACATATCCTGTAGCCGGACCTGAACCGACCTTCGCAATGTACTCACTCTTAACTAAATCTGCCAGAGTGCGTTCCACCGTGGTTTTGCTTATATCAGGGTGAGCATCCATAATTTCTTTCTTTGTGATTTTACCAACTTTCTGATCAATCATCGCTTTAATTCTTTCGGGCTTAGAAAGAGTGCGGTTCTTTAAATGTTCTACACGGCTTTCAAATTCATTATATGCTTTCAACATGATACCCAGATAATACTTAACAAAAGGCTCATAGCTGTTCTCATTTTCATGCCATCCTGTCGAACTTGCCTGCAATGCTTCATAGTAAGTTTCCTTTGTTTTTTCAATCAACATTTCCATGCTGACATATTTTCCTACAATATATCCTGCCTTATAGTACAAAAGAAGCGACAGTAAACGGCTCATGCGTCCATTTCCGTCATTGAAAGGGTGGATACAGAGGAAATCCAGAATAAACATAGGTATCAAAAGTAATCTATCAATTTTATCAGTATTCCATGCTTCTAAAAACTGTCTGCACAATTCATCCATAGCTTCCGCAGTCTGAAAGGCAGGAACCGGAATAAATCTTGCTTTCTGGTGACCTTCTGCATCTGTTTCTGCAATTACATTATCAGCATTTTTATATTCTCCACCGGAACCGGCGTAGGAATACAAATCACGATGAAGCTGCAAAATAATATTAGGTCTGGGCACAATATACTCATAGCTTTCGTGGATTGTAGAAAGCACCTCTCGGTAACCTGAGATTTCCTGCTCAGATCGGTTTCTTGGTTCTGCCTTTTGGCTGACCAATTCTTCCAATCTCTTATCTGTTGTATAAATACCCTCAATACGGTTAGAAGCACCTGTACTTTGAATCAAAGCGACTTCAAGAAGGGTTTTCAATTCATCAATATTAGCTTCCAAAAAAAGCTCTTGCTTACCTTTGTGCTCATGAATTTTTCCGATCATCTGCACAATTTCAGGAGTAAGCAACTTTTCTGGCTCTTTTATATAATCAAAAGCTCTCATGTTATCTACCTCATTTCAGAATTATCTACCTCATTTTACTCTAAAATGACGGAGATTTCAATGGGATGAGGCAGATAAATTTTCCAGTCACTATGACTGAAATAATAGTATGCACACCTACCACACAGCATATTCAAGAGATCGCTTTCAAAAACACAAAATATTTTATTTCTTGAAAGCAGATGCTATGTAAAGGCAATCCGAAGATTGCCCCAGGCATCATGCCTGTCCATTGTTATACGGGTTCGTTGTCCTCGTCGTCAGCGATGAAGTCCACATCATCGTCCTCGTATTCCTCACTGTAGCCGTAGTCCTCATCATCGTCTACATAGTCTGCATCCGGGTCAGGCTTCGCAGCTTCTTTTTCCTTTTTCTTTTCCTGCATCTTCTTGAATACAAAGAAGCCACCGCCGCCGATCAGAGCTACCATTACCAGAACAGCAGGCATCATGTTGGTCTTAGGCTTCTCAGGTTCAGGCTCGACCACATCAGGCTCAGGCTCGGTTACATCGGGAGTAGGTTCGGTTACATCCGGTTCCTCAGTCTGGTCGATATACTGTGCAGCTTCTTCCTCGTCCATGAGCTTGAGCAGGTCAGCTTCATCCACCTGATTCAAGAAGTGGACAGTTTCATTGCCCTCATCGTCACGGTCGATGATGATATAAAAGTAGTTGCCGTTCTTCGTGACCGCAGTGATGAACTGCTTGCCATCTTTATCAGGAGAACCGATGTCATCAACCAGAGTCAGATTGCCGTCAGGAGTAAGGGCAGGTTCGCTTGTGTCCGTGTTCTGCATGAACGCACTCATAAACATCATAAGCAGCGCCATATCCATTTCGCTGTTCTGCTCGGCTTTCTCAATCAGTTCCAGATAGTCGCTGTGAACATAGCCGTTCTTTTCGGGAACGGTGATCTGATACCAGTCACCCTCAACACCGACCACCACAACTTCCTCGCCGGGACGGAGCTGGTCGATGATTTCATAATTCATGCCTGCACCGGTACGCACATTCAAACGGGAACCGCTCGTTACCACCTTGCCAGTTCCCATGTTATTATCCTCGGATTCCTCTGCACCGTAAGTCCATTCTTTACCATTGAAAGAAAAAACCACCGTGCCATCCTCATTGACGGTCACGGTGTAGGGAACTTCCTCGGAAGTCTTATCTTCGGTCTTTTCAGGGACAGTTTCCACGGTTTCTGCCTTTTCCGTAGTAGTGGTTGTTGCACTCTCATCGGAGTAGGCAAATGCCGTAGTCGAAAACACTCCCGTACACATCACAAGTGCCAGCAACATGGCACCAAATCTCTTAAATTTCATCCTGCTTTTCCTCCTGTTCATTCATAGAATTGATAATCTCAGGCTTCGGAACCATATCAGCCGCAAACATACGGAGCAGTTCAGAAAGCCGATCCGGTGTCAGGTTCGCTGCATGAACCATCTCCTGAATTTCGCTGTTTTCCGTTTCACGGTATTTGCGCTCCAGTTCCTTTACCCTGGCATCCCACTCGGTACGCTTACGGCGGGCTTTTTCAAGGTCAGCGCCAATCTTGTCTAACTTTACACTCAATAGAAATTCCTCCTTAGTTTCGGATTCTGCCGAAGCAGTAAAAATGTTGTTGCCAGTAATTCGATTCGATAGAAGCGTAGGAAATGGGGTTTCCGCAGTGGA
>ERZ827168.4409-NODE-4409-length-12911-cov-4.489110_pt1 | contig 12911 bp, 11 predicted proteins | sample MGYA00519868_ERZ827168 | MGnify/ENA primary metagenome ERZ827168 (study PRJEB31778, sample SAMEA3449271) | human gut metagenome | biome: human gut; feature: human-associated habitat; material: faeces | place: United Kingdom | collected 2010/2012 ...
CCCCTTCCCCTCTCGTGCTCTCCCCATCCCCGAAAAAACTTTCTTCAGGTCGAGGCGAAAGTCCCCGTCGCTGTCTGGCGGCTGTTTGGAATAAGGCATGCCATACGGCCGGAGAGGAGGGAGGGGATGCCGGGGAGTGAAGAGGGACGGAGTTTTTTTCTCGCGCTTGCTTCCGGCCGCTGGAATAGCTCGGAAAGTATGGGAAGGGCCTTCCTGCGATGAAGAGGCGGATCCCGTCGGGCATACGCTTTGATAAGGCTGGCGGCATGGCACGCCGCAGGGCGGGACGCTATCCGGGCAGATGACGGTCTTTTAGGGCTGACGGGAAGTGAAGGGCGTGTTGGAGGTGCCGGGACGCGGACGACGCCGGGAGGAAGCACGGGAGCTGCCCGGCAGCCTGCTCGTTTCGTGGCGATCGCTGGCCGGAGGGGGCGGAAGGCCATCTTGTCTGACATGCGGTCCGTGATGCTCCGGCTTGGGGATGCTCCGGCAGGGAAGGCGGATGCCGTTCCGGACTTTCAGCAGGGTTTGCCCCGGTCCTCCATCAGGCAGAGGCGATGCCGGAGCCGTGCGGCTGGCCTTTCTCCACGCGGGGAGCGTTCCAGAATGTCCGGTAGGCCGCAGGCCGCAAAAAAGCCCTCCATACGGAGGGCTTCGTCATTCCCGATAGCGGACAGGCTTCCGGGACTGTCCTCGGGAGGGCGCACGGTCATGTCTGCAACCGGGCATGCATGCCGTACTGTCTGAAGAAGGGGGGGAGCGAAGATCGGGAGGAAGGGGCCTCTCGTCTCATGCGGGAGAAGCCCCTTCCGTCGATGCTCGTTTCGTCTGTGGCCGGTCTCAGGCCTGGGCCGAAGCGGCAGCCGTTTCTTCTTCCTTGCGGGCGGCGTTGCGGTGGCAGGCGTCGTTGAGGTCGCGTTCCAGCAGGGCCACGATGGTGAAACGGTTGATGAAGGCGCGGGCGAACTGCAGGTAGTTCAGATACAGGTCACTGCTGCGCATGGACAGGCCTTCGGTATCGATGCGCTGCAAAAGCTCGATCTGGATCTTGCTGATGCGGGAAGAGCAGTGGTCGGCATAGGCCGAGAGCTCGGCGCGGGAGCCTTCGCCCGCGGCATAGGCCCGGAAGTGGCGGGCGGCGTCTTCCAGGATGCCCAGCATCTGCTCCAGATTGTCGCCCAGCGCGCCGCTGTAGGGGCGGTGGCGGTTGGCGATATGGTTGGCGGACATGCCCAGCACGGAGCGCAGCTCATGGCTCAGTTCCTTCATGCCGTTGAAGATGCGGTAGTAGATGTGCCGCGCTTCGTTGTCCAGATCGTCGCCACCGCCGCGCAGGGCCATGCGGTAGTAGGAACCGCGGGAGCGCGAGATGTCTTCGAAAAGGTTCACGGCTTCGTTCTTGCAGCGGTTCAGGACCTTCTCGTCCTCGGCCTGGAAGGCGGTGAGGCCTTCGCGCATCAGACGCACGGCGGTATCGATGCTTTCGTCCACCGAGGCGCCGATATTGGCGCGGATGCTGTCCTTGTCGGTGTTGTCGGCCACGATGTCGAAGCTGCTCTCTTCCTTCTTCTTGCCGAAGAAGTTGGAGCGCACCAGGCTGACCACGGCCACCAGCATGAAGAGGACGGCCACCACGCTGCCGCCCTCGAACAGGGCCCAGGTGACCAGGGCGCAGGCGCTGAAGGCGCACATGGCGGTCAGGAACCAGCCGCTGATGACGGCCAGCACGCCGGAGATGCGGTAGACGGCGCTCTCACGGTTCCAGGCGCCGTCGGCAAAGGAGGAGCCCATGGCCACCATGAAGGTCACATAGGTGGTGGACAGGGGCAGCTTGAGGGACGTGGCCGAGGCGATGAGGATGCTGGAGACCACCAGATTGATGGCGGCACGCACCTGGTCGAAGGGCAGCACGGGCGCGCCCTTGACCTGTTCTACGGGCTGCATGCGGCTCTCAAGGGCGGTGAAGAGCGAATTGGGCAGGATCTGGTGCAGGGTCTTGTTGGCGCTCAGGCCCGCGCGCACGATGAGGCGGCCGGGCAGGGAGGAGCCGAACTGTTCCTGATCGCCGCGGGTGCTGCTGCTCAGGTTGATGGAGGTCTGCACCACGCGGTGGGCCTTTTTGGAGAACCACAGGGTCAGCACCATGATCAGACCGGAGAGCAGCAGGTAGAAGGTGGGCGTCTGCACGGCCTTGCGCAGGCCTTCCATGGTGAAGGCGTCGGCGGCCATGCCGCTGGCGGTGAACTGCTGCCAGCTTTCCCAGGCGGCCAGGGGCACGCCCACGAAGTTGACCAGGTCGTTGCCGGCAAAGGCGAAGGCCAGGGCAAAGGTGCCGGCCAGGATGACGATCTTGAAGATGTTGACGCCGCGACGCACCATGAGCAGGTGCAGCACCACGCTCAGGCCCGCGAACAGCACCAGCAGGATGGGCAGGGTGTGGGCATTGATCCAGGCCAGGTATTCCGGCTTCATGAAGGATGCGCCCTTGGCGCCTTTCATGATCAGGAAGTAGAAGATGGCCGTCAGGGACAGGCCGCCGAAAATGCCGCCGATGCGGCGGTACATGCGCTCATAGTGGAAGGTGAAGATCAGGCGGGTGATGTACTGCACCACCACACCGGCCACGAAGGCCACCACCACGGAGATGAGGATGCCGGACACGATGGCCAGGGCCTTCTGGCTATTGATGAAGTCCCCCAGCTGGGAGAGCAGGATGTCCGAGGTGGAGATCTTGATGAGGGCCGCGGCCACGGCACCGCCCAGCAGCTCGAAGACGATGGACACGGTAGTGGAGGTGGGCAGGCCCATGGAGTTGAAGGCGTCCAGCAGCAGGACGTCGGTGATCATCACGGCGAAGAAAATGATGATGATCTCGTTGAAGGTGAACATCTCGGGATTGAAGACCCCGCTGCGGGCGATCTCCATCATGCCGCTGGAAAAGGTGGAGCCCAGCAGCACACCGATGCTGGCCACCACCATGATGACCTTGAAGCTGGCGATGCGCGAGCCTATGGCCGAGTTGAGGAAGTTGACGGCGTCGTTGCTGACGCCCACGAAAAGGTCCACTGCGGCCAGGATGGCCAGAAATACCAGTATGAGTAGAAAGATGCTTTCCACGTCCCGTCTCCTGCGGAATAGTCTGAGAATGAGGCCTATTCTGTGTAGGCAGGTTTTGTTACAACTTGGTGACGGCGGCGGGGAAAAGCAGAGGAGAGAAGGGCCGGGAGAGTGGGGGAGGAAGGAACGGCTGAATTCACAATAAGGTAGCTCTGTGGTAGGCAGGACGTGATGACGAGTTTCCAGAAAATTTTTTATAGGGAAGAGACAACGTGAAGCATATCGTTTTTCTGGAGCAATATGGAAGTCTAGGCGGTGGGCAACAAGTACTTCTGGAACTTGTGCGCGCTGCGCTGCAAACTGGCTTCCGGGCCACGGTGCTGATCCCGGAGGGCCCCTGTGTGGACAGACTACGTGCCTTGGGGGCGCAGGTCGTTGTTGTTCCAGAGTGCCGTCTTTCTCAGGGGAAAAAAGGCATCGCGGACATCTTCCGTTTTGCCTGGTACGGCAGCCGTACGTTCTTGAGGCATATATCGTTGCTGCGCCATGCCGATCTGATCTATGTCAACGGCAATCGTCTGTCGCCTGTGGCCATGCTGGCTCAGCTGATGCTGGGGCGCAAGGCCGCCTACCACATCCATCTGAATCATGGCGGGCTGGAGCGGAAGCTTTTTCTGTTGGCCTTGCGCCTGAAAAGTACGCGGGCCTTGGTCTTGCCTTCGGAGTTCATCCGCCGGGAACTGCTGGCCGCGGATGTCCGCTTTGACGACCCGCGTGTGCAGGTTGTCCCCAATGGACTGGATGCCCGCTTCAGTGACATCCCTTTCCAAGACCGCTTTACAGGCAGACCCTTGCAGCACATCGGTATCGTGGGACGTGTTTCACCGGAAAAAGGGCAGGACGTGCTCATCCCGTTGGCGAAGCACTTCCCTCAGCTGCAGTTCCATGTGCTTGGGGACGCCGCATTCTCGTCTGAGGACTACTATGAAAGGCTGAAGCGGGAAGCTCCGGAGAATGTCCACTTCCATGGCTGGGTGGATGATCTGCCCGCCAAGGTGAACGAGATCGGTTTGCAGGTTTGCCTGGTTCCGTCGCGCTGTCCACCGGAATCGCCAGAGCGCAGCTTCGAGGCCGCCCCCCTCGTTCCCTTGCAGATGACGGCTCTTTCCTGCCTGGTCATCGTGCGAAAATTAGGTGCTTTAGAGGATGTGGCTCGGGAACTGGGGTTGGAGACGTTTGAGGAGGATGAGGAAATAGGGCAGAAGATTTCTCGCCTTCAAAATGAAAATAGTAAGGCTATACTATATACTAGTAAAAAAATTTTTGATCGTATGTCCATGTATAATAATATTTGTTTTAGGGAAAGATTGAAAGAAATTTTTGATATATGTGACAATTAAGGAGGATATAATGATAACTGTAGTTGTCCCAGTGTATAATTCTGATAAATATATATTTGATACTATAAAATCTATTCAGAACCAAACTTATTCAAACTATAAATGCATCATCGTTGATGATGGTTCAACGGATAATACACACCAGATTATTTGTAATGTTGCTAAAAAAGATAGTAGATTTCAGATTATCCGTCAGGAAAATCGGGGTGAATGTGCGGCTAGAAATACAGGGATTGCACATGTAACAACAGAATATATCACAGTATTGGATAGCGATGATATTTGGCATCCTGAGTTTTTGCAAGATATGATGGATAGACTTCACAAGCCAGGAGTCAAACTGGCTTGGTGTCACTTTGCTATGTTTTATGATGGTAGTACCGTGCGTAAACCACAACCATGGGACAATGTACACAAGACGGGAAATATTTGGTGGGACATGCTATGTAATAGTGAGTTCTGCATGGGGGCTTGGGCTGCGCGAACAGACGTTGTACGTAAGGCCGGGCCCTTTGATATCTCACTACGAGTGGCTGGTGATAGAGACTTTGCCTTGCGGTCCTTAGCATTGATTTGTCAGCAGCAGCCTGAGGCTGTACAAGAGATTCCGCGCGAGCTGTTATTTTACCGACAGCGGGCGGGAAGTTCTGTTCGCAATGCCCAAGCCGCATTGGATACCGAGTGGGACACCATGCGCAAGCATATTGAACATCCTGGAATCCCTTCTAGGATACGCAAACGAGCATGGTCTTTTTTGGCATTTAAGATGGCCGTGATAGCAAGCTTTGGGGCTCATAAATACGCTGTGGCTATTCGTTGGTATATAAGAGCATTTTTTATTGATCCATTGAATATGAACCTGTACTGGTTGCCACTACGTAAGATATTTCTCAAGCTAAAATGTAAAGAATCTGTTAATCTTCCGTAAAATTATCGAGTTGTAAGGATGCGCTTTCCCCAGCGGGCTGCTACTCCCAGGTGGAGTAGCAGAGAATTATGGTTACGTGCTAGTTTGTATTGTTGATAAGTTTTTATTGCCTTCAGTGGGTTTGTTGTCGAGGAAATTATACGTTCTGCAAATGCATGTAGAAGTGTAGTGACAATGGGAGAGAATGAAAAAGATTTTTTATGACAATGTGTATTTAGTTTGTCAAACCAGTCAAATATAGTAGTTAAACCATATTTTTGTATAAGATTTTCACGGTTACCAACAACAATTCCAGCGTGGATATCTATCTCTTCTGGTGTGCAGATTATGCCAAGAGTAGGAATAAGTTTGAATCGTCTGACATTCGTATGCCATTCTTGATTTGTTGGGCGAGTAAAAACGCGATAGCGAAGCAATGGCGTAGGTAATACAAATCCTTTAAGCTGTTTTTCAATAAAAGCATCTATCCAAAAAGCAAAATCTTGAGCTCGTTTAAAACGTAAATCATATGTAAGGCCATGTTTCTTAATAATATCAAGACGCATCATTGTCGTTGGATTGGGAAGTGCTGGATGAAATAGTGTTGTTGCCGTTATCTCTGCTGTCGTTTTTGGATGGTTGCTATACCCTTTTGCTTCATTAAAATATTGTACTTTACTACCACAAATAGAAATTCCTGGATTCATATCAAGAAAATCTACCTGGTACTGCAGTCTTTGTGGAAGTGCAATGTCATCTGCATCCATCCAGGCAAAGTATTTACTATCTGCAAACCGAAGTGCTGTATTTCGTGCAGCAGGCCGTCCCATATTATAGGGATGACGAACTATTTTTATACGCTTATCGTTATATTTTGATAGGATGTCAAAACTGCTGTCAGTGCTTCCATCATCAACGATAAGTAATGTAATATCTTTAAAACTTTGGAAGAGAATGGAATCAATAGACTCTTTCAGGAAAGGAGCATCATTGAAAACAGGCATAGCAACAGTAACTTTAGGCATGAAATTTTTCCCTAATTTTAGATATGCATCTCAACAGAGGAACAATATGGCGCTCATAAAGTAATCCACAGTCCCATAAAAGAGAATTTGTATGGGTAAATAATATTTTACTCCAAGGACTGCTCTTATTGGTAAGTATTTCTTTAATAATATACAGTATTGAACGTCCACAGTGCCAAAGAAAACGCAAAGGAAAAAACTTTTTTATGGGAATATTAACGTATTGTGCAGATCTTCCTTTTTTAAAAATTGCGCTAATTTGCCATGTTAGCGTATATTTATAGGGTAAAACACAATGGTCTATTTTTAATTGGGGGACATATCCCAAGCGATAGCCTGCGGCACGCATACGCTCAAAAAATTGTGTTTCTTCTCCGTAGCCGCAATGTTTGCCATTCATGCCGAGCTTGGTCGAAAATGTACCGGTGGCTCTTGCTGCGGCGCATCGGATGATACTGTTCCCACCAGGGATGTAGGTGTCCCCTGTCAACAGGCCATAGCCTTGAGGGCTTTCATAAGTACCAAAATTATCTGGGAACCATCGCGGAGCCGGTCCATAATGGTGCCAGGCATAGTAGGGGCCACCAAAGGCATCAAAATCATCTTTTTGGATGGTCTCTAGAATTGTAGACACCCAGTTTGGATGAGCTTTGGCATCGTCATCAAGGAATGCCAGCCATTCTGTCTCGCATTCTTCAAGGGCTCTATTGCGGGCATGAGAAAGCCCTTGAGCATGTTCGCTGATAATGACTAATTTAGAAAATTTGTCCTTAAAAGAAGAAACAATTTCTTTGGTGTTATCTGTAGAATTGTTGTCGATAACTAATAAGGTATAATTTGTGCTATCAACAGTTTGTTTGTTGAGAGAAGCAAGGCATTCTGAAATGATATTTGCTCGATTGTATGTACAGATAGCGATAGTCAAACTGCACTTTTTCATATGGCATCTATTTTTTTATGGTGTGGTGTTAAATGACTTTGCTATTCCTGCATGCATTTATGTATGAAATCGACACATCTGCATTCAAGTTGATTTGCTTTTTCTATATGTGTATTTTTATTTATAACTTTATTATATGTAGCGACGTCATATATAAATCTCCCATCATTATCGAATCCAATAATGTTGAAGAAGTCAGAGAGTCCACTGTATCTTTCTTTATCGTAATTGGGGACAAGGAGAATGACAGGTGTTCCCAGTGACAGGCACGGTAAGGCGCAATGGATCCTTGTTGTCAGCACAAGTTCCGCACTGGCATATTTGCTTAGTAAACGTTTAGCTATTGCAAATCGATCATGATGGTTGATGTTGCAGCTATACATATGGCGTGTATATTCTATATTATCTGGATAATGTTTTATTATTTGTTCTACATGTGATGAGATTTTGTTATGTCTGCTGAAGGATTCATATCTGTTGATAAAATTTGATAAAAATAACTTTATATTTGATTTGATGTTTTTGTTTTCAGTAAATTCAGAAAAAGGAAAATCACAGAATATGATTCCTTTTCTATCAACATCTTTTTTATATGTTCGCCCCAACGTGGTCGTCAGGCATGAGGAAAAGTAGGCATCGATGCCCTTAGATTGAAAAAAATTCCTAGTCGCGATATCCCGACAGCCTATGGGCTGGAGCCTCTCGATGGAATTTAAGAAAGATGCTGGAACACTTTCAGGATTTTTTATGTAAATAGATAGTAATAGTGCATTGAAATTTTCAGGGATAAACCTATTTCCATCATATATATAATACCATCCATTCATGATGATATTTGTATCGACAGACTCATAAACAAAGCCATCTCTGTCGATGTATTTTGATACATAGGGAAGATATTGCTCTGCAGCTAGGCTTTGTATGTAGTCGCCTACATTGAATAGAGATATGTTTTGGTTATAAAACTTATTTTTATTGCTGTATATCGATTTATCGGTATAGTCATATGTTAAAACAGAGTAATGCTGTTTCATATTTTTTCTAATTGGTGCTATAATGAATATTATATTCAGATAATACTTTTTCTGCATTTCCATACATCTGAATATGTCCTTTCTCTACCCAATACAGCCAGTCACATTTCTCCACAGTCGTTAATCTGTGCGCAATGATGATCACCGTCATATGGGACCGCAGGCTCTCGATGGTCTGCTGGATGGCCTGTTCTGTAGCGGTATCAAGAGCAGAGGTCGCTTCATCAAAAATGATGACTTGCGGATGGTTATACAGGGCTCGGGCGATGGAGACACGTTGCAGCTGACCGCCGGAAAGACGCACCCCACGCTCGCCGATGATGGTGTCGATGCCGTTTTCCAGGTCATCCAGAAAATCCATGGCCGCCATGCGGCAACACTCCCGTACGCGATCTCGGTCGATTTTCTGTCCCCATTGGCTGAAGGCAATGTTTTCTGCCAGGCTGCCGTTGAGCAGGAAGGGATTTTGCGGCACATAGCCGATGCCCCGCATCCAGCCTGTACGTAGACCAGCATCCATTTCTTGCCCATCCACCAGTATCTTACCGCTGCTGGGCGTGTAGAGACCGGTCAGCAGGCTGACCAAGGTGCTTTTGCCTGCGCCGGAGGGGCCTATGAGCCCGACCATGCTCCCTTTGGAGATATGCAGATTGATATCGTGCAAAGCATCAGCGTGCCCCTCAGCAGTGCCGGGATACCGGAAGCAGACATGCTCGAAACAGATTTGCTGCTGCAAGGGGCAGGGGCGCTCTTCCGATCTGCCCTGAGGCAACGTTTCAACTTCATGCAGTTTTTGAAGGATGGGATCCACCGTAGGCAGTTGCTGCTGCATTTGCAACAATCCCTGCACCACACGGTTCATGATGGGCAGCAAGCGCCAGGCCACGGCGGCCAGCAGGGCCAGGGTGGCGCTCACATGGGCCAGGCTTGCATCTTGCCAGCGCAGTAGCAGGACCGTGCCCAGCAAAAGGGTGATACCTACGAATTCCAGTATCCACGACGGCATGGGAGGAAAGACAGGCAGTACGCTTTGTCCCTGCATAAAGCGCTGTTCCGCCGCGGTGTATTGACGGATGAAATTTTCCTGCTGCTGACAGATGAGGATGTCCCGGATGCCGTTGAGGCCCGTATGGATGAGCTTCATGGAATCTTGCTGGGCGTCGGCGCATTGCTGGCTCAATTTGCGGACCCAGCGTCGGCTGCAGCGGAAGATCCCCCAGGCGGCCACACCGGTGATGCTGACCACCAGGATCCCGGCCAGCGGAGCCATGCAACAAACTGCTACCAGGAGGGTGGCGACTACCAGCAATTGGGAAAGAGCCTGCAAGCTTTGGAAAAGGAATATCCCGGTATTGGCACGCCAGTTCAGGAGAGTGATCAGGTCGCTGACCTTTTGGCCTGTATGCCAAAGGTAGGGCGCATACATATATCCTTGGTACAAGCGTATGCCCAAGTGCCTGCTCACCTTCTGGCTATAGAGACTTTGTCGCCAGGTCAGCAGGGCCAGCATGACCGTTTTGAGGAGTGTTGTGCCGCAAAGCAGGCAGAGCAGCAGGGCCAGCAACAGACGCGGGTCTTCCATGGCCGGACGCAGTACGGGCAGCCATAGTACCAGCTGCTGCATGATACTGTTGTGGACGATGGTTTGGGGAGATGCCAGGACTACACCCAGCAGGGAGACCGCACCGGCTAAGGCAAATTCCGTCAGGGCCACCACCACGGTCAGGGCCATGACGGTCCAGAAGCTGCGTTGCAGTGGTAAGGGCAAGACGCGGTAGATGCGCTTGAAGGCCTCGACAAGCTGGGCTTTCAGCATGGGGGATGTACCTTTCGTAGCAGGGCTTGGCTAAGGATCCGCAGAAGCAAAAAGTTACGGGGACGATATATGGCCTTTCAGATATCATATACCCCGATAACAAAAAAGGGGTCACAGTCTAAAACCGTAACCCCTTGGATTCCTTGTGGTGGAGAAGAGGAGACTTGAACTCCCGACCCCCGCCTTGCGAAGGCGATGCTCTCCCAGCTGAGCTACTTCCCCACATGGACGCCACAACGCGGCGTAGCGAGGTATGTATGCCATTCATCTGCCGCGGTCAAGTCTTTTTTGTACACAGGCCGCCCGTCGGTCAGGAGAGAGGGGCCTGATATCCGTGGCATGCAAGGGCCGGGCAGCTACGAAGCCGGCTCCGGCAAGTGGGAGCGCCTACTTGCACCAGTGACCGTCAGGATGGGGATGTCGTCATGTTCGCCGCTCGCTCCGGTTGTTTCCAGAGCGTTTTCTCCTTGGTATGCAGGCAGGCGAGCTCCAGCTTTCCCGGAATGCCTGCGGGAAAGCAAGGCCGCTCCGAATCAGGCCGGCATAGCAACGCCCTGCCCGTCAGGACACAGGGGCATCCCCGGGCCGTGTCTTCCGGCCGGCAACCCTCACGCCACGCCGGACAAAGCCCGTGGCATCCCCGGGTCCTCTCCTTCCGCCATCCCTGAAAAAAATCGGCCGGGCCGCCCCTGTGGGGCTTGGCTACCGCGAAAAAAAACGCTATAGAAGCCCGCTGGTGTCACTATGAAGGAATATCGAGATCATTATTTTCTCAAGGCCAAGCGCGAGAATTATCCGGCCCGTTCCGTGTACAAGCTCAAGGAACTGGACGCGAAGTTCAAGCTCTTCCGCCAGGGGATGCGCGTTCTGGATCTGGGCGCGGCTCCGGGCTCGTGGTCGCTGGGGGCTGCCGAAAAGGTGGGCCAGCGCGGGCTCGTGCTGGGCTGCGACATCCAGACCACGGAGACCGCCTTTCCGCCGCAGGTCACCTTCATGCAGGAGGACGTGTTCAACCGTTCCGATGCCTTTGAAGCCCGCCTGCGCGAGATGGGGCCGTTCGACGTGGTCATGAGCGACATGGCGCCCCGTACCACCGGGACCAAGTTCACGGACCAGGCCCGTTCACTCGAGCTGGCCTGCGAGGCCCTGGAAGTGGCGCGCCTGCACCTCAAACCCGGCGGCAGCTTCATCGTCAAGATTTTCATGGGGCCGGACATCCAGGAGATGCTCCAGCCCATGCGTCGCGCCTTCAAGGCCGTCAAATCCTTCAAGCCCAAGAGCTCCCGAGCCGAGAGCAAGGAGACCTTCTTCGTGGGCATGGGGTTCAAGGCCGAGGCGCGTCCTGCCGCACAGGATGCGGGCACGGACGGAGCCGCCGACACCGGACAGGAGCCCGGCGCCCTTTAGGGGCGTCCCATCCTCCGCTGTCCGGGCCGCTGCACCCGCGTGCGCGCCCGGAGGGGCCGGAAGCGTGCTCCCGCCGCCGGAATGTCCCGGTATCCTGGGCAGGGAACGGACGCGCCGCAAGGCCGTCTGTCTTTTTTCACCTTTTACATTCTCCGAGTTTTGGGAGGTTTTATGTCTGGGCACAGCAAATGGGCCAATATCCAGCACCGCAAGGGCCGTCAGGACGCCAAGCGCGGCAAGGTTTTCACCAAGGCCGCCAAGGAAATCATCATCGCTGCCAAGAACGGTGGCGATCCGGCGGGCAACCCTCGTCTGCGTGCCGCCATTGCCGCTGCCAAGGCCGTGAACCTGCCCAAGGACAAGATCGAAGCCGCCATCCGCAAGGGTACCGGTGAAGATGCGGGCGGCGATCTGACCGAATGCTTCTACGAAGGTTACGGTCCCGCCGGTATCGCCATCATGGTGGAAGTGGCCACCGACAACAAGAACCGCACCGTGGCCGAAGTGCGTCACCTGTTCACCAAGCACGGCGGCAGCCTGGGCACCGACGGCAGCGTGAGCTGGATGTTCGACCGCAAGGGCGTCATCACCGTGGACAAGGCCGCCTACACCGAAGACCAGATGATGGAAGTGGCCATGGAAGCCGGCGCCGACGACGTCATCGACGATGAAGATGTCTGGACCCTCCAGACCGCCATGGCCGACTTCGCGGCCGTGCGCGACGCTCTGGAATCCGCCGGTGTGACCATGCAGTCCGCCGAACTGGCCATGGTGCCCCAGAACCTGGTGGCCGTGGACGCCGAAGCCGCCCAGAAGGTCATCCGTCTCATGGAAGCCCTGGACGACAACGACGACGTGCAGAACGTCTACGCCAACGCCGACTTCCCCGAAGATATGGATATGGACTAGTCCGGTACGTTCCCGCCCCTCCGGGCGGCAGATGTCCGTTTTTTGCCCGGCATTCCCTGAGTGCCGGGCTTTTTTTCTATGGAGAGCTATGGCAGACACTCCTCTTGTGGTCCTGGGGGTCGACCCCGGCTCCCAGCGTACGGGCTGGGGCATCATCGCGGAACAGTCCGGCGTGCTGCGCCTGGTGGATTGCGGCATCATCCGCACCACCTCCAGCGGTGAAAAGGAATTTTCCCAGCGACTGGCCGTCATCTACCGGCAGCTGGCGGACGTGGTGGGCCGTTACCGGCCGCAGGAGGCCGCCATCGAGCAGGTCTTCACGGCCAAGAACGCGGCCAGCGCCCTCAAGCTGGGCCAGGCCCGCGGTGTGGCCGTGGCCGCCGTCGCAGACGAGCTTTTCGGCCTTGTCGAGCGCC
>ERZ827168.4410-NODE-4410-length-12908-cov-5.297518_pt1 | contig 12908 bp, 6 predicted proteins | sample MGYA00519868_ERZ827168 | MGnify/ENA primary metagenome ERZ827168 (study PRJEB31778, sample SAMEA3449271) | human gut metagenome | biome: human gut; feature: human-associated habitat; material: faeces | place: United Kingdom | collected 2010/2012 ...
ACCCCCGACCTGCTGATTACAAATCAGCTGCTCTACCAACTGAGCTATACCAGCACAACACCGGCCTATGTATCATAGCAAAACGGACTATGTTTGTCAACAAAAATTTTCGAAAAATCAAATGTTTTTGGAGGAAACGGATGCAACTGAAGGAACTTGCGGCGCAATACCGCACCACGGGCTGCGCGCTGCGTGCACGTGCGGCCGAACTGCGGCTGGAGCTGGCGGCGATGCCGCACTCCGGCCGCGCCCGGCGCGAGCTCTCCGAGCGGATCGCGCGGCTGGAAGAGATGGCGGGCGAGACCCTGTACACGGCGGGCTATCTCGCACATTATTATGACCCCGACAGCCGCGCACCGTGCGCGGATTGCGTTCCGGTGCGGGGTGTGCTATACTGGCGGCATGAAATACATAGATAGAAACAGAAAGAATATCGGCAATTGCAATTGGCTGCGCCGCGCGCTGCCCGTTGTGCTCAGCGCGCTGCTGCTCTGCTCGCTGACGGGCTGCTCCGTGCGCGACCTGCACATCGGTCAGGTCGAGGTCAACACCGGCATCGCCACCGCGTGGATCACACCGGCAAAGGGTGTGGACAAATTTGCGATCGCGGCGGGGGACTTCTCCGTCCGCGATGACGGCACCGTGACCTATACCGGCACGGCCTACCGCGCGCTGCAGGGCATCGACGTGTCCACCTTCCAGCAGGAGATCGACTGGCAGGCCGTCGCGGACTCCGGCATCGACTTCGCCTTCATCCGCGCGGGCTACCGCGGCTACGGCAAGGGCGGCATCGTCGAGGACGACCGCTTCCGCCAGAACGCCGCCGGGGCGCGTGCTGCCGGGCTGCGCGTGGGGCTGTACTTCTTCTCGCAGGCGATCACGCCCGAGGAGGCGGCCGAGGAGGCGCAGTGGCTGGTCGATGCGGCACAGGATTTCCGGATCGACATGCCGCTCGTGTTCGACTGGGAGAACATCGACCCGAGCTCGGTCGCGTCCGGCGACACGGTGCGCACGGCGGAGATGACCGGCGAGGACGTCACGGCTTGTGCCGCCGCATTCTGCGCCGCGGTCGAGGCCGCGGGCTACGATGCCGCCGTCTACGGCAACCGCTGGCAGGGATACTATGACTACGACTTCACGCAGCTCAGGGACTACGCCTTCTGGGTGAGCGCGCCGGGCACGGCGGACGATTTTTATTATGCGCACGACTTCTGGCAGTACAGCTATCGGGGCGCGGTTCCCGGCATCACCGGCCACGTCGACCGCGACCTGTGGTTCGTGCCGATCACGACGTGAGGGGGCGCGAAATGAAAAAACGGTTTTTGACCCTGCTGCTCGCGCTTGCGCTTTTGTGCTCGCTGACGCTGCCGGCGGCCGCTCTGCAGACGCAGCCCGTCGAGGTCGGCAGTGCGCTGGAGCTGGCGCAGGCAATGGCGGCACCGGCGTCGCCGCGCCGCGGCCTGTTTCGCGCGCGCAGCGCCGCGGCCGGGCCCACGCGTGTGATCGCCTTTGCAGGCACGCTCGCCGGCGGTTACGGTGCCGAGCGCGTGCTGCATCTGGCGGCGTGGCAGGAATATGTGCTTGAATTTTCCGACGCGCAGACCGCGCAGCGTGCGCTCGCGCAGCTGCGCACAGATCCCAATGTGACGGACTGTTTCCTCGACGAGACGTTCTCGGCGGAGGAGACGCTGTCCGGCCTCTGGGACGAGACGCCCAGCTATTCCTGGGGCGGCCGCACCATGGGCTTTACGACGCTGCGCCATCAGGCGCAGCTGCTGCTCCCGGCCGGCAGCGGCGTCACGGTCGCCGTTATCGACACGGGCGCGGACTGCACGCACGCAATGCTTCAGGGGCGCGTGTCGGCCGCCAGCTATGACTTCGCCAACGCCACGGCAGACGTCACGGACATCAACGGCCACGGCACGGCCACGGCCGGGCTCGTTGCCGATCTCACGCCCGACGCGGTGGACGTGATGGTGCTGCGCGTGTATGATGACAACAATATGTCGAAGGCATCGCGCGTGCTCACGGCGCTCGAGTATGCGCTGGAAAACGGCGCGGCCGTCGTCAACCTCAGCCTCGGCTGGACGAACGCCATCGAAAAGGGCTATTCCTTTTTAAATAGCGTCCTCGCGCAGGCGTATGCGTCCGGTGTGGTCGTTGTCGCGGCGGCGGGCAACCGCAGCCAGAACAATCCCACCGGCAATGCCGACGACGTCTACCCGGCCAATCAGGAGGCGGTGCTCACGGTCTCGGGCGTGAACCGCAGCCGCGCGTTTGACAGCAGCTATTCCTCCTCCGGTACGGCGGTGGACCTGTGCGCGCCGGGCTCGAACGTCGTGGTCGCGGCGCCGGGCGGCGGCACGTCCGTGCGCAGCGGCACGTCGTTTGCTGCACCGCATATCGCGGCGGCGGCGGCTTGCGTCCGGCTTGCGCAGCCGGGGCTGAGCGCTGCGGGCGTGCGCCAGATGCTCTATCGCTATGCCGATGATCTCGGCGATCCCGGCCGGGACGATGCCTACGGCTACGGCCTGCCGGTACTCACGCGGTATTTTCACGACCGGCTGTGCCCGGGGCAGCGCTTTCGCGATATGCCCGCGTCGGACATCTGGTCGCATGAGGGGCTGGACTACTGCATTGCCGCAGGGCTGATATCCGGCACGTCGGAGGTCACCGTCTCGCCGGATATGCTCGCCACGCGCGCGCAGATCGTGCAGCTGCTCTGGGCGGCAGCCGGCAGCCCGGAGACTGCGGGCACGTTGCCGTTTACCGACGTCAGCACCGACGCGTGGTTTTATCCGGCGGTGCGCTGGGCGTATCGCACGGGCCTCGTGTCCGGCACGTCGGAGACGACCTTTGACCCCGAGGCACCGATCACGCGGCAGGATTTTGCGCTCATCCTCTATACGCAGTCCGGCAGCCCGGCGATGACCGGCAGCGTGCTCAGGGACTTCCCGGACGTGGAGCAGGTTTCCGGCTATGCCTATGCTGCGCTCACGTGGGCGGTCGAGCAGGGGCTGATCAACGGCGTCGGCACGCCGGAGGGCGTGCTGCTCGCGCCGCATGGCTACGCCAGCCGCGCACAGGTCGCGACCATCCTCATGGCCTACTGCGACCGGTAAACAGCATAAAAACAGCCCCCGCTTCCAGACGGAAGCGGGGGCTGTTCTGTTTTGCCCTTCCGCGCTCATTTCTCCGGTGCGGGTTCCTCGGTCACTTCGACCTCGATGTCCTGCGGGTCGATGACCTCCTCCGCGTCGATGGTGTGCAGATCCGGCGCGGGACGGTATTCCCGCGCGGCGGCGCGCAGCTCGTCCATCTGCGCCTCCATCTCGGCGACGTGGGCGTTGGCGTCCGTCACCTGCTGGCAGAGCTCGGCGAGGAAGGCGTCGGCCGTGTCGCGGTAGTTTTCGTAGTACAGGCGGCCGATCTCGGTGTAGGTGCGCTTGACGCGCTCGAGCTCGGCGTTGCAGTCCACGGTCAGGCGCGTCATGCGCGAGGCATACTTGGCGCGCTCGCCCACGGCCTGTGCAGCGCCGGCGACCTTGTCGCGCATCTCGTCGCTGACGGCCTTGCCGGCCACGTCGACGACCTTGTCCTTGAGGCTGCTGAGCATATCACGGTAGTCTTTCATGGATCAAAACCTCCTGATGTATGAATGGAAAGGATATTGAGAAGGTCAGGCATCCTGCTGCGTCTCGCCGCTCTCGCGGTCGACGTAGCGCGGCGGATGCCGGAGCTTGCCTGTGTAGAGCAGCGCGAGCACGACGGCGGCGGCCGCCGCCGACACACCGGCCAGCAGCTGGCTGACACGGATGCCCGTGCCGGTGATATAGAGACTGTCGGTGCGCAGCCCCTCGATGAGCGCGCGGCCGATGCCGTACCACACGGCGTAGAGCAGGATGAGCTCACCGTCAAACCTGCGCTCGTGCTTCCGGAACCAGAAGTGCAGCATCAGAAAGCCCGCAAAGTTCCACAGGCTCTCGTACAGGAACGTCGGATGCACGTACACGGTCTCCCGGCCGGGCAGCGTCAGCCCCATGCGGGAGAAGGCCGCCGTCTCGCGGCCGAAGGCCTCGCGGTTGATGAAGTTGCCCCAGCGGCCGATGCACTGCCCGATGAGCAGACCGGGTGCGCAGACGTCCGCCATCGCGCCGAAGGGGATCTTCCGCTTCCGGCACCAGACGATGCCGGTCAGGATGCCCGCGATCACGCCGCCGTAGATGGCGAGCCCGCCCTCCCAGATCTTGAACGCGTTGAGCGGGTGCTCGCGGTAGTCGCTCCACTGGAAGATGACGTAGTACAGCCGCGCGCCGATGATGGCCAGCGGGATCATCCAGATGAGGAAGTCATAGAGCGTGTCCGGCTTGATGCCGCAGCGGCGGCAGTGCCGCGCACAGTAGAGCATCGCCAGGATGAAGCCCACGGCGATGATCGCGCCGTACCAGTAAAACGTGTGACCGAAGAGCGTGAACGACGCGCTGGGGTCAATGCTCCAGTCGCCGAGCAGGGGAAAGCTGATGGCGGCATCACGCATCATCGTCGGCATCGCCGTCACCTCCTTTCGGTGTCACGACCGAGAGCGCCAGACGCTCGGGTGCAAACGTCTCGGTCAGCCAGGCGGCGCATTCCGCCGCCGTGATCTCCGGCAGGAGCGGGAATGCGTCCATCATCTCATATCCGCCGAAGAGCCCCTCGGCCATGTCGATGCACACGCTGCGGAACTGATCCAGACCGCACAGCAGCTTGCCGTACATGGCGCGGCGTACCCGCTCGAAGGCGTCGGGGTCGAAGCCGTCGCGCGCGATGCGTGCGGCGGTCTCCCTGACGTGCGCGTACACGGCGTCGGGCTCCCTGCTCTCACCGCCGAGCACGGTCAGCGCGACCTGACCGCAAAACTGCGCGCCGCAGGAATAGCTGCGTCCGAGCAGCCCCGCGCGGTAGAGATCGTTATAAAACGGGCTCGATCTGCCGAAGGCGGCCTGCATGGCGAGCCTGGCCGTGAGATCCTGCCGCAGGCGCCCGGTGCCCTTTTGCGCCGGACGGAACTTCGCACCCAGCAGCATCTGCGGTGCGGACACCGCGAGCTGCACGCGCATATGTACCTCGGCGGGGGTCATTTCCTCCGGCGCGCCGTGATCGGTGACCGGGACGGGGGCAAGCTCCGGCGGCAGCAGCTGCCCGGCGATGGCGGCCACGCGCTCCGGCGCAGTCTGACACACCGCGCACAGCACCATGTTCGACGGCGCGTAAAACGCACGGTGGCAGGTGTAGAGCGTCTCGGGCGTGATCTGCGCGATGCTCTCGACCGTACCGGCCACGGCGTCGCGCGCGCCGTCGCGCGCCATCAGGCAGCGCATCAGGTTGCGCCATACGGCGCGGTTGGGGTCGTCGTCCCCCATGCGGATCTCCTGCGCGATGATGCCCTGCTCCTTGGCCACGCTCGCATCGGTGAAATACGGCGTGGACACAAAGCGCAGCAGCGTGCGCAGGTTCTCTTCAAAGTGATCCGTGCAGGAAAAATAGTATGCCGTCATGTTGGCCGACGTGAAGGCGTTCGGGCTGGCGCCGTTGCCGCAGAGCGCTGTCAGCGCGTCCGAGCCGTCGGGCATGTCGAAGAGCTTGTGCTCAAGATAGTGCGCGACGCCGGCGGGCGTGTCCGTCCACGTATCGCCCACGCGAAAGCGCCGGTCGGCTCCGCCGTAGCAGGCCGCAAGCACGGCGTAGCTGCGCTGAAAGTCGGGCTTGCAGAGTACGCGCACGCGCAGGCCGTTCGGCAGCGTCGCCGCCCAGACATTTTCGGGTCGTTCATTTGTCATCGGCAGCAGCCTCCGTTCCCTTGAGCAGATATACACAGTCGCACACGATGCCGGCGGCGGCGGACATCACGTCGTCGCGCGTGACCTCCTCCACGAGCGCGGCCATTTCCGGCGGGTCAATGTCCAGCCCCTGTACCGTGCGGTTGAGCCAGTACCACGCCAGCGTGTCGGGGGCGTCGGCTCTGGCGCGCAGATCACCGGCCGCGCTGCGGATGGCGCAGCGCAGCTCCTCGTCCGTAAAGTCACCGCTGCGCACGGCGTCGAGCTGTGCGGTGATCTCGGTGAGCGCGCGCTCGTAATGATTTGCGGCGATGCCGCTCGTCACGGTCAGAAGTCCCTTGTGCGTGTCCAGCTGCGAGCCGACGGAGTAGCACAGGCTGAGCCGCTCACGCAGGTTCAAAAACAGTTTCGACGTCACGCAGCCGCCGTAGAGCGCGTTCAAAACGAACAGTACCGGCAGGTCGGGGTCTTCCATGCATGTGCCGAGGCGATAGCCCACGGCGAGCTGCGCCTGCGCGACCGGGAGCGTCTCGGTCACGTAGCGCGGCTGCTCTTCGAGCGCGTTCATGCGGATGTCCGTGCCGATGTCCTCGTCAAGCGCTCCGCGCGGCATCGTGGAGAGCACATCCGTGAGGATGCGCGCAACGCGCCTTCCGTCTATGGAGCCGCAGTAGAAGATCTCCACCGGGCTCGTCGAGAGCAGGTCATGGTAGCGCATCGTCAGCTTGCGGTAGTGGATGCGCTCGGCGTCCGCCTCCTCACCGAGGCGGGGCACGGCGAAATCCTCGCAGCAGCACATATGGGTGTACAGGCGCTCGCGTGCATAGCTGCGCTTGTTGTTCACGGCCGCGCGGATGCGCGCGATCAGCTGCGTGCGCTCACTGTCGACGATGTCCGGCCGCAGCAGGCCGCCGCGCGTGTTCGGGTGCAGCAGCAGGTCGGCCACATCGGCCGCGAGCCGGGGAAATATTTCCTCGCCGAGTGCGCCGTCGTCGGCAAAATCGGCCTCGAAGCCAACGGCCTGGATTTCGCCCAGCTTGTGCACGACCGGCGTGATGTGCGCGCCGTAGAGCCCGTCGAGCTCGGCTGCGATCGCCTCCAGATCGGGTAGGCGCGTGCAGCCGCGCCGCAGAACATACGGCAGCACGGCCGTGCAGGCGGCCGTTTCGCGCCGCAGCTGCGTCAGCAGATTCACGCTCAGCCACGCGGTCTTGAATTTCTCCGTGCGCAGGGCGGTCAGCCACACGCCGGGCAGGATCTCCGTGCGGATGCGTTGCATAATTGCGCTCCTTTCCCAGATGGGTGTTTCCGTTTTTCCGGAATACATTATTATATCATGCCTTACCTATCTTGGGAATAGGGTTTCGGCCGTTTTTTGCCGATGCCGCCGCCGTCGTAGGGCTTTTCGTCCACGGTCACACCGTCCGGCCGCAGGCGGATCGTGTGCAGCAGACCGGCCCCGTCGCGCCAGCGCACGGCGCACTCCGGCCAGCCGGCCGGCAGCCGCGGCTCGGGGTAGAGTACGCCGCCGCGCAGATGCAGCCCCAGCAGCTCCTCCGCCGCGATGCGCAGATACCAGCCCGCCGCGCCGGTGTACCATGTCCAGCCGGCCACACCGGCGTTGTCCCCGGCGGCGACATCGGCCGCGAGCACATACGGCTCGCCCTCGTAGCGCGCCGGGTCGTGCGCCGCGGGCAGCACCGCGCGCAGGATCTGCACGCCCTCGTCCGTGCGGCCCGTGCGCAGCAGCGCCATGGCCAGCCACAGCGCGCCGTGGGTGTACTGCCCGCCGTTTTCGCGCAGGCCCGCGCCGTAGCTGCGCACGTAGCCCGTCTCGGGCGTGCGCCGTGTGATGGGCGGGTCGAACAGCCGCACGACGTTGTGCTCCCGGTCAAAGAGCTGCTCCACGGCGCTCGTGAGTGCACAGTGCACGTGCGCGGGGTCGGCGTGCGTGTCAAAGGCCGCGAACGCCTGCGCGATCGCGTCGATGCGGCACTCGCCGCTTTTTTCAGAGCCGAGCGGCTGCCCGTCGTCATAGTAGCCGCGGCGATACCACGCGCCGTCCCACGCGGCCTCAGCCGCGCGCGTGCAGCGGTCGGCGGCAAGGGTGAGCTGCTCGGCTGCGTGTCCGCCGATGAGGGCGGCAAATTTCCGCGCCGTGACGGCGAAAAACCACGTCAGCCATACGCTCTCGCCGCGCCCCTGCGCGCCCACACGGTCGAAGGCGTCGTTCCAGTCGCCGGTGCCGATGTGCAGCAGGCCGTGCGCGCCCACGCCCCGCGCCAGCACGCGCATAAAGGCGCGGCGGCAGTGCTCGAGCACCGTGCCGGTCTCCGTCCCCGGTGTGAGCGGCTGGTACCGGTCGCGCTCGTTTTCCTCCAGCTCCTCGCCCGCAAGGAAGGGGTACTCCGCGCTCAGGATCTGCGTGTCGCCGGTCTTTTGTGCATACTCGCACACAGCCCATGGCAGCCACAGCAGGTCGTCCGAGATGCGCGTGCGCACGCCGTGCTCGACCCCGAAACCCGCGTGCCACCAGTGGCACACGTCCCCGGCGGAAAACTGGTGCGCGCACGCACGCCCGATCTGCTCGCGCGCGGGCTTGCTGTCGAGCAGCAGCAGATTCACCGCGTCCTGAAGCTGGTCGCGGAAGCCGAATGCGCCGCCGTTCTGATACAGGCTCGTGCGCGCCATCAGCCGACAGCACAGCGTCTGATATGCCGCCCATCCGCCGAGATAGCGGTTCATGGCTTCGTCCGGCGTCGTGATCCACAGGCGCGACACCGCGCCCAGCCACCGCTCACGCACACGGTGCAGCGCGCGCACGGCCTCGTCTGGCTGCGTCAGACGCAGGAGGTTTGCGCGCGTATCGCAGCCGCACACGAGCACGCCCTGCCGCTCGACGATGCCCTCGAGCGCAAAGCAGGGGCTCAGCCCCGCGCCCGCGCGCCGGTCCATCTGACCGCGCAGGAACGAAAACCGGTCGCACGTCCACCCCGTGAGCGGCATACCCGCCGCCGCGCAGACGCGCAGGGGCGTATCTGCGCGCGCGTTTTCGGCCGTGAACACGCCGCCGGAATACGCCGTCACCACGGCGGGGGCGTCCGCGTCGCGCCCGGCACAGACGAGGTCGGTGTGCCACGTGATGCGCGCGCGCCCCGCGCACTCGATGAGCAGCACGCGCGCGTTCGCATCCTCGGGCACGAACGCTGTCACGCGCACGGACATCCCGTCCACGGTGCGCTCCCACGCCGCCCAGCCGAAGCCGTATTCCACCCGCGCGTGCCCGTCGTCGTCAAAGAGCGATACCGCGCCCGCGCGTGTTGTCATGCGCAGCGTCTCCGTGCCGCGCAGCACCCACGGGTCGCACAGCCAGCGGTTGATGCGCCCGGTGTGCGCGTTGCGGTACCACAGATGCCCCGTGCCCGCGTCGGTCGCAAGAAAGCCGAAGCGCCCGTTCGTGAGCACGTTGCTCCACGCGCGCGGCGGCAGTCCGGTGAAGGATACCGTGCCGTCGGCGTCCCAGTGCACGTCGCTGCCGGTGGGCATTGTCCGCCGGTCGCCCGGCGGGGGCAGCAGCGGCAGCGTGCAGCGCGTGTGCGCCATGCCGGGACGGATGGCCGCGGCCGCCGCCACGTCTGCAAAGGCGTCCTCCGGCACGAGGTGCACGCCGCCGGGCGCATCCAGACAGTGCGTGAGATCGAGCGCCGCGAGCACTCCGCGCACCTTCGCGCGTGTCGGCTGGAGATAGTCTCCGCCGTCGGAGCTGCACAGCGCGAGGTCGCACCCGATGCCGAGCGCGCGCAGCAGCGCCCACTGCCGCAGCACCTGCGCCTCCGGGCGCGCGCACCAGACAGGCAGATCGCCGGAGATGCCGTGCGCCCAGAGTGCCGGGCGCTTGAGCTGCTCCGCTGCCGCATCCGGCGCGGCGGTCGCAAACAGCAGCGGCGAGATGTGCGCCATCGCGCCCTCGAGCTCTGTGTCCGTCATGCCGTATTGCGCTGCCAGCGTCGCCGGCAGCGCCGCCGCCGACTCCGGCGGCAGCACGAGCGCGCGCTGCGCCGCCGCGAACGCGTCGTCCTCGTGCACACCCACACCGAGCGCAAAGCGCACGCGCCACGGTGTGTCCGGCGGCGTGTGCACCGCAACGCGCACCTGCACATACCCTGCGCGCAGCCAGCCGGGGAGCGCCCCTTCGGCGCAAAAGTCCGCCTGCCGGTCGCACGCGGCGCACAGCCATGTCTCCGGCTTCCCGCCGCGCCCGAGCCGGCGCAGCAGCAGCGCATTGCGCCGCAGCACGCTCTGAAAGCCGAGCCGCGCGAACGCCGGATGGTTGACATAATCCTCCCACGGTGCGAGCACGGCCTCGAATGTGAGCCGCAACGTGCCGTCGATCCCGTCGGGGGACGAGAGCGTCAGCGCGCGCACCTCTCCGTTGACACGCTCCGGAACGGTGAAGGTCTGCACGGCGGTCACGCTGCCGTGGCGCGTCGAAAACTGCGCCGCGCGCACCGTAAAGCGCCACCGCGCCGCGTCGGCCGTGCCCGGCAGCAGCGGCGTGCACGCGCCGCCGGTCTCGAGCGACAGCATCGGCGCGGCGGCGGGGTCGCTGCGTGTCCCCCGGCGGCAGACGCTCAGCGCGTGCCAGCGTGCAAAGCTCTGCCCGGCCTCGGTCACGGCGAGGCAGTACGTGCCGTTGGAGAGCAGCGTGCAGCGCGGCGCCTCTGCGTCCACGCCCGTGCCCTCGACCGTGTAGTCCGGCAGGGCGCGGCGGCGGGGCTTGCTGCGCTGCGCCTCCGGACGCCGGCGCAGCGCCGGTGCGCCGAGCGGCAGGCGCTCGGACAGCAGGCTCATGTGCGCACGCATGGCGGGGTCTGCCAGAAACCAGCGCTGCACCTGCCCGCCGCACAGCGCGTTGCACGCTGACAGCAGGCTCATGCCCTGATGGTGCGCCATCACGCAGTGCACGATCTGCCCGCCGCCGCCCGTGCGTGCGCGCGTGCAGTCGAGCGCCTCCCGGAAGCCATACTGCCCCGGCAGACCGCGCGCAGCGAATCTGCGCAGATCGCGCACCGCCGCACGCGGTGCGACGGCCAGCGCGAGAAAGGCGCTGTACGGCGAGAGCACGAGCTCACGATCCATGTCCGGCTGCATGGCCAGCGCCGCGCAGCCGTGCGCCTTGTAGCGGTAGCTCAGCGCGCTGTCGAGCGCGAAGTACGCGCTCTCCGACACGCCCCACGCCTGCCCCGGACGCACGCGCCGCCGCTGCACGTAGAGGCAGAACTTTGCGCTCTCCCACAGCAGCGAGTCGCGCACCGGCGGCAGAAACAGCTCCGGCATCAGATACTCGAACATCGACCCCGACCACGACACGCAGCCGCGGTAGTGGTCTTTCTGCACCTGCGCGCGCGACAGGGCGCGCCAGTGCTCGCGCGGCACGTCGCCCCGCGCCACGGCGAAGTAAGACGTCAGCCGTGCCTCGCTCGAGAGCAGATCGTAATAGCTCTCCGACCATTTGCCGCTGCCGGTGTCGATGCCGATGTGCATCAGCCGCCGCTGCGGGTCGTAGAGCGGGCCGAAGTCCATGCCGTCGCAGAGCATCTGCGCCCGCGCCGCGAGCTCGTCCCGCCCCCAGCCGCGCAGGGCGTTCGCTGCTGTGAGCAGGGCGGCGGCGCAGTTGCCGCTGTCCACCGTGGACACATACAGCGGCGGCATCGGCCGCAGCGTGCACGTGTGATACCAGTTGTAAAAGTGCCCGTTCCAGCGGGGTAATTGCTCCATGGTCGTGAGCATCCGCTCCGCCAGCGCCAGCCCCTGCCCGTCGTCGATGCCCAGCGCGTGTGCGCCGAGGGCGGACACGAGCGCGAGCCCCATGTTCGTCGGCGACGTGCGGTGCGCCGTGCCGGTCGGCGGCTGGGACTGCACGTTGTCCGGCGGCAGATAGTGATCCTCGGCCGTGCAGAACGTCTCGAAATACTGCCACGTCGCCTTCGCCCAGCCCAGCAGCTCCCGCTGCGCCGCGCGCGATAGCGGCGCTGCCCCGGCCGCGTTCGGTGCGCCGAGCGCCGCCAGCACGAAGGGACTGAGCATCCACACGATGCCGGCGGCCAGCCCCGTCGGGCTCGGCGTCAGGACGGCCGTGAGCAGGCCCAGCGCGCTCGCCGGCCAGAGCGCGCGCCAATATGCGCCCAGCCCGTCGCGCCTGCCCGCGCGCTGCGCCGCCGTCTGCCACTGCAGGAGGTTTCGGTGCGACACGGCCATGCGCCACAGCGCCGTCACGATGGCGGAGGTGTTCAAAATTGCCTCCCACGGCAGCAAAATCAGCCGCAGCACCGTCTGCGCCACGGCGCTGGCCAGCCCGTGCAGCACGTCGCTGTGGTAGCGCACGCGCGTGTCCGCCGGGTGCACGATCGGCTGGCCAAGCGCGCGGATCAGCCCCTGCGCCAGCGCCAGCAGCGCCGCATACGCCGCCAGCCGCAGCCCCGGCCAGCGCAGCACGCAGCCGAGGAAGATGGAAATCCACGTCGCCGGGGCGACGAGCGACCGCCGCAGGTTGTCTGCCAGCCGGAACCGGTCGATCGGGTGCAGCGCCCGCGCGCGCCGGGAGAAGATCCACGGCGCGTTCTGCCAGTCGCCGCGGATCCAGCGGTGCGCCCGCGCGCCCCAGGCCAGCGGGGCGGCGGGGAAGGTGTCCGTCAGCTCCACGTCGCCGAGAAAGCCGCCGTGCAGGTACGCGCCCTCGAGCGCGTCGTGGCTCAGCACGCGCCCTTCGGGGATGACCCCGCCGCCGCAGCAGTCGAGCAGCGCGCGCACGTCGAGAATGCCCTTGCCCGGAAAGCCGCCGCGGTCAAAGCAGTCCATATATAATTCCCCGCACGCGCCGCCGTAGGGGTCGGCACCGCCCGGCCCTGCGAACACGCGCGCCCAGTCCGTGGCGTTCGCGCTCTGCAGCTCGGTGGCCATGCGCGGGTGCAGCAGGCCGTAGCCGCGCGTGACCACGCCGCGCTGCGCATCCACCACGGCGCGGTTGAGCGGGTGGAGCATCGCGCCCACGAGCGCGCGCGCCGCGCCGGGCGTCAGGCGCGTGTCGGC
>ERZ827168.4412-NODE-4412-length-12904-cov-4.647833_pt1 | contig 12904 bp, 10 predicted proteins | sample MGYA00519868_ERZ827168 | MGnify/ENA primary metagenome ERZ827168 (study PRJEB31778, sample SAMEA3449271) | human gut metagenome | biome: human gut; feature: human-associated habitat; material: faeces | place: United Kingdom | collected 2010/2012 ...
GTCTGCTGCGCGAGGTGGTGGAGAACATATAGGTGTTTGCGACATATTCGGAAAACGGCTGCCTGTATTGCTCGGGCAGCCGTATTTATTTATCCTCGGCGGCGAGGGGCAGCCTGCTGTTGAAATTTATCTTCGGCGGCTGCGGGGGTCGGTCTGCTGTTCGCCGACGGCGGCAGGAGTGCGATAGCAGTCCGCCGCTGTGGGGCGGCGGCGAACTGCGCGGCTCTGACGAGCCGCAGGTGTCATACCACCGAGCGTGAGTGAGGGATTGGCATCGCAAACGAATGGTTGCAGTTCGTCAGAACTGCGCGGGCCGCAGCCTCGGCGCGCGGAGGCCCGCAACTCACTTTACGTTCGCATGCGTTCTCCGCAGGCCGCGGCCCGATCCGCAAGGCGAGGATCGGCGTCTCAAACGGCAAAATGCAGAATGACGTGGAGCGTTTCGACGGCAGAAACATAGTCGCAGCGCGGCTATATCGAAATATTTGTTTCCGGTGTTTGCCGATGTAGCTGATTATCCGTATATTTGCGTTATATGCTGTCACTGGGGAAAATATACGGCGGGATTGTCGCCGCGATGCTTGTCCTGTCGCATGCGACCGCCTCGGCTCAGGAGACCGACGATTACATGCGTTACAAGATCGATGCCGACGAGGCTGTGCGCGAGGCGGTGGAGAGCGATACGCTGCTCTTTTACCGTGCCGCGCAGAGCAGCCGCGATCTGTTCGACGAGATTACGACATACCGTTTTTCGAATACGGCTTTCGCCCGTCGCGGCATGAGCTATTTGGAAAGAACGGCAACCCTGGACGGAATCGGCGTGCGGAGATCGGATGTCGCCGTGCTGCGTCGGCTGGGGCTTGCGGAGCACCGATACTCGGGCGTGGCCCGCGGCCGCGACGCTATGGGCGGCATGGCGGGCATCGACGAGTTCTCGACCGCGGAGGGTGTGCCGATGCCGAGCACGAACGTGGGCGTGTTCTTCTCGGGCCGCGGCTATCTGGGCGGTGTGCGCGCCTCGGTCAGCGCCGTAATGCGCCGCGGGTGGAGCATGTCGGCATATGTGGCGGGTCGCGGAGGCGACGACCTCTATGTCAAGGGCGTATATAACGACGGCATCGACGGCGGCGTGCGTCTTGCGAAGGAGTTCGACTCGGGCGGCGTTCTGGCACTGGTGGGCGCAGTCTCCGTCTCGGAGCGCGGACTCAGGTCGGGTTCGGTGCGCGAGGCGTTCGAGCTTACGGGCGACAGGATGTACAACCCTTCGTGGGGCCGTCAGGAGGGGCGCGTGCGCAATTCGCGGGTGAGACGCGACGGCGTGCCGTTCGTGATGGCCTCGTATTCGGCCGAAGCGTGGGGACATACCCGCCTTTCGGTGTCGGCGGGAGGTTATTTCGGATTGCGGCGTTATTCGTCGCTCGGGTGGTACGACGCCATGACGCCCGTGCCCGACAACTACCGTTACCTGCCGAGTTTCTTCACCGACGAAGCTGCCGCGGTGACGGCCGAGGCGTGGCGGCGCGGCAACGAGGATTACACGCAGATAAACTGGACGGAGCTGTACCGCGAGAACCGCATGTCGGCCCGCGGCGCCGTCTATGCGCTCGACGATCGGGTGGAGCGGGCGGCGCATGCCGAGGCAGCGGTGCGCTTCCGTACCGAGCTCGGGCAGGACCTTACGATAAGCTACGGCGTGCGCGGAGCCTGCGATGCCCCGCGCCGATACCGACAGATGCGCGACATGATGGGTGCGGCGTATCTGGTCGATCTGGACTACTATCTTGTCGACGACTATACCTATTCCGATAAGTCGCAGAACGATCTGCGCCGTCCCGACCGCCGCATAGGCGACGGCGACCGTTTCTCGTATGACTATTCGCTCGTCGGCCGTGCGGTGTCGGCCGATGCGCGCTTCGAGTACCGCAGCGAACGGTGGTATGTCGATGTCGCGGCGGAGATCGGTGCCGAAACCGTATATCGCCGCGGCTACTACGAAAAGGAGCTTTTCGCGGGCGACGGATCCTACGGTCGTTCTTCGTCCGAGCGGTTTGCGCCTTATGCCGTCAAGGCGGGTGCGGGGTATGTCTTTTCGCCGAGGCACTACCTGAGTGCGGCGGCTTTTGCATCATCCGCGGCTCCCGATGCCGAGGATCTGTTCCTCAATCCGCAGTACAACAACCGCATGGTCGACGACCGCAGTGCCGAGTTGCGTCGGGGCGTGGAGGCCAATTACAGATACTCGTCGCCGACGGCCGATCTGGTCATGACGCTGTATGCCGCCTCCGTGCGTCACGGCCGCCGAACCTTCCGCGCCTACGACGACCTCTCGGGCGAGTATTGCGACGTGGACGTGTCGCGTATCGGCACCCTCGCATACGGAGCGGAGCTTGCTGCCGAGGTGCGGCTCTCGCGACGTCTGCGGGCCGACGTCGCCGCTTCGGCGGGGCGTTATGTCTATTCGGAGAATCCGCTGGTGACGCATTACCGCGATGCCGACAACGAGATCGTGAGTCTGCTTTCGGAGAGTTGCATGGGCGACTGCACGGTGGGCGGCGCTCCGCAGTTGTGTGGAACGGCGGCGATAACCTATCTCGATTACAAGGGCTGGGCCGCCTCGTGCAGCGTGCAGGCCGTGGCGGCGCGTTATGTCGACCCGTCGTTTGTGCGGCGTACCGAGCGAGTGGCAAGGCAGGCCGCCGCGTCTGAGGAGATGTACCGCCGTTTCGTCGACCAGCAGCGGTTAGGCGATGCCGTGACGGTCGACGCCTCGGTGTCGCGCTGGTTCCGCGCGGGGCGTTCGCGGATAGTGGCCACGTTGTCGGTACGGAACCTGCTGGGCAGCAGGGATATAGTGCGCAGCGGCTACGAGTCGTCGCGCATACGCCGTTATGCGAGCGGCGCGCGGACGGTGTATGCGCCGCACGAGGATGTGATAACGTATGCCTATCCGCGGACCTATTATTGCGTGGTGTCATGGAAATTCTGAACGGAATGGTTTTGTGCCGTGTTTTCGATGCTGGGGGATGATTTGGCGGTTTGGAGGGAAAGAACTATCTTTGCGCCGCGGATGAACTCGCGGCCGTAAAACGCCGTGCGACAACCGTTACGCCGCATGTAAAACTCCGTTATACGATCAATATTATGGCAGGTTCGAACTTTGTCGATTATGTGAAGATATTTGCCCGCTCGGGTCACGGCGGCGCAGGCTCGTGTCATTTCCGCCGCGAGAAATTCGTTGCGTTCGGAGGTCCCGACGGCGGCGACGGCGGCAAGGGCGGCAGCATAGTGTTGCAGGGCGACCGCCAGTACTGGACTCTCATCCACCTCAAATACCAGCGTCACCGGTTCGCCGAGGACGGCGAGGGCGGCCACGGGGCGCGTTCGACGGGCAAGGATGCCGCCGATATAGTCATTCCCGTGCCGCTGGGTACAGTGGCGCGCCGCGTGGTGGAGAACGAGGACGGTTCGACGACGATGGAGTACGTGGGTGAAGTGACCGAGGACGGCGAGCGTCTGGTGCTGCTCAAGGGCGGCCGCGGAGGCTTGGGCAACTGGCACTTCAAGAGCGCCACGAATCAGGCGCCGCGTTACGCGCAGCCCGGGGAGGAGGGCGACGAGGGTGCTTTCGTCCTGGAGCTCAAGGTGTTGGCCGATGTCGGACTCGTGGGCTTCCCCAATGCGGGCAAAAGCACTCTGCTCTCGGTGGTGTCGGCCGCCAAACCCAAGATCGCGAACTACGCTTTCACCACGCTGGAGCCCAATCTGGGCATAGTCGAGGTGCGCGACGGCAAGTCGTTCGTGATGGCCGACATTCCCGGCATCATCGAGGGTGCGCACGAGGGCCGCGGACTCGGGACGCGTTTTCTGCGTCACATAGAGCGCAATTCGGTGCTGCTGTTCATGATTCCCGCCGACAGCGACGATCCCGCTCGCGATTACGAGATTCTGCTCGGCGAGCTTACGCAATACAATCCCGAACTGCTCGACAAGCAGCGTCTTCTGGCCATTACCAAGTGCGACATGCTGGACGACGAACTGATGGAACAGATGCGGCCGCATCTGCCTGAGGGAGTGCCGACGGTATTCATATCGTCGGTGGCGGGACTCAATATCGCCCGACTGAAGGATATGCTCTGGAGCGCGTTGCAGAACCGGTAGTATTGTTTCGATGCCGCGCGGCGCTGTCGGTAGTTCCCTGCCGAGGCTGCGGCTCGCGCAGCTATGAAGAGCCGCAAAATATCAAATGCGGCGAGTCGGACGCAGGCATTCCCGATCCGTCTTACTCTCCGAAATCTATTCCGTGATTTGCTATCCGTAACGAATATTCGCCGTTGAAATACTCCACCACAGCGTGCAGCGTTCCGTAACCCGACGGAATCGGTTCCGCACGATATAGACAGTCGGCGATGGTGCGTACGGCGACGGATCGTCCCGCGCGGTCGCAGGCCCTGCGCGAGGTGGTGATGTATTCGCCCGTCACGGGGTCGGTGTCGCACCACGCCGCACCCGCCCGATCCGCGAAAGTGACATCGCTCAACTCCACGAGGCTGCCGACCGTTTCGGGCGTCAGTTCGCCGATCGTTATGCGCTTGGGCTTTACGGCAGCGGGAGCCGATCGGTCGATGAGGAAGTAGCGGTCGAAATCGGAGGCGGCAATGCGGTCGACAGTGTAGGCACCCGTGGGTTCGGCGCCCAGAACCGCGCGGCCGCCGTAGTTGCCCAGCGCGAGCGACGAGCAGTGCACCGTGACGCGGGCCGACACGGGAAACTCCGTGGCCGTGGTGTGCGAATCCACCAATATTTCTATGCCGCCGCTGTTGTCGCAGATGATTATCGCCTTGGCGTATTCGCCGTAGAGGTCGTTGACCGCCACGTAGCCCGTGACCGCTATGTCGTCGGTGATGACGGTCGATGCCGCGCGGGCAAGAGATTTGAGGTATGCTATCGATACCGAGCCGTAGGGGGCGTCGGGGTATTCCCCCGCGGCGCGATCGGAGCAGCCCGCGAGCAGAGAGAGAAGGCACAGAACTGCCGCATGGATCTTAATCGTAGGGTGTGCAGTCATTCTCGTCACGCATCTTTATCATGAAACAATCCTCTCCGTCGGCTTTGCCGTATTGCAGTATGCCCGTCAGTGCCGTTTGCCATTCGGGGACGCGGCGGGCGGCATAGTCGGCATAGGCCGATGTGTATACGGCTATGGTCGTGCCGCGCTCGTCGGCGAAGAAATTGTATCCGCTCCATGTGCCGTCGCGATTCACGTTCCAACCATCCGCATGCTCCCCGTCGGTGACCAATCGCAGCGGGCCGACGGTGACGAGGCGTCCGCACATGCCGATGCCGAGTTCGGCGGCGGAGAGGGGCAGGGGCGCCACCTCGCGGCGTATGTCGTAACGGCGGACATGGCGGTCGAGAAGCGCGCGCGACGAGAAGTAGGTGACGGGGTAGCTGTCGTACTCCGCAGCGGCGATTCCCGCCTGCAACACTCCGCGGCTCTCGGCGACGGTGCAGCCTTCGAGCCGTACAGTCACGTAGCAACCTAACGGATAGATGTTGTGCAGGTCGTAGAGGCCCGCCATTATCTCCATGCCTCCCGTGGGATCCTCGATGGTGAAGGTGCGGCTGAAATTCGCGGCGCGGTCGCTCGACGTGACGTAACCGCCCGCAACGAGCGGCTCGCCTATATCCAGCGGGCCTTTGCCGCACAGATCGTGCAGATCGGCGATGGATATGTTGGGTGCCTGCGGCGCTTCCTCTTCGTCGGGCGGCGCATCGTAAGTGCGACACCCCGAGAGCGTTGCGAGCACGAAAAGCATCGTCGGCAGCAGTATGTCGTGAAGGCGGGCTTTGAACATGGGACGGGTGATGCGCGATCGTTTTAACAAAGATAGCGTATTTAAGCTAAAAATGATTAATTTTGCATTAATATAAGCAGGAATATGGTGTTGAGAAACATATTCGGTCTGTTGTTGCAGACCGACAAACTGGAGAATCTGATCGTGCCCGACAGCGTTCAGAAAGAGAAATTCGCCGAGACGGTCAAGCGGCTGGCCGCGCTGGACGTTCACGACATCGTGTCGGAGATCGTGTCGTGGCTGATATGGACGGGCATAAAGATCTGCATCGCGCTGGCCATATACTATGCGGGACGCTGGCTTCTCAAGCGTGTGGTGAAGATGATCGACGCCCTCATGACCCGCCGCAAGACGGAACTGTCGCTGCACACGTTTCTCCTGACGCTGGTGAAGACGGTCGGTTACATCATTCTGATTGTGGCGATCGTGTCGGTTCTGGGGGTCAATCTCACCATATTCGCCGCCGTGCTGGCCTCGGCGGGTCTGGCGATAGGTATGGCCCTGAGCAGCACGTTGCAGAATTTCGCGGGCGGCGTGATGATACTCGTGCTGCGTCCCTATTCGATAGGCGACTACATATCGTCGCAAGGAGTGTCGGGAACGGTGACGGCCATACGTCTGTTCACCACTACGGTGCAGACCACCGACAAACAGACCATATACATCCCCAACAATATGATATCGACGTCGATCATCAACAACTACACGACGTCGGTCACGCGCCGTTGCAGCTGGAAAGTGTCGGTCGCTTACGGCGACGACTACGATGCCGTACGTGCGGCGATGCTGGCCATCATCATGCGGTCGGACAAGGTGTTGAAGGAACCTGCGGCCTATGTACGAATAGACGCCATGGCCGACAGTGCCGTGGTGATCGAGGCGCGCGCGTGGGTGTTGAACAATGATTACTGGGATGTGCTGGACAGCATCACGGAGTGCTTCTACAAGGAGCTGCCTGCGGCGGGTGCGCACTTCCCCTTCCCGCAGCTCGATGTGCATATCGACCGCGGAGCGTGAACGGAAACCAATTTTACAAACGGAAAAATATTAACTCAAAATCATTTATCGGATTATGGAATTTAAGGATATTCTTGCCATTTCGGGTATGCCCGGACTGTATAAGTACGTGGCGCAATCGACGCACGGCATCATCGTGGAGTCGCTCGGCGACGGCAAGCGCATGAATGCGTCGGCCACTTCGCGCGTGAGCGCGTTGTCGGAGATCTCGATGTTCACCGAAGGCGACGACATAGCTCTGGCCGAGGTATTTACCAAGATGTACGCCCACACGGGCGGCAAGGAGGCCATCTCTCACAAGGAGTCGCCCGAAAAGCTGAAAGCCTATTTCGCCGAGGTGCTGCCCGACTACGACCGCGACCGCGTTCATGTGTCGGACATAAAGAAGGCTCTTTCGTGGTTCAATATTCTCGTGGGCGCGGGATTCACCGAGTTCCGTCTGCCCGACGAGGAACAGGCCGAGGAACAGGAGGCATAGCGCCCTTGACGACGGCTGTCCGAGCGATTCGGGCAGCCGTCGTGTTATTCGTCGGGATTTTCGAGCTTCGCCAGCCGAGTATGCCGTACTATGAAATCCGTTTTGGCACGTGTGTATGCGTCGCGGTCGTGTTCGAATCGTTTCCAAAGCCCGATCTTCAGTGATTCGTACTCTTGCGCCTTGTCGGGATGCGTATTGAGATAGTCGCGGAACCGCAGTTCGTCGTTGTCGCCCTCCCGACGCAGATGCAGGTGGAAAACCTTGTCGGCGAATCCGTCGGGGGTGTATCCTTTGTTGAAACTCATTCGGGAGCCGCTTTCCGACATCAGTCTGTAACCGACCGATTCTATGCGGGGGCTGATTGCGTCGAATGACGTGCCGTCGGCGGCCTCCAGCAGAATGTCGACTATCGGCTTGGCCATTATACGTTCGACGGCGGTGCTGCCTATGTGGCTTATGCGTTTGGCGTCGCGGCCCAGGAGGGTTTCCAACGCCGATATCTCCTCTGCGGCCCATTGTCTCCAATGATCTTCGTGGCGGGAGAGGATTATCGGAAAGAGTTCCCACAACTCTTGCCGCGTCATGTCTTCGAGTGGCTTTCGTTGCATGGCAGTATCCTCGTTCAACGAATCATGCGCCCGCTTTCGACGGACGCATGATTACTTTGCCGTTATTTCCGTTTCTTCTTTATCACGGGAGCCTTACCCGTCACGGTGGGGTGGCCGCCGACGCCTATCTGCGGCCATCCGTCGTGCCATGTCACGCGGTCGAGGAACATTTTGCGTCCGCCCGATGCGTTGTCGCTCGCGGTGTAGCCGTGATAGAATATCCAGTCCTGCTTCTTGTCGTCGGTTATGATCTGCGAGTCGTGGCCCGGGCCCTTCACGCGGTCGTCGCCCGAGACCAGCACTTCGTGATGGTTCTCGGTCATGGGGCGGCCCTGCTTGTCGACGTAGGGGCCAAGCAGCGAGCGGCTGCGGCCCACGACAGTCTCGTAGGTGCTCTTCATGCCCTCGCAGCATCGGCCTATCGACGCGAAGAGGTAGTAGTAGCCGTCGCGCTTGTGTATGTAGGTGCCTTCGTAGGCCGTGCCCGCTATCTTCACTATGTTCTTGGGATCGTCCAACTCCAGACCGTCATCGGTCAGTTCGGTGATGTATATGCCGCTGAAACTGCCCCAGGCCAGATATTTGCGTCCGCCGTCCTGCACCACCACGGGATCGATCGAGTTCTGCACGCCGATATCTTTCGAACGGAACAGCATCTTGGCGTCGGTGAAGGGACCTTCGGGCGAGTCGGATACGGCGCGGCCTATGCAACATTCCCATTCGCCGCCCCATGTCGACATGGAGAAGTAGAGGACGTATTTGCCGTCGATAAGGTTGATGTCGGGCGCCCATATTCCGCCCTTGGGCACGAAGCGCGGCACGCCGCCTTTGGGGAATGCGCCGCCTATGTACTCCCATTCGACCATGTCGGTCGACTTGTAGATCGGCATGTTTCCGTCGCGCTGGGTCGAGTAGGCGTAGAAAGTGCCGTCCTCGGCGCGGATGACCGTGGGGTCGGGAGCGTCGCGGTCGATCACGGGGTTGGTGAAGCTCTTTGCGCTCTTCTTGCCGCCGTCGCCCGCGAAGGCAAGCGACGCCGCGGCTACGGCGATGGCCGTTATCAGATATATCCTTTTCATATGTGAGTTACATTCTTTGGGGAACGTCGATTCCCAACAGTTTCATGGCTTTGTTCAGTATGCGGGCCACTTCGGCGGCCAGCATCAGGCGCATGGCGCGTTTCTGCCCGTCTTCCTCGCGCAGGATCGAGTGGTCGTGGTAGTAGCCGTTGAACGTCTTGGCCAGATCGTAGGCGTACGACGCTATGATCGACGGCGCGAAGTTCTCGCCTGCCGAGGCCACCGCGTTGGGGAAGTCGGCGAGCGACTTTATGAGTCCTATTTCCTCGGGCAGCAGCTCGGCGCAGTCGTGCGATCGGCGGTCGATGCCCGCCTCGTCGGCCTTGCGCAGTATCGAGCAGATGCGGGCGTGGGTGTACTGTATGAAGGGACCCGTGTTGCCGTTGAAGTCGATCGACTCGCGCGGATCGAACAGCATGGTCTTTTTGGGGTCGACTTTCAGGATGAAGTACTTCAGGGCGCCGAGTCCCACCATGTTGCAGATGGCGTCGGCTTCCTCCTTGGTGCAGCCGTCGAGCTTGCCCAGTTCGTCCGACATCTCGCGCGCCGTGGCCACCATGTCGGCCATCAGGTCGTCGGCGTCGACCACGGTGCCCTCGCGCGACTTCATCTTGCCCTCGGGCAGCTCCACCATGCCGTACGAGAGGTGGTAGATGTTGTCGCTCCAGTCGTAGCCCAACTTCTTGAGCACCAGTTTCAGCACCTGGAAGTGGTAGTTCTGCTCGTTACCCACCACATATATCATGTCGTCGAGCTTGTTGTCCTCGAAACGGCGCAGGGCGGTGCCCAGATCCTGCGTCATGTAGACCGACGTGCCGTCGCCGCGCAGCAGCAGCTTCTGGTCCAAGCCGTCGGCCGTGAGGTCGATCCACACCGAGTTGTCCTCCTTGCGGAAGAAGACGCCCTTGTCGAGACCCTCCTGCACGAGGCTCTTGCCGAGCAGATAGGTCTGCGATTCGTAGTAAACCTTGTCGAAATCGACTCCCAGAGCCTTGTAGGTCACGTCGAAACCGTCGTAGACCCAGCCGTTCATGGTCTGCCACAGGCCGTACACTTCGGGATCCTTGGCCTCCCATTTGCGCAGCATCTCCTGCGCCTCGCGCATGATGGGGGCGTTTTTCTTGGCTTCGTCCTCGCTCATGCCGCCTTCGACGAGCTGCTTGATCTCGGCCTTGTAGTGCTTGTCGAACTCGACGTAGTATTTGCCTACCAGATGGTCGCCCTTGAGGCCCGACGACGCAGGGGTCTCTCCGCCGCCGTAGAGCTTCCAGGCCAGCATCGATTTGCAGATGTGGATGCCTCGGTCGTTCACGAGGTTGACCTTTATGACGTTGTGGCCGTTGGCCTTCAGTATCTGCGCCACCGAATATCCGAGCAGGTTGTTGCGGATATGGCCCAGGTGCAGAGGCTTGTTGGTGTTAGGCGACGAGTACTCTATCATGATCGTGCGGCCCGTGGGTGCGGCCTCGCCGAAATGCTCGTCGGCCGCCGACTCGGCGAACCGCTCGGCCCAGAACGACGGGGCAAGGGAGAGATTGAGGAATCCTTTGATGACGTTGAACGAGGCTATGCTCCGATTGTCGGCCACGATGCGTTCGCCGATCTCGGTCGCCGTCGCTTCGGGCGACTTGCGGCTGAGTTTGAGCAGCGGGAACGTAACCAGGGTGTAGTCTCCTTCGAACTCCTTGCGGGTCTTCTGGATCTGCAACTGCGCGGCATCGACGGGTCCGTAAAGGGCCTCGACCGACTGCGATACGATTTGCGAGATGTAGTTTTCGATATTCATAGTCAAGCGTTGAATTTTATTCGGTTTCCGTATGATCGTGCGCCCGCGGGCGCGTCAGGATTGCAAATATAACAATAAATTTTGAGTTGCGGTTTTGAAAGCGTTGTGAGGGGCATAAAATAGACGATCTGTTTGTGATATTTCGATATCGCCGTGCGATATCGGCAGTTCGCCGCCGCCCCACGCGGCGGACTGCAACTCGCCTCAGGCTCGTGCATGTCCTCCGCCGTCGGCGAACAGCAGTCCGTATACGATATGATATTTGCCCGTCAGGGAGTGAATTTTTCTTCCTATCCTATTGCCCGATTCGCGGAAAATGGTTATTTTTGTAAGTTAATGCAGCCGTCGTCGTGGCGGCATGCGTCGACCTAACGTAATACCGATAACGGATGGACAGGACGAATAATGTTGTAGAGTTGCGCAATGTCGCCATTTACCACACCGACGGCGATTCGCGCCGCGTGAAGTCGGACGACGAGCTGGTGTTGTCGGACGTGAATCTTACCGTCGCCCCGGGCGAGCTGGTCTATTTCATAGGCCGCGTCGGCAGCGGAAAAAGCACCTTGCTCAAAACTTTATATGCCGAGGTGCAACTCCTTGAGGGCGAAGGCCGCGTCGCAGGTATGGATCTGCGGCGGTTGAAGCGCGGCGACATCCCCCACCTGCGCCGCAGGATGGGCATCGTGTTTCAGGATTACCAGTTGCTGGACGACCGCAACGCCTTCTTCAATCTCTACGACGTGATGAAGGCCACGGGGTGGAAAAAGGAGTCCGACATCCGCCGTCGCATCGACGAAGTGCTGTCGGTGGCGGGGCTGAGCAACAAGGCCTACAAGATGCCGCACGAACTGTCGGGCGGCGAACAGCAGCGTCTGGTCATAGCCCGCGCCCTGCTCAATGCGCCGCGTCTGCTGCTGGCCGACGAGCCTACGGGAAATCTCGATCCCGTGACGGCCGACGGCATAATGCGTCTTTTCAGGGAGATCGCGGCATCGGGTTGCGCCATCATAATGTCGACGCACAACACGGCCCTTATCGAGCAGTTCCCCGCACGCACCATTCTCTTTTCGAAAGGCAAAATCACGGAGATCGACATCGAAAAGAGTTTTTCCGCGGAATAGCGGCCGCAAGTGTGTGAATCGCGTGTCGGCGATTTGCAAAAATCGATAAAAAACGCTATTTTTGCGTGATGTAAAAATGATCCAAAAGACAGATTTTATATAGAACTAATGAATACTGAACAAGAAATCGTCAAGAAGCAGGAAGAGGAATATTCGGCGTCGAATATTCAGGTGTTGGAGGGATTGGAAGCCGTCCGCAAGCGTCCGGCCATGTACATAGGCGACATCGGCGAGAAGGGTCTGCACCATCTGGTCTACGAGGTGGTCGACAACTCTATCGACGAGGCGCTGGCAGGCTACTGCTCGCACATCGAGGTCACCATAAACGAAGACAATTCGATAACCGTCAAGGACGACGGCCGAGGAATCCCGACCGACTACCACGAGAAAGAGGGCAAATCGGCTCTCGAAGTGGTGCTCACGGTGCTTCACGCGGGCGGTAAGTTCGACAAGGGCAGCTACAAGGTCTCGGGCGGTCTGCACGGCGTGGGCGTATCGTGCGTGAATGCGCTATCGACGCTGCTCATAGCCGAGATCCACCGCGGCGGAAAGATCTACAAGCAGTCATACAGCAAGGGCGCGCCCACTTCGAAGATGGAGATCGTCGGCGAATGCGAGGACCGAGGAACCATAATCACCTTCAAGCCCGACGGTTCGATATTCACCCATACGACCGAATACAAATACGATATTCTGGCCAACCGTCTGCGCGAGTTGGCGTTCCTGAACAAGGGCATACACCTTTCGCTCACCGACAAGCGCTGCAAGGAGGATAACGGCGAGGACAAGAGCGAGCACTTCTTCTCGAAGGACGGACTCAAGGAGTTCGTGCAGTATCTCGACGAGACGCGCGGCACCTCGATCATAGAGTCGATCATTTATCTCGACACCGAGCGCAACGGCGTTCCCGTGGAGGTGGCCATGCAGTACAACGACTCCTATTCGGAGAATGTGCACTCC
>ERZ827168.4414-NODE-4414-length-12900-cov-5.843130_pt1 | contig 12900 bp, 10 predicted proteins | sample MGYA00519868_ERZ827168 | MGnify/ENA primary metagenome ERZ827168 (study PRJEB31778, sample SAMEA3449271) | human gut metagenome | biome: human gut; feature: human-associated habitat; material: faeces | place: United Kingdom | collected 2010/2012 ...
CTGCCGCACCTCGCTCGCCGTATCGGCACTTAGAATTATGCGGTATTGCCTTAGATTATAAGCAGGGGAGAGATTATTATGCTGCCGATCGAACAGCTGCAAGAACTTATCAAGGGCAAAAAGGTTGCCTTTATCGGTGCGGGCGTCAGCCACAAGCGCTGCATTGCGCAGTTTGTGGAACTGGGCGCGCAGGTCACGCTCTGCGACCAGAAAAAGAGCCTGGACGACTTCGGCGACTACGCCGACACGCTGCGCCGCCTGAATGTGAATTTGAGCCTGGGTGAGCATTACACCGACGGCTTTGCCGGACAGGATATCATCATGCGTACGCCGGGCTACGAGTACTACAAGCCTGAACTGCAGGCCGCCAAGGCTGCCGGTGCACTGGTCACCAGCGAGGTGGAGCTTTTCTTTGCGTTTTGCCCCTGCGAGATCGTGGCCGTGACCGGCTCTGACGGCAAGACCACCACCACGACGCTGATCTCCAAGATGTTTGAAGCCGCAGGCCGCAGGGTGTTCCTGGGCGGCAACATCGGTGCGGCACTGCTGCCCCAGCTGGCCGATGTCACCCCCGACGCGGTGGCGGTCGTCGAGCTGTCCAGCTTCCAGCTCATCAGTATGCGCCGCAGCCCGAAGGTGGCGGTCGTGACCAACGTCACCCCCAACCACCTGGACCACCACAAGGATATGCAGGAGTATATCGACGCCAAGCGGAACATTCTGCTGTGGCAGACCCCGCCCTGCCGCGCCGTGCTGGGCTATGAGAACGACGTTTCCCGCAGTATGCAGAGCGACTGCAAGGGCGAGCAGGTCTGGTTCACCCGCCTGCACGAGACGGACAACGGTGCGTTCCTGCGGGAAAGCGACGACACGCTCTGCTATGCCGAGAACGGCGTGGTAACGCCGATTCTGCCCCGCAAGGATATTAAACTGCGCGGCCTGCACAATGTGGAAAACCTGCTGGCCGCCTGTGCCGCCGTCTGGGGCCGTGTGCCCATCGAGGCCATGCGTCAGGTCGGCTCGACCTTCACCGGCGTCGAACACCGCATTGAGCCGGTGCGCACGCTGGACGGCGTGACCTACTACAATGACTCCATCGCGTCCAGCCCGACGCGCACGATCGCGGGTCTGCGCAGCTTTGACCAGAAAATTATTCTGATCGCGGGCGGCTATGATAAGAAGATCCCTTATGAGCCGCTGGCCCCGGAGATTCTGGCCCACGTCAAGACGCTGGTGCTGATGGGCGCGACCGGCCCCCGCATCGAGAAGGCTGTCCGCGAGTGCCCGGGCTTTGCCGAGAGCAGCCTGACGATCCTGCACGCCGACAATATGCAGCACGCTGTTGAGCTAGCGCGTTCCGCTGCGAAGTCCGGCGACGTGGTCAGCCTGTCGCCCGCCTCCGCGTCCTTTGATTTGTACCCTAACTTTGAGGTGCGCGGGAAGGATTACAAGAATATCGTGAATGCACTGAAATGATTCAATCCGCCTCTACCTCCGCCCTCCGCGCAGAATACCTCCGCCGCCTTGCCGATAAGCCCTACTTTGCGGCCAACCTCGGCACGCATCTGAATTTATTTGGCCAGCACCCGGCCAGCGGGTGGGCGTTCTACCTGCTGCCCGGCTCGGCTGTGCTGGAACTCCGGGGCGGCTCGGCTGTGCTCTGCGGCGAATTGCCCGGCGGAGACGCGGGTGGCGACGCCCGGGAGGAACTGCGGGGTTTCTTGCAATTCCTCCACGCCGATACGCTGCGCAGCGAGCATCCGCTGGCCCTTGACGGCTGGCGACCCGCCGCGCCGCTGGCCCTGTGGGAACTGCCCCGGGGGCGCACGCTGCCCCTGCCGCCAGCGCCCCCGGCAGAACTGATGCTGGACAAAGCGCCGTCGATGCTGCCCATCAGCCGCCTGGTGTTTCCTGACAGTGACGCCGAGGCCGACGAGTTCTACTCCACCGCCTGCACGGCGCTGGCCCATGGCGTGGGTAACTGCCGTGCCCTGCTGCACGGCCGCAAGCCTGTCTGCACCGTGGGCTGCTATGAGGCATCCCCTGCCGAATGCTACATGGCCGCGGGTGTTACCGACCCCGCCTGGCGGGGCAGGGGACTGGCCCGGTGGCTCATCGTGAGCCTTGCCAACGAGCTGGCCGCCGACCGCACTGTGCGGTTCGCCTGTTTCCCGGAACTGTGCGATTTTTATGCCCAGTTAGGATTTTTACAGATCGGCAAAATTCAATATTATAGTACAGATTGGAATACTCAATGATCGAACAATTTTATGACCTGCGCCCCGAAGTGCTGGCGCTGGACCGCAAAGCCCTTGACCTCTGCCGTGCGCAGTTCGCCCATGTGGAGGAGATTCGCGACTACAACCAGCTGAAAATGCTGCGCGCCTTCACCGACTGCGGCGTCGAGGCGCGGCATTTCTGGGGGTCCAGCGGTTATGGCGTGTGGGACGACAGCCGCAACAAGCTGGAAGAGGTCTTTGCTCGCTGCATGGGGGCCGAGGCCGCCCTCGTGCGCCCACAGTTTATGAGCGGCACCCACACGCTGACCGTGGCGCTGTTCGGCCTGCTGCGCACCGGCGACACCCTGCTGGCCGCCACCGGCCGCCCCTATGACACGCTGGAAGGCGTCATCGGCATCGGTAATGCGGGCAAGGGCTGCGGTACGCTGCGGGAGTTCGGTGTAAACTACGACGAGTGCCCGCTGTTGCCGGACTTTACGCCCGACTATGACCTGATTGCCGAGAAGGCCAAGACCGCGACAGTGGTGCACATTCAGCGCAGCCGCGGCTACACCCAGCGCAACGCCTTTGACCTGGCGACGATTCAAAAAGTGGCCGACACCGCCCGCAGGGCCAACCCCAACGCTGTGATCTTTGTGGACAACTGCTACGGCGAGTTCACCCAGACTGCCGAGCCGATATCCTTCGGCGCGGACATCATGGCAGGCAGCTTCATCAAGAACCCCGGCGGCGGCATCACCCCCACCGGCGGCTACATTGCGGGCCGCCGCGACCTGGTGGAAAAGTGCAGCCACCGCTTCACGGCTCCCGGCATCGGCGCCGACCTGGGCTGCACCCAGGACAGCCTGCGGGATACCTTCCTGGGCTTCTACTACGCGCCCGGTGTTGTCTGCGAGGCGCTGAAAACCGCGATTTATGCCCAGTGCCTGCTGGAACTGGCGGGCGTCAACCCGGTGCCGTGCTATACAGCTGCCCACAACGATATTGTGACCTGCTTTGACTCGGGCAGTGCCGCCGCGTTGACTGGCTTCTGCGCGGGCATCCAGCACAACAGCCCGGTGGACAGCTTCGCCAGCCCCGAACCCGCCGACGAGCCGGGCTACACGGACAAGGTCGTCATGGCCAGCGGCAGCTTTACCGAGGGCAGTACGATCGAAATCAGCTGCGACGGCCCGCTGCGCGCCCCCTACACCTGCTACCTGCAGGGCGGCGTCAACTTTACTGCCGGCCGTGCCGCCGTCCTGAACGCCGTGCAGAACGCGTTTTTTGCGGAATAAGAAAAAAGGCTTCCCACTTGGGGGAAGCTGTCCGCGAAGCGGACTGATGAGGGGCAGCCTGCCCGTGATTCCCCCTCATCCGGCCCTGCGGGCCACCTTCCCCCGAGGGAGAAGGCTTTAGCTACAAAAATTCCCGCATATCCAAATCGGATATGCGGGAATTTTTTGCCAAACCTTTAATGCTTCACAAAATCGCGAACCAGCGCCTGCAGCAGGTCGTCGCGGTCAATGCGGCGGATGATGGCGCGGGCGTTCTTGTAGGTCGTGATGTAGGTCGGATCCTCCGACAGGATGTAGCCGACGAGCTGATTGATGGGGTTGTAGCCCTTCTCCTCCAGCGCGCGGTACACTTGCAGCACCGCCTGCTTGATCTCCATATCACGGTCATCACGGATGGAAAATACGGCGGTTGGTTCAGAGATCGGCATTTCAATTCTCCCCTTTACAAGATATCATTAGCCTTATTATACTCAACACGCGCCAAATTTGCAAGACGAAAACCATAAAATTTTATACAGAAATGCAAATTTCGTCCTTGCTGTTGCATAATGCAAAAAACCGCTTGAAACCTTGCGGCTTCAAGCGGTTTTGGTGCGCCCGCAGGAACTCGAATCCTGGACCCTCTGATTAAAAGTCAGATGCTCTACCAACTGAGCTACGGGCACATCTATTGCACTGTGGGTCTCACAGCCCTACTATTATAGCAAGTCCGGCCCCGCTTGTCAATACACTTTTGAAAACATTTTACGCGGATTTTCTCCGCCTTTCGCCCCGCGCCCCTTGCCAAACGCAGGGCAGCGCGGTATAATAGGTTTTTAGAGTAGAAAAAACCGTAAAGGGGATTTGGAAATATGGAAACTTTGGGCAGCCTGCGCCGTACCAATTACTGCGGGGAAGTCAGCCTTGCCATGGCTGGTCAGGAAATGACCGTCTGCGGCTCCATCGCCCGCGCCCGCGATAAGGGCGGCATCATCTTTGCCGACCTGCGCGATACCACCGGCATTTTGCAGCTGGTGTTCGATGAGGATACCCCCAAGGACGTTTTCGCCAAGGCCGAGAGCCTGAAAAGCGAGTACGTCATCATCTGCCGCGGCAAGCTGCGCGAGCGCGCCGCCAAGACCGACAAGATTTCAACCGGTGACGTGGAGCTCTACGTTACCGAGCTGCGCATCCTGAGCGAGGCCCAGACCACGCCGTTTGAGCTGCGTGACGAGATCAACGTCAACGACGACCTGCGCCTGCGCTACCGTTACCTTGACCTGCGCCGCCCGTCCATGCACGAGCCGATTGTGCTGCGCAGCAAGATCATGCAGATCATCCGCAACTATTTCTGCGAGAACCACTTCACCGAGATCGAAACGCCTACCCTCATCAAGTCTACGCCCGAGGGTGCGCGTGACTATCTGGTGCCCAGCCGTGTGCAGCCGGGCCACTTCTACGCCCTGCCCCAGAGCCCGCAGCTCTATAAGCAGATTCTGATGCTGTCCGGCTTTGACCGCTATTTCCAGCTGGCTCACTGCTACCGCGACGAGGATTTGCGCGCCGACCGCCAGCCCGAGTTCACCCAGGTGGACGAGGAGATGAGCTTTGTCTCCGAGGACGATATCATGACCCTGAACGAGGGCCTGATCAAGCGCCTGTGGAAGGAAATGCTGAACGTCGACGTCGAGACGCCGTTCTACCGTATGCCCTGGGATGAGGCTATGGGCCGCTTCGGCTCCGATAAGCCCGACACCCGTTTTGGTCTGGAAATCCAGGACGTGACGGAGGTGTTCAAGGGCACCGAGTTCAAGCCCTTCGCCGCCGTGCTGGAAGCAGGCGGCACCATCCGCGCCATCAACGCCAAAGGTCTGGCCGATAAGCTGTCCCGCAAGAACATCGATAAGCTGGGCGAGGTCGCCAAGACCTACGGCGCCAAGGGCCTGGCGTACAGCCGCCTGACTGCCGACGGTACTTCCTCCAGCTTTGAGAAATTCCTGACCGACGCCGAGAAAGCTGCGCTGTATGCCGCACTGAACGCCGAGACCGGCGACGTGCTGCTGCTGGTCAGCGATACCGATTGGGTCAAGGCATGCACCGCGCTGGGCCAGGTCCGCCTGGACATTGCCCGCAAGCACGGCCTGATCGACCCCGACAAATTCAACTTCCTGTGGGTCGTTGACTTCCCGCTGTTCGAGTACTCTGAGCAGGAGGGCCGCTGGATGGCCATGCACCATCCGTTCACCCTGCCCAAGGCCGAAGACCTGGACAAGGTCGAGAGCGACCCCGGTGCCTGCCACGCTGTGGCCTACGATATCGTGCTGAACGGTGTCGAGATGGGCGGCGGCTCCATGCGTATCAACGACCCCGCTTTGCAGGATCGTATGTTCCATGCCCTGGGCTTCACCGAGGAGAAGGCCCGCGAGAGCTTTGGCTTCCTGATGGACGCCTACAAGTTCGGCGCACCCCCGCACGGCGGTATGGCCTACGGCCTGGACCGTATGGTCATGTTGATGCTGAAGAAGGATTCCATCCGCGACGTCATCGCCTTCCCGAAGGTGCAGAATGCCGGCGAACCGATGAGCGGTGCACCGGACGTGGTGGACGAGCAGCAGCTCAAGGATTTGAGCATCGCGCTGACGCTGAAGGACTAAGTCAGAAGTAATTGCGCTGTAGGGGCCGGACATGTCCGGCCCGCAGCCTGCCCGCAGGATTCCCTTTTGCGGGTAGGTGCAGGGCGAGGCATGCCTCGCCCCTACCGCACACCAAGACAAAAACCTGCCCAACCGCATACACGCGGCTGGGCAGGTTTTTGTGGTTTCTGTCAATATTTCGGCTTCGGCTCGTTATCGCTCTTCACCGCATACTCCGCTGGCGGCGGGGTCTGGATGGGCTTGGGCGCTTTGGGGGCTTTCGGATGGCGCTTGCGCCAGAATCGCAGAGCCGCAATGACTGCAATGACGATCAGCACCACCGGCCACAGGTAGACCAGCGCAATGACCAGCCCCTGCACAAACCCAACGAAGGCGTCCCAGCCGCCGCCGAACGCATCGGCAATGCGCTCGGTGAAGGTCACGCCGGTCGGGGTCAGGGTTGCGACCTCTTCCAGATAGATGTCTACGGTCGAGTAGCTGACCTGCTGGTCCATATTGCGCAGCTGGCGGGTGTAGTTCTCCAACTGGTACTGCACATCGGAAAGCTGGCTCTCGATTTCCAGCAGGTCGGCGGTCGTCTCGGCCTGGTCTGCCAGCTCATTCAGGCGGGTGCGCTGGGCTTCCAGTGCCGCCAGCCGGGATTCCACATCAATGTAGCTGCTGGTGATGTTCTGGGCATTCTCGCTGACATTGCGCACGCTGCCTGCCTCGCCCGCGGCAGCCAAAAACGCGCGGTAGTTGTCCACCGGCACCCGCACGGTGTAGTCGGCGCTGCGGTCGTGATCCTTTTCAGTGCCGTAAACGCTGGTGGACTCCATCCATGCATTGTTGGCCTCGACCGCAGCCAGCAGGGTTTCGCGAGTAGCGTCAAAGTCGGTGGATTCCATCGACAGGCTGGCGTTGTAGATGATTTTCTGCGCGGTCTCATCGGTAGCGGCTTCGGCGACGTTCTCTGGGACAAGGCTGCTGTCTACCGCGCCTGCGGCGCTGTCATAATTGCAGCTTTCCTGCGCGGCGGCCTCGGTGGCGTAGTAGCCGCCGTCGCTGCTGCTGATGCTGCCGCAGCCCGCCAGCAGTGCGGCGGCGGCCAGCGCAGCGGTGATACGGGTGATGCGCTTTTTCATGGTGGAACTCCTTTCTACGTAAAGGCTTCCCCTGAGGGGGAAGCTGTCCGCGAAGCGGACTGATGTGGGGCAAGTTTGTCTTGCTGCCTTTTTACGGCTCGGTGTCGGGAACGCCGCCCCTCATACGGCCTTCGGCCACCTTCCCACTCGGGGGGAAGGCATTTCCCTTTTCACCAATATAACACGGAAAATGTCGGCTGTGTGTTACAAACCAAATACAAAAAAGTGGGATGTGCCGCAATTTTGGCACATCCCACAAATTTTTGGTTGCTTATTCGGCTTTCTGCCCAAGCAGCTTGACGTCGTCGTTGTCGGCAAAGGCAACGGCGTTGTACCCGGCGGCTTCCAGCGTGCCGAACTGCTTGCCCAGCTTTTTGGCCTGGGGCAGCACGGTCACATCGTAGTCGGCGCGCAGCTGCTCAGCCTTGGCCAGCACGGCGGCAAAGTCGGCGTCCTTCAAATACAGCAGCGCCATCTTCGGCTTTGCACCGGGGATCTGATAGCCCTGCTCCAGCAAAATGCCGCAGACGCGCTCAAACCCGATGGAGAAGCCCACGGCCGGGACCTGCTGGCCGATGAACTTGCCGACCATGTTGTCATAGCGGCCGCCGCCGGCCACGGCACCGCTGAACTGCGGGCAGGTGACCTCAAACACCATACCGGTGTAGTAGCCCTGGCCGCGCACCAGGCTGGGGGCGTAGGCAATGCCGTAGCGGCCGTTTGCGACCTTCTCGCTAGCGGCAATGACATAGCGCAGGTCGGCGGTCAGTGCCTCGTCGTCCACCTTGGCGGCGACGGTGTCCAGGCTGAAATCCCCTGCACGCAGGAAGTCGTCCAGCGCCTGCACGGCCTCGGGGGCAAAGCCCTTCTCAGTCAGCTCGGCCTTGACGCCGTCCGCGCCGATTTTGTCCATCTTGTCAAAGCTGATGCAGACGGAATCCAGCTGGTCCTCGGCAAAGCCCATCTTTTCCAGCATGGCGCGCAGGATGCGGCGGTCATTGATGTTGACGGTGAACCCGGTAAAGCCGATCTTCAGCAGGGCGCGGGCCGTCACGTCGATCAGCTCGACCTCGGCGTTGGGGGAAGAATCGCCCAGAATGTCAATGTCGCACTGGACGAATTCGCGCAGGCGGCCCTTCTGCGGGCGCTCGGCGCGGTAGACGCGGTCAGTCTGGATGACCTTGAAGGGGTTGGGCAGCTCGTTGCGGTTGGCCGCGTAGTAGCGGGACAGCGGAAGCGTCAGGTCATAGCGCAGGCCCATGTCGGACAGCTGCTTCTCGTTACCGCTTGCCAGCGCGTGCTCCAGCTTATCGCCGCGCTTGAGAACCTTGAAAATCAGGTTCAGATTATCGCCGCCGTCGCTCTTGTCCAGGTTCTCCATATCCTCTAAAATCGGGGTGGAGATGCGCTGGAAGCCTGCGGCGCGGTAGGTGGCCAGGATCTGGCCCTGGATATAATCACGCAGCGCCTGTTCCCGCGGGAGCAGATCGCGCATACCTTTTAAAGGTTGTGTCTTCATGGTGGTTCTCCTTATTGCAAATTGGCTTCCCCCCTTGGGGGGGGAGCTGTCACCGAAGGTGACTGATGAGGGGCGCGTTTGCCACAGTGACCTACAAATGGGCAATAGAGGCAAGCCTGCCCCCATCCGGCCTTCGGCCACCTTCCCCCACAGGGGAAGGCTTTTTATATATAATCATATCGCCCAAACCGCATTTTGTCAATCCAAACCGGGCATACTATCCCGAAAAGGGGAGGGGATGCGTGTGCCCAAACAAAATCGCGGGCCGTATATTTTAGCGGCGGGGGCGGCGGCACAGCTGCTCACCGGTATCCCGGCGGCGTGGGGCGTGTTCCAGCAGCCGGTCATGCAGGGGTACGGCTTTTCCCGCGGGCAGGCTATGCTGGGGTTTGCGGTGCTGGTCGCGGCCTATGGTGTGGGCTGTGCGGTGGGCGGTTTGCTGCAGGATGCCCGCGGTCCGCGTTTCGCCGGGTTGTGGGGCACGGCCCTATTGGCGGGCGGGTTCTTCGCGGCGGTGTTCGTGCCGCCCGCCAACGCCGCATTGTTTCTTGTCGTGTACAGTTTGCCCGCCGGGCTGGGCAGTGCGTTTCTGGCCCCGGCGGTGCTGGCCTGCGCCCAAAAATGGTATCAGGACAAAAAAGGCTGGGCCACCGGCGTGGCGGGGGTGGCCATGGGGCTGTCCGGTGCGTTTTTTACGGTGTTTGTCAAGGGCGTCGGCGAGGCGTGGGGCATCCGCGTTTGCTTTGCGGCGCTGGGGGTGGTCATGCTCGTCGTCTGCGGCGCGGGGGCGCTGATTTTGCAGGATCCATCGCCTAAACCCCAGAGCGGCAAGCCCCAGCCGGGGCCGGATTTTGACTACAAGCAGATGCTCCGCACGCCGCAGTACAAGCTGTGTGTGGCGGCGGTAGCGCTGTCCGCCCCGGCGGTGCTGCTGTTCAGCCCGGAAATTTTCAAAATTGCCACCGAGCGCGGCCTGCCCGAGAGTGCCGCGCCGTACAGTATCGTGCTGGGGTCGGCGGCCAGTGCGGCGGGGCGGATGCTGCTGCCCGCCCTCAGTGACAAGCTGGGCCGCAAGCCGGTTTTGTACGCCGTGTACCTGGGTCTTGCGGCGGGCAGCGCATGGTTTGCCTTTGCGGGGCAGTGGTGGGTGTTGGCGGCCTATGCGGTGCTTACGTTTTTCTACTCCGGCGGTGCGGCCGTGCAGCCGTCCTTCAACACGGATCTGTTTGGTTTGCCCCACGCCGGGGTAAACTATGGATTCATCGCCTTGGGCATGAGCGGCGGCAGTATTTTGAGCTATATCGGGGCGCAGGCCCTGCCCCTGGCCGCCCGTCATTGGCTGGCCGGGGGATGTGCTGCGGCGGGGCTGGTTTGTGTCAGTCTTGTAAAACCTGTGGAGAATGGTTGAATTTTTATGCGCGGCAGGGTACAATATGGATTTGCCGGGAACTTGTAGGGGCCGGGCATGCCCGGCCCGCGGCCTTCCCGCAGACGGTCGATTTCCGTTGCGTTGCGGGCCGCATATGTGCGGCCCCTACATAGCAGCTCCGGCAATAAATTACGTGCTTTAAGAGGTTTTCACTATGACCCAAACCCAACAGCTTCGCCGCCTGGCTGCACAGTCGGCCACGGCATTTTTGGTGGCGGCGCTCTGTACGTTCCCACTGTATATCGATAAATTCTCCAACCTCGGTGTTGTCAAATTCACCGGCATCTGCACGGTCTGCTGGGTGTTCGCGCTCTGGCTCGGTGCGCTGGCCGTCGTCGGTGCCAAGCCGATGCCGGGTCGTCTGCCCTGGACAACCGACCCCGGCCTCTGGGCACTGGGGGCGGTCACGGCATCGGGCGTGCTGTCCACGATGCTGTCGCTGTCGCCTGCGGCGTCCTTCTGGGGGTTGGGCAGCTACTACGGCGGCTGTATGATGGTGCTGTTCACGGCGGCGGGCTATCTGGCCGTCCGCGCCTTTGCGCCGCAGAAAATTCTAAACGGACTGACCTTCTGCGTCGGCGTTGCTACCGCCATCGTCACGGTGCTGTACGTCCTCAACATATTTAATATCGACCTCATCGGTACCTATGCGGACACGGCGGTCGTGGAGCGCGCGCAGTTTTTCTCGACATTGGGGCAGAAAAACTTCTGCTCCGGGTTCATGGCGTTCGCGCTGCCGCTGGTGTTCTATGCGTTCTTAGTCGCGCGGGGCGTGCGGCACACACTGTTTTACGGCGTGCCTGCGTTCTTTGGCGGGTTAGCGCTGGCTGTGGTGGATGCCGAGGGCCTGACTTTGGGCATCGGCGCGGCGGTGCTGGTGCTCATCTGCCAGAAAAACTTCACCACCCGCACGCTGCGGCGGCTGGCGGTCATCGGGGCGTTTTTCTTCTTCCACGCCGGGTGGATGCAGTATATGCGCACCCATGTCTACACCCAGGGCGGTAAGCCAATGCTGGCGGCGCTGGGTCATGTGGCGCAGCTCGGGTTTGCGGTCTGTCTGGCAGTCTGGGCCGTGCTGCGGTTTGCCCTGCGCGGGCGGGAACTGCCGCTGTACAGGCTGGGCCGGGCACTGGCGGCGGTCATTGTGCTCGGTGCGACAGTGCTGACGCTGCTTGCCAATTTTATGCCGGGCTTCCCCAGCCTGGGCCGCCTGGATGACCTGCTGGTTTTTAACGATGACTGGGGCACCTACCGCGGCACGGCCTGGCGCATCACCGCCGAAAGCTGGCTGGCGCAGCCTGTGTGGCGCAAGCTGTTCGGCGTCGGCCCCGGCATGATGCACACGGCTGTGGCCCAGTGGGCGGGCGCGGACATCACCGAGCGGATGCGCACCTTTTACGCCGCCCACAACGAGTACCTGGAACTGCTGCTGACCACCGGCGTGGCGGGGCTGGCCGCGTGGCTGTGGTTTGTGATCGCCCACCTGCGCAAGGCCGCCCATAACTGGCTGCGCCCCGGCGTGGCCCCGGTCACACTGGCGCTGATCAGCTACCTGGCCCATGCGGTCATCTCGATACGCGTGTCGATGATTTTCCCCGAGATCATGCTGCTGTTTGCGCTTTTGCAGGTGTTTTGTCTGCCGCCGGAGCAGGAGGAAAACTCCGCCACGGCGGAGAAACCCGTACGGTACGGCAAAGTCAAAAAGACGAAATCTGCCGAGCCGGTGCAGCAGCCCGGCCTGCTGCGGCAATGGCTGCCGCCGATTGTGGCAGGCATTGCGATGATGGCTGTCTGCGGTGCAGCCTCGCGGGTGATCTTTGGGTTTCTGTTTTAAGGAAAAGCCTCCCTTGTCAAAGGGAGGTGCCGAGCGAAGCGAGGCGGAGGGATTCCTCTGGCTTGCGCCAAGAGGAACCGAAAGGGGGGCGCAGCCCATGAATGGAAAGCACAATAAAAAGCTTACCCCTGTTGCCAAAAAGCTTCGCAAGAACATGACGAAAGAAGAACGCCGTCTTTGGTATGATTTTCTGCGGGGCTATCCTGTCCGATTCCTGCGCCAGAAGGTCATCGGGGATTATGTGGTGGATTTTTATTGCGCGTCAGCCAAGTTGGTGGTGGAACTGGACGGGTCGCAGCACTATGAGGCGGACGGTGCAGCCAAAGATAAGGTGCGCACTGAGTTTTTGCAGACATTTGATCTGCGTGTGCTGCGGTTTGGAAATCATGATGTGCTGCAAAATTTTGAGGGCGTATGCACGGCAATCGACAAGGCAGTGTAGGAAGCGCTTTTGCCCTGAATAGCACCGAGCGCAGGGGAGAAGCGGCAGAAATCCCTCCGACCTCGCTGCGCTCGGCCACCTCCCTTTGACAAGGGAGGCACTCTGCCAAAAAGAGCCGCTGTAACGCGTTTTCGCTACAGCGGCTCTTTAAGTTTGTTTGGCTTTACGCCTCCGGCAGGTAGATGTGATGCGGCAGGCCCTCTACATAGATCGGGGTCAGCTCAGCCTGAACCAGCGGCAGAGCGTAGGCGAGGAACTCCTCGGTCATGGCGGTGTGGTCGGCGTTGACCCACTCGAGCGGGACCTTCTTCTCAAGGTTTGCGACCTCGCTGATCGGGTGCAGGCTGGTGCCGCACTGGTACGGTGCGTTGGAGATGCGGTCCAGCGCGACCATCTCGCCGG
>ERZ827168.4417-NODE-4417-length-12892-cov-6.771364_pt1 | contig 12892 bp, 12 predicted proteins | sample MGYA00519868_ERZ827168 | MGnify/ENA primary metagenome ERZ827168 (study PRJEB31778, sample SAMEA3449271) | human gut metagenome | biome: human gut; feature: human-associated habitat; material: faeces | place: United Kingdom | collected 2010/2012 ...
TGAGTATCGTATTTTACCGGCCCTTCTGCAAGTGGCTGTGCCCGCTGGGTGCGTTCTACGCGCTGTTTAACAGGGTGTCTCTGTTCCAGATGAAGGTGGATAAAAACAAGTGCGTCTCCTGCGGAAAATGCGCCAGAGCCTGCAAGATGGACGTGGACGTGACGAAAACGCCCAACCACACCGAGTGTATCCGCTGCGGCATGTGCGTCAATGCCTGTCCGACAGGCGCTGTGCATTTCCGCTACGGCTTTGGAGACGGGAAAGAACCCATGAAAAAAACTATTTTAGAAAAAAACACGGAGGAAACAAAATGAAACTGAAGAAACTGACCGCGCTGCTGCTCGCCGCGCTGATGGTACTGGCGCTGGCGGCCTGCGGTGCAAAGGACGGGAACACGAACACCGACACGGGCGACGGGCCGAAGAATGCTGAGGAGGCCGCCGCCAGATACAGCGCGCTGATGGAGCAGGAAAACGCCATTCTCTCGGAAAACACCGATCTCTGGGAAAAGGTTTTCCTCTCGGCCGATAAGGGCATGACCATGCAGGAGGACGGCAAGAACTACGGTGATTTCCTGCTCGACACCATCGAGGGCGCCAAGGATCAGTTCACCGACGAAGAGCTTACACTGCTGAAGGACGCCGCCTCGAAGATCAGCGACATTGAAAACGAGCTGACCGCGCTGGAGGAAAAGTTCCCCGAGATCCTGAACGAGGACACCGACGGCAACGGCGATATGCAGAAGTTCCCCTCCTTCGAGGGCAAGGATCTGGACGGCAACACGGTCAAGAGCGACGAGCTGTTCGCCGCCAACAGCGTCACCGTGGTGAATTTCTGGTTCACCACTTGCAGCCCCTGCGTGGGTGAGCTGTCCGATCTGGAAGCGCTGAACCAGCAGCTCGCGGAAAAGGGCGGCTCTCTCATCGGTGTCAACGCCTTCACGCTCGACGGCGACGAAACGGCCATCGCCGAGGCGAAGGACGTGCTGGCCAAGAAGGGCGCCACCTATCAGAACGTGTACTTCGGCTCCGGCGGTGAGGCCGGAAAGTTCGTGGAGAACATCTTCGCTTTCCCCACCACCTATGTGGTCGATCGCAACGGCAACATCGTGGGTGACCCCATCGTGGGCGCCGTCACGGAGGAGAAGCAGGCGGAAGCGCTGCAAAAGCTCATCGATCAGGCGATCGCAAACAGCGAGGGCTGAGGCTCCAATTTCAAAACACATCAAAACGGCAGAGGAACGGGACATTGTGCCCGTTCCTCTGCTTTTCCGATTCACCGCGGTAAAGTGCGCCGCCTTTTGCCCTTGTAAAAAGCACTGCCCTATACTATAATAAATGCCATGTACCCTCGCCGTCAGGAAGTTTCTGAGCATTTTGCGGCCCCGTTCTGCGCGAAAAGTAAATACCGGTTTTTGACCGGCCTGCGCCAACAAATTTTAATGTTATAAGGATGTGTTATTTTGTTACTCTCGGGGAAAAGTCTGAAACATGACTTCATCCGTTTTGTCTCCGCCACGATGGCTTCTCAGGTCGTATTCTCGCTCTACTCCATGGTCGATGGCCTCATGGTCTCGATCGGCGTAAACGAATACGCCATGAGCGCCGTCAACCTCGCCATTCCCTTTACCAACGCACTTTTTTCCATCGCAGTGCTTTTCGCCGTCGGCTCATCAACCCTCATCGCCATTTTTATTGCGCAGGATAAACGGCATGAGGCCGACACGCTTTTTTCGCAGAACTTCGCCACCCTGCTCATCATCGGTGCGGTCATCACCGCGCTGGTACTGCTCTTCCTGGATCCGTTCGCAAGGCTCCTCGGCGCAGATGAGATCACGCTCGACTATGTCAAGCACTATCTCCTCGGCATCGCGCCGTTCAGCGTGTGCTACCTCGTATCCTACAATCTCGAGGTGCTCGTCAAAACGGACGGCTACCCGCGCTATGCGCTCTTTACGGTGATTGGCGGATGCCTGACGAACTGTGTGCTCGACTATATCGCCATCTTCCACCTTGATATGGGCGTGTTTGGTGCGGCGGTCGCCACGGGTATTTCCCAGCTCGTCACCTGTATCTCTTACTTTGTCCACTTCTTCAGCAAAAAGTGCACGTTCCGTCTGCGGAAGTTCCGCTTCGATCCGCGCCTTTACGCGCGCATTCTGCCCATCGGCCTGTCCGATGGCGTGACGGAGCTCTGCACGGGACTGATGATCTTCCTCTTCAACCGCACGGTGCTCAAGTGCATCGGCACGGACGGTGTTGTGACCTATACGGTCATTGCCTATGCCACGACCATCATCATCAATCTGATGGTCGGCGTGTCGCAGGGCACGCAGCCGCTCGTGAGCTACCAGTACGGCAAGGAGGACTATACTTCCTGCCGCAAGCTCCTGCGCTACGCGCTCACGACCGTGTGTGTGCTTGCGCCGGTGCTGTTCGTGCTCATTTTCCTCTTCGCGCCGCAGATCGTGCGCGCCTACCTCTCGCATGCAACGGATGAGCTGATCGCATACTCCATTCAGGCTTTCCGGAAGTACAGCATCTCGTATCTGCTGCTGGGCTTCAACATCGTCATCGGCGGCTTTATGACAGCCAACGAGCGCCCCGTGCCCGCCATCTGCATTTCCGTCGGCCGCGGGCTCGTGCTGCAAAGCGCCGTGCTCTTCGCACTCGCCGTGAGCTTTGGCGGCGACGCGGTGTGGTTCACGCCGATCTTCTCCGAGCTTTTGTGCCTTGTGCTCTCGCTTCGCGCGCTCAAGGCCTATCGCAGGCACCCCGCCGGGAATCGTAAATAGCAAAAAAGGACGCTTTATGCGTCCTTTTTTATTGCCCGTTTTCCGCGCGGTCGATGGACTTTTGCGCATCGAAGCCGTCCGGATAGCGTTTTTGCAGCTTATCGAGGTTGCTTTGCAGGATCTCCTCCAACGGGATCTCCAGCGCTGTGGCCGCCTCTGCAAGGTACCACGCGATATCGCCCAGTTCCTCGGCAAGGTGCGCGCGGTCAAGCGCGTGCCCCTGCGAAAGCCATTTTTTCACGATGTCGATGGCCTCGCCGGATTCGCCGCACAGCCCCATCACACTGTTGAGCAGAACGTCCTTCCACGCAAGCTCCGGGTTGAGCGTCGCCATCGCGCGCTTTTGATAGTCGTTGATCTCCATGGTTTCCCTCCGCAGTCATTTTTCTTTTGCCGCTCTTTTTCGCAGCAGGCGGCGTGTTCAGGCTCCCGCCGGAAGCTCTGCATGACGAAAAGGAACATGTAGATCGTGGCGCAGGGCACGGAAAGCGAGCCGAGCACCGTTCCCTCCGTGCCGAACACTGCCGAGCAGAGCGGAATACCGACAAATCCGTTATTCGGGTAGGCAACGCTGCGGGTGAAAACAAGTGTCTCGTCCTCATTCAGCCCAATCAGCTTTGCGATCGGCTTTGCCAGAATCGTAAACAGGATAAAGCAGGACAGGTAGGCCAGCACGATCTTGATGACCTGTGAAAACGGCATATCGCCGAAGTCGCCGCTCGCCGCAGCGAGCACGTTGCAGGGGAAAAACACGTCCAGCAGCAGCATGGAAAGGAGGTCTGCCCCCTTGCGATCCACTTTGCCCAGCTTTCCCAGCAAAAAGCCGAGCATCATCATTGCCGAGAGAATCAAAACCTGCTGCAAAACCGTCTGTGCCATGTTACCCTACATCGTCCTTTTTCTTTGGTTTCATTACTTGAAGTTTTCCCGCGCGTATTTCATCAGTTCCTCGCGGAAATCCGGGTGCGCGATGGCCGCCATGGCCTCAGCGCGCTCGCGCAGACTCTTGCCGGAAAGCTCTGCAATGCCGTACTCAGTCGCAACATACTGGATCATCGTGCGCGGTGCGGAGATCGTGCTGCCGCCGGGGATCGTGGCAAGAATGTTGCTCTTGCGCTCGCCGTCCTTCGTCACGCGCGAAGAGTTGATGCAGATGAAGCCCTTGCCGCCCTTCGAGCGGTAGGCACCCTCGAGGAAGTCCATCTGTCCGCCGATGCCCGAGAGCTGGCGCGTAAGCGCGCTCTCGGCGTTCTCCTGCCCCATCAGGTCGAGCTGCACACCGCCGTTGATGCTGATGACGTTGCTGAGCTTCGAGATGCGTTCGACCGAGTGAATGTAGTCGAGGTCGCCGGGGTGGAAGAGGTCCGGCTCGGCATCGAGCCAGTCGTAAAGCTCCTGTGAGCCCATGGCAAGGTTCCACGCGGAAAGGCCGGTATCGAGCTCCTTGCAGGCGTTCGTCAGCTTGCCCGCCTTGTAAAGCTCAAGGAAGGCGTCGGAAATGGTACCGGTGTGGCAGCCGAGGTCGCGCTTATCGGACTCCGCGAGCATCTTGGCAACCGTATAGGGTACGCCGCCCACGCCGAGCGACAGCACCGCGCCGTCCGGGATCTGCTCGACCACCAGCTTGGCGATGGCGATGTCCGTTTCGCTCGGCTCGCGGTAGGAGCGAAGCGGCAGCGGCTCATGCTCGCCCTCGACAACATAGTCCGCCTCGGAGAGGTGGACGCGGATCGAGTTTTCGAAGCCGTGCAGCCTCGGATAGTGCTCGTTGATTTCAAAAATGACCGTCCTCGCGCTCTCAAAGATCGTGCGCCACGCATACGGCGAGATGCCGAGGCCGCAATAGCCCTCCGCGTCCGGCTTGGAGACCGGCACGAACGCCACGTCGCAGCGGATGTGCTTGTCGCGGTAGAGATACGGCAGCGAGCGCAGCATGACCGGCATGAATTTCACGAGCCCGCGCGCTTGGAGCTTCCGCTCATAGTCGCCGATGTGCCAGCTATAGTAGGTGAAGCTCTCCTGCTCGGGGTCGCTTTCGACGATCTCAATGCGCGGACGGATCACAAGGCCGCCGCGCACCTTGACGTCCTTGACTTCTCCCTTACGCGCAGCGAGCGCGCGGTCGAGCAGTTCGGGAAAGCCCGCGCCGAAGCCGTAATCCACCCAGTCGCCGGACTGCACCGCCTTGACAGCCTGCTCCAGCGTGACAAACTTTGTCTGATAGTCATTCATAAGAAAAATTCTCCTTACTTCGATGCTTTCTAATGTAGCAGACTTTGCGCCGCTTGTAAATCGTTTCAGAATGAAAAAAGGCTCGCCGTGCAGGTCTTTCTCTTGCACCCTTTTCTCAATTCTGCTATGCTTGGCTCATCTGATCCGTCAATATAAAGGAGTCTGATGCATCATGGTCGAAAACTATCAGGAAATGCTTGATCGGGAATCCAACGGTTTTATCCGTCACAACGGCATTCGCATCGTTTCGGTCGACGAAGAGAAAAGCGTGCTCGAAGCGGCGGTTACCGACGCAAGCCGCAATGTCTGGGGCGGCGTACACGGCGGCTTTCTCTATGCAATGGCGGACACCGCCGCGGGCGCGTTCGCGCGCATCAAATATGCCCAGCGCAACGTGACACTCAGCGCTACGATCAGCTACCTCCGCCCGACAACGCATTCCAAATCGCTCACCGCGGTTGGCCGCGAGGTGAAGGTCGGCGGCCACATTGGCTTTTTCGAGGTCGATATCACCGACGACTCAGGTGCACTCATCGCCCGCGCAGAGGTGAATATGTACTTTTTGGATCATTGAACAGGCAAAAGCCGGCATTCCGCTTGCAGCGGAATGCCGGCTTTCTTCCTTTTAAGCTTCCCCAGCGTCTCTCTTTCAGGGCAGGCTGTCCAGCGGGTTGGCACGGTATCCATCCATGAGGCTATCGTTTTCCATGATGAACGGGCGCGTCGTATCCTGATCCCACGCGGTATCGTATTTTTCCATCAGATAGTCGCTCAGTTCTGTGCGGTTCCGGAGCTTCACCAGACGGTACGGCTCCTGAAAGGCCACCTTTTCGACAAAGTAGAGGCTTCCGTCCTCTGCCGGCAGCAGCACGCCCACATGCCCGATGAAGAGCGTGTTGTCGGTATCGGAGAACTTATCGTGCAGGACGACGGAGATCAGCCGTGCAGTGCTGTCTGAGAAGGCGATGCCGCGCGCCGCCCAGCCCGCTTGAAGCGCCTCGACCTGCGCGGTAACCTCTGTGCTGTCCGCGGCCGTCACCGGGGCGAACAATGCGCAGAACGCAGCGCTGCTGCCGCCGCAGAGGGCGTTCGGGTCGGTGCTCAGCGTTTCAAGATCCAGAAAAAGGGCGTCCTCGCCCTGCGTATCGGGCTGATCCGCTCCGGCGGTGAGAAATTCACCAAACAGCGAGAATGCCGTAATGCGGCAGTTGTAGCCGGGGAAGCTGCCGTTTTTCTCCGCCCACAGATCCTGCATCTCATAGGGGTCGTACTTGGTGGCGGTCGGCGCGGCACTCTCAAAGCCGTCCGTCAGCCATTCGCTCTTGACGCTCCGGTTGAAAAGATCGACCTTTTCAAAAAAGGCGCTGACCCGGCTTTCGTCCACGCCGGCGTTCGCAAGCGCAGCGGTGAGCAGCGCGCGCGAATCCCCGTCCGTCAGGTTCGCGTACGTGACCGTTTCCAGCGGAGACTGCGCATTGTCTGTGTCTGGTTTTGTTTGCTCGCCGCAGCCGGAAAGCCCTGCAAGGAGAATGCCAAGAACCAAAAAAGCAGGAAGCAGCTGTTTTTTCATATTCATCAATCGTTTTGCCTTTCCTGTAAATGATCGTCTTGCGCTACAAGTTTGCACGGCCTTGCGCGCTCTTATACAGTAGACACATCGGCGGAAACAGTCTACATCGGATCAGAGAAGAACCCATATCCCATTTTGGCATTCAACAGCCCATATGTTTCCAGTGTTTCCGGCGCTCCTTCCGGCGCATAGCACCCCGGCCACCAGCTCAGAAAATCCTCGTCCAGCCCGTCCGTGGGTGTATCGGGCAAATACAAAACGAACGTCTCTCCGTCCTCCATGCCGTACGGCGCAGCGGGCACATAGCAAATGCCGTCCTCGATCCATTCTTCCCCGCCCTCGTCATCGCAGTTCAACTCTGATAGCGTCATGGAATAGCTGTATTCGTCCACTTTTTCAATGTCCGAAAACCGTCCGGAAAAATGGCAGAGATAGACCGTTCCGTTTGGATAGTCCTCACCAATGGCTCCCATGTCGGAATCGTGAAACTGTCCTGAAAACGTTCCGTCCCGCTCCAGCGTCAAGGACGTTCCCCAGCCGCCCACGCCGCTGGAGAATTCAAGATCCATTGGGAAATCGTCCGGCAGGGACACCTCGCTTTTGGAGCCGCAGCCGGTCAACAATGCCGTGCAGAACAACAGCACCGCCATCTTTTTTATTGAAATACGTTTCATGTTTGATCCCTCCCGTTTTCAGTATATCGTTTTCTGTGTTCAAAAACAAGCCTTCCTTTTGAGGGGCTGCCCGCCCTGCTAGGCGCAGCAAATCCAAAGGGTAAAATCAGGACAAGGCGAAAAAACGTGCTTGCATTTCCTGCAAACATGTGGTAATTTAAATGCAAGGCAGTTAGAGTTGTCTAACCGTTATGTTCGAACGCGGTACTCTTTTTGCGTTGGAGTTCTGCCCTTGCGCGCAGGTAAATCGTTCGGGCGCGGCCTGCTTTTCGCCGTACGGCTAACAATCCTTACCGCGCAACCGCGAAAGCAGGCAGTTAACCCCAAAAAGCCGCTTTTGGGCGGCTTTTGAAAGGCCCGGTAGTTAGACGAGTCTAACTACCGTAACAAGGAAACAAGGAGGCGAAAGCAAATGTCTGAAGAAATTTTGATCCGTCAGGGCGCGCCGACGCTCGCGGGCATCAAGACGGGAAGCCTGTTTCCCTGTCCCTGCGAGGACCGTGAGGCCCTGCTGTCCGATATCCGGCAGCTGAACCGGCGGCTGTCGTCAAAGGGGCTCTGCCTGCTGCCGATCCGCTTTCTGGCAGGGCAGGCGCTTCTCTACCTCTACCGCCCCGCCGAGCTGCGGCGGGATCTGCGCGACGCGCAGGCGTCCGAGCTGCTGCATCAGGCAGGTTACGGCAACGAAAGCTGCGCGCACTGCGTAGCGCGCCTTGCCCGCCGCTTCCGCGAGAGCGGTGAGTTTCCGCACGAGGTAGGGCTGTTTCTCAGCTACCCGCCGGAGGACGTGAAGGGCTTCATCGATCACCGCGCAAACAATTTCAAATGCGCGGGGCTTTGGAAGGTCTACGGCGACGAGGAAAAGGCGCGCTCACTGTTCGCAAAATACAAAAAATGCACGGAGATCTACTGCGCACTCTGGCAAAACGGCTCGAAGCTCGAGCAGCTTGCCGTCGCGGTTTGATTTGATAAAACACAAAAAGAAAGGAATTTACAAAAATGAAAACTGCTGTTGTTTATTGGAGCGGCACAGGCAATACGGAGGCAATGGCGCGTGCCGTTGCCGAGGGCATGACCGCCGCGGGCGCAGAGGCTGTGCTGCTCACGCCCGCCGAGGTCGCACCAGGCGATCTGAACACCTACGATGCCATCGCCTTCGGCTGCCCCGCCATGGGAAGCGAGGTGCTGGAGGAAATGGAATTTCAGCCGATGTTCGATGCCTGCAAGCGCAGCCTCGGCGGTAAGCGCGCGGCGCTGTTCGGCTCCTACGGCTGGGGTGATGGCGAGTGGATGCGCAGCTGGGAGAAGGACTGTGGTGACGTGGGAATTAATCTTGTGTGCGAGAGCGTGATCTGCGCTGATGCACCTGATGACATGGTGCTTGAGGCCTGCCGCGCACTTGGCAAGGCGTTGGCGAAGTAAAACGTTCCCCACCCAGCAAAACTGCACCTTGCAAAGCCGCACAACGCCTCCCTACCGGTACTCCCCGCAGCATTCCTGCTGCCGAGAGATCGATGCTCCCTGCGTTGTGTATAATCCCGCATGGCGGAACATTTTAAGAAAAGGTTCCCCTACAAGGCAATGTCGGCAGATTCCTCGGGTATCCCTTCGAGTACAGGCCTTACCTTGCGCAGGAACGTATCCACCTGTTCCGGGCAGCGGCCAATATAATCCTCCGGCTTCAGCAGGGCGGTAAGATCCTCCTCATTCATGGAAAAGGCCGGCTCTGCCGCCAGCTGATGCAGAAGGTCACAGGGCTCCCCTTCCTTCATTTTTGCGGAAGCCGCATGCGAGCAGCGGCGGATCACCTCATGCAGCTCCTGCCGGTCTCCGCCGCGCTTGACGGCTTCCATCATCAGGTTTTCCGTAGCGATAAAAGGCAGGTATTCCCGAACGGCCTTGTCGATGATCTTCTCGTTTACTACAAGCCCGCGGGTCACATTTTTGCAAAGGCGCAGAATCGCGTCGGCGCAGAGGAACCCTTCCGGCATGGAGATGCGGCGGTTGGCGGAGTCATCGAGTGTGCGCTCCAGCCATTGAACAGATGCCGTCATGGGGGCATTTGCAGCGTCCAAAATAAGATATCGCGCCAAAGAGCAGATTCGTTCGCTCCGCATGGGATTTCGTTTATATGCCATGGCGGAGGAACCGATCTGCTCTTTTTCAAAAGGCTCCTCCAGCTGCCGGTCGTGCTGCAGCAGGCGAATGTCATTTGCCATGCGATAGGCACTCTGGGCCATGGAAGACAGACAGTTTAAGATACGGCTGTCTACCTTCCGGGGATACGTCTGCCCACAGACGTCAAAGCAGCGCGCAAAGCCGAATTCCGCACTGATCTGGCGGTTCATCTGGTCGATCTTGTCGGTATCACCGTCAAAGAGGTCCAGAAAGCTCGCCTCGGTTCCGGTGGTCCCGCGGCAGCCAAGAAATTTCATATGCGCCAACACATGGTCCAGTTCCTCCAGATCGGAGAGAAAATCCTGCATCCAGAGGGTTGCCCGTTTCCCCACAGTGACAAGTTGAGCAGGCTGATAGTGGGTATATCCGAGGGTGGGCAGCGACTTGTATTTTTCTGCGAAAGCGGCAAGATTTTTCAGCACACCCAGCAGTTCTCCGCGGAGATAACGCAAGCCGTCCCGATAAAGGATCAGATCCCCGTTGTCGGTCACATAGCAGCTCGTGGCCCCCAAGTGGATCACACCCGCGGCGCCGGGCGCCGCTTTTCCGTAGGCATAGACATGTGCCATCACGTCATGCCGCACTTCCTTTTCCCGCTGCGCGGCACATTCAAAATCAATATCATCGATGTGCGCTTCCAGCTCCGCCACCTGCTCTGCCGTAATGGGCAGGCCAAGGTCATGCTCCGCCCGGGCCAGCGCAGTCCAGAGCTTTCGCCAGACCCGAATACGCTTTTTCTGGGAGAACAGATGCAGCATCTCTTCGGAAGCATAACGGGACGAGAGGGGCGATTCATATTTTTCGTACATCATGGGCACTTTTCTCCATTTGGTTTTCTCAGCGTCAAACGCTGTCGTATTTTTTCTTTGTCGATCCTGTGCCATGCGCCCACTCACCGCTTGAAGTATGCATCTCGCTCCGCTCCGACGGATACGTATCCGATGTGGCAGCCGATGGCCTTTTCGATATACTCCACATAAGCCTGCGCCTGCTTGGGAAGTTCTTCCCACGTGCGAGCGCCGGAGATGTCGCAGCCCCAGCCGTCCAGATATTCCGTAACGGGCTTCGCCGTTTCCAGCGCCGCGGGGAAGGGAAACGCATCCGTTTCCGCCCCGTTGACTACATATTTGGTGCAGACAGGGATCTTGTCCATATAGCTGAGAACGTCCAGCTTGGTCAGTGCGATGGTCGTGGCGCCTTGGGTCTGTACGCCGTAGCGGGTGGCGACGATATCCAGCGGGCCGACGCGGCGGGGCCGCCCCGTTTTTGCGCCGTACTCAAAGCCGGCCTCCCGCAGCCGGTCGGCCTCGGGGCCGAACCACTCACAGACGAACGGCCCCTCGCCCACGCAGGTAGAGTAGGCTTTCACCACGCCAACCACTTCATCCAGTTTGGCAGAGGGAAGGCCGGACCCGACCGGCGCGTAAGCCGCCACCGCGTTGGACGAGGTGGTGTAAGGGTAGATGCCGTAATCCAGATCCCGCAGAGCCCCCAGCTGTGCCTCAAAGAGAATGCTCTTCCCGTCCTGCTGCGCCTTGCGCAGCCAACTGCCGGTATCGCAGATGAAGGGCTTTAGCTTCTGCCCATAGGTATGCAGATAATCACACAGCTGCGCCATGGTATAGGGCTTTGCGCCGTAGACCCTGGTCAGGGTCAGGTTCTTCCATTCCAGCAGGTCCTCCAGGTGGCGGACCAGGTATTCCGGATAGAAGAGCTCGCCGGCCTGAATCGTCTTTTTCTGATATTTGTCAGAGTAGAAGGGGGCGATTCCCTGCTTGGTAGAGCCGTATTTTTTATCCTTCAGGCGCTCTTCCTCCAGTTCATCCAGTAGAATGTGCCACGGCAGCACCAGTGAGGCCCGGTCGCTGATCTTCAGGTTATCCGGCGTCACGCTCACGCCCTTTGCAGCAACGCTTTCCATCTCGCCGCAAAGACTCTTCATATCCAGCGCAACGCCATTTCCTAAAATATTGACCACATTCGGCCGGAAAATCCCCGATGGAAGCAGATGCAGCGCAAATTTCCCATATTCGTTGATGACGGTGTGCCCCGCGTTCCCGCCGCCCTGATAGCGCACCACAATATCATAGTCCCGCGTGAGCAGATCGACCATGCGGCCCTTCCCCTCATCGCCCCAGTTGATGCCAACAATGGCACAAGTTTTCATAAATTGACCTCCTGCATCATATCATTTCATCATTCGCAAGGCAAGCGCCGCTTTCGCGGCGCCGTCTTTTTTTCATCTTGTTCACCTGACGCTGAACAGCAGCTCTCCGTAAGTGGGGAACGGCCACGCGCTTTCCGCGGTCAGCGTCTCTGCTTCGTCTGCGGCAGAGCGCAGCACTGTCATTCTGGAGAGCATCTCGTCCCGAATAAAGTTTGCACCCTCGGTCACATCACAAATGGTTTTGAATCTGGCAATCGAGCTGTCCAGTGCGTCGACCCGCGAGTCAATGCTCTCGGTCACCGCCGTCAGCTTTTTGACGAGCTTTGTTTCATAGCCGCAGCTGATTTCGCCATCTAAGGATTTTTTGTCGGCGGCAGCCCGGGCTACGGTCGCAGCGTAGTGCGAAACGGCAGGCAGGATCTGCTTTCGCGCCATGTCGCTCATGGTCTGAGCCTCGATGCACACGGTTTTGCAGTAGTTTTCCAGCATGATCTCATACCGGGAGCGCAGCTCCGCTTCGGTGTACACCCCGTGGGCCGTCAGCATCTCGACATTCTTCGCTTTCAAGAGCTCCGGGATCGCGTCCGGCGTGGTACGCAGATTGAGCAGTCCGCGTTCCTCTGTGGCCTCCCGAATCCATGCATCATCGTAACCATTTCCGTTAAAGATAATTCTCTTATGCTCCTTGATGGTACGCTTGATTCGCTCATGCAGAGCGGTATTGAAGTCCTCTGCCTGTTCCAGTTCGTCCGCATAGCGTTTCAAGGACTGTGCCACCGCAGCATTGAGCATGATATTGGCGCAGGCAATGGAATCGGAAGAACCCACCATTCGGAATTCGAATTTGTTGCCAGTGAAGGCAAAGGGAGAGGTACGATTGCGGTCCGTGGTGTCCCGGACAAAACGGGGCAGCACATCGACCCCCAGCTTCATCTTCTTTCTTTCTACATCGACGTAGGCGGAATCGGTCTCAATGGCATTCAGCACAGCGGTCAGCTCATCGCCCAGAAAGATCGAGATCACGGCGGGAGGCGCTTCATTGGCTCCCAATCGGTGATCGTTTCCGGCCGTTGCGACAGAAGCTCTCAGCAGCCCCTGATAGTCGTCCACCGCCTGAATGACAGCCGCCAGAAACAGCAGGAACTGGGCATTTTCGTGGGGGGTCTCGCCGGGAGAGAGCAGGTTGACGCCGGTATCGGTGGAAAGGGACCAGTTGTTATGTTTGCCGCTGCCGTTGACCCCGGCAAAGGGCTTTTCGTGGAGCAGGCACACCATGC
>ERZ827168.4421-NODE-4421-length-12891-cov-3.058897_pt1 | contig 12891 bp, 18 predicted proteins | sample MGYA00519868_ERZ827168 | MGnify/ENA primary metagenome ERZ827168 (study PRJEB31778, sample SAMEA3449271) | human gut metagenome | biome: human gut; feature: human-associated habitat; material: faeces | place: United Kingdom | collected 2010/2012 ...
TGCCGTCCTCTCGCCGCCCGGAGCCGAGCACTCAGCATACCGCGTCGAGGGCGCCGAAAGTATGCTTTCCCCATCAATACTCGATACCGAGAAGGCCCGTCGTGGACGACGCCAGGATACCTCGCGCAAATGAGGACTCCCCCGACAATGATCAAGAAACGCTGCAGGTACTGCGCCCGGACGGGACCCTCGGCGAGTCCGACGAGGACATGGAGGCCCGCCTTGCCATGGAGAGCCTCATGCGTCATCGCCGCGCGCGCAGGCGCAAGAAGCTGATCGCGGGCGGCATCGTCGGCGCGATCGTGCTCGTGGGCGTGCTCGTGGGCGTGCGCAAGATCAAGGTCGTCCCCGAGGGCAAGTTCGCGGGCCTTGTGGAGTGGGGTTACGACGCAGTTCGCCGCAACATGGGTGAGGGCGCTATCGGCCATGGCTACAAGAAGCACATCCCGTTCATCGCGACCATGTTCTTCTTCATCCTCATCTCCAACGTGATCGGCCTTATCCCGGGCGCGAAGACGCCAACCGGCACCCTGTCCGTCACGTTCGCACTTGCATTGCTCTCTTTCCTGTACTTCAACTTCTACGGCATCAAGGCCAAGGGCGGCTGGGGCTACATCAAGTCCATCGCTCCGTCGGGCCTTCCTAAGCCGATGGTTCCGATTATCTGGTTCTTCGAGTTCTTCTCCCTGGTCATCCGCCTGCTTACCCCCGACTTAAAGGGCGTCAACTATCTGAAAGCCCATCAGCCCCTGCTGGTGGATGGCCGTTTCCACTATGACCAGCACATGACCTTCGCCGGCATGGCCCGCCCCTTCCACGCCCTGGATGAAATGGGCTATATCATCGGCGGCTTTGACGGCCTTCTGCCCTATGGCAAGGAGATCGACCGCTGCGCCACCGAGGGCGGGATGTTCCAGGCCATCAAATACTGCAATCCCAAGTACACCGCCTCACTTAACAAGGTGCTGGACGCTTTGGAGCAGATGGAGCTGGCCGAGCAGGCGGCAGAGGATGCGGACGATGAGGACGAGTTCGAGGAGGATGACGCCGATGAATAATCTCAACGACATATTCTTCGCGCCGGCGGCCAACCAGGCTCTGACCTATGACCAGGTGCTGGAGGATGTGCAGCGGTATTTCGCTGAAAATCACGCCTCCACCATTGCCGAGGCCGGCGAGGGCAACGCCGAGCGGGCCACCACACTGCTCAAAGAGCTGATGGTGCAGTATATTGTCAAGCGGAAATACGCCATCGAAGGGCTGACTACCGAGGAACTGTGCGAAAAGCTCTATGAGGATATGGCCGGGTACTCCTTCCTCAAGAAGTGGATCTACAAGCCCGGCATTGAGGAAGTCAACATCAACGCCTACAACGACATCGAAGTGATCGAGGCCGGCGGGCGCAGCATCAAGATCCCGGATAAGTTTTCCTCCCCGCAGCACGCCATTGATGTGGTGCGCCGTATGCTCAACGCCTGCGGCATGGTCATTGACGACACCATGCCCAGTGTGGTGGGCTTTCTGGATAAAAACATCCGTATCTCTGTGGACAAGACGCCCATTGTGGACCCGGATGTGGGGATCAATGCCTCCATCCGTATCGTCAACCAGCAGACAGTCTCCGAGCAGAAGCTGCTGGATTCCGGCAGCGCCACCGCAGAGATGCTTCACTTCCTGATGGCTTGTATCCGGTATGGCGTCAGCGTGTGCATCGCGGGCTCCACCGGCTCCGGCAAGACCACCATCATGGCCTGGCTGCTCTCCAATGTACCCAACAACCAGCGCCTTATCACCATAGAGGAAGGCAGCCGTGAGTTTGATCTGGTCAAGCGGGATGAAAACGGAAATATCTTGAACTCCGTCATCCACCTGCTGACCCGGCCCAGCGAAAATCCGGCGCTGAACATCAACCAGGACTTCCTCTTGGAGCGGGTGCTGCGCAAGCACCCCAATGTCATCGGCGTCGGCGAGATGCGGTCCGCCGCGGAAAGCCTGTCGGCCGCCGAGAGCTCCCGCACCGGCCATACCGTCTGTACCACCATCCACTCCAACTCCTGCAACAGCACTTACCGCAGGATGATGACCCTTGCCAAGCGCAAATACAGCATGGATGACGCCGTACTCATGGAGATCATGGTGGAGGCCTATCCCATCGTGGTGTTTACCAAGCAGCTGGAGGACCGTTCCCGTAAGATCATGGAGATTTTGGAGGGTGAGGATTATCGGGACGGGCAGCTCATTTCCCACACGCTCTACAAGTTTGAAGTAGAGGACAATGTGACCGACGAAAAGGGAGAGATCCATGTGGTGGGCCATCACAGGAAGGTGGGCCTGATCTCTGATACTTTGAAAAAACGGCTCCTTGACAACGGCATCTCCAATAAAGAGCTGGCGGAGTTCATGGACGCCCCAAAGGAGGTGGATTAAAGGTTGCAGTGGATCTACATAATTTGCTTTGCGCTGATCAGCGCGGGCCTCCTGGCTCTGTTTGGCGTGCGGCCAGGTGATTTCATCGACGCCCTGTTCCGCTCCCGCCGCAAAGCGGCCACTCTCTCCGACGAACTCAATGTCCTGATGGGCACACCCGCCAAGGGCTTCTTCAACCAGGACTATGAGCTGAAGCAGATTTTAAAAGGCACCGGCCGCGCCGACCGCTATGAAGCGGTCAAACGGCTGTCGCTGATCCTGTTTGCGGTGGGCGCTGTGCTGGCGCTGCTCATCAACAATGTGTATATGGTGCCGATCCTGGGCATTGGCTTTTCACTGGCCCCCATCTGGTATCTGCGAAGCACAGCCGCCAGCTACAAGAAGCATCTGAATGAGGAGCTGGAGACCGCTATCTCCATCATCACCACCTCATATCTCCGCACGGAGGACCTGATCCGGGCGGTCAAGGAAAACCTGCCCTACATCAATGAGCCGGTGAAGGCCAACTTCGAGGCATTTGTGTACGAGGCGGAACTGATCAACGCCAACCTGACCAGCGCCATCAACTCGCTGAAGATGAAGGTCCCCAACCGGGTATTTCATGAGTGGTGCAACATCCTCATTCAGTGCCAGTCTGACCGCTCCATGAAAAACACGCTGCCCACCATTGCACAGAAGTTCAGTGATGTGCGTGTGGTGCAGTCTGAACTGGAGGCCATGATGCAGGGGCCGCGCCGTGAGGCCATCACGATGATGTTCCTGGTGATCGCCAATGTGCCGCTGCTTTACTTCCTCAATGAAGACTGGTTCCATACGCTCATCTTCACCACACCCGGTAAAATTGCCTTGGCGATCTGCGCGGCCATCATTCTCTTCGCCCTGACGCAGATCATGAAGCTGAGCAAGCCCATTGAATACGGAGGTGACGGCGCATGACCCTTTTGGCACTTGTGGCAATCATCTTCTTTGGTTTTGCCACCTACAACCTGACCTGCGCCTTTGTGGATATTCCCACAAAGAAGACCTCCCGCATGATGATGCTGGCCCGCAAGCAGCAAGGCGTAAAGGCCGAGAAACTGCTGGATGTCTACATCACTAAAATCGCCGGACTGATCGCCCCGTATCTGAAGCTGGATAAGCTCAAGCGGAACAAGCTGCAGCGGGCGCTGGATATTGCCGGCCTGGAACTGACGCCGGAGATCTACACGGCCCGGGCTTGGGTCACAGCAGGCGCTGTCGGCCTCTGCTCTATCCTGATGGTGTTTCTGGTGCCGCTGATAGTTCCCGTGCTGATCGGGCTTGCGGTGGCGCTGTGGTTCTCGACCTATTACAGCGTCTTCGATTTTGTCAAGAAGCGCCGCAAGCTCATTGAAAGCGAAATTCCTCGGTTTGCCCTGACCATTGGGCAGAACCTGGAGAACGACCGGGATGTGCTGAAGATCCTGACCTCTTACCGCCGGGTAGCGGGCAAGGACTTCGGCGCGGAGCTGGACCAGACCATTGCCGATATGAAAACCGGCAACTATGAAAACGCCCTGATCCATTTTGAGACCCGCATTGGCAGCCCCATGCTGTCCGATGTGATCCGCGGTCTGATTGGCGTGCTTCGCGGCGATGACCAGCGGATGTACTTCAAGATGATCTGCTTTGATATGAGGCAGATCGAGCAGAACAATCTGAAAAAAGAAGCGGCCAAGCGTCCCAAGAAGATCCAGCGTTACTCCATGATGATGCTCATTTGCATTATGATCATCTATCTGGTGGTCCTCTGCACCGAGGTCATGAGTTCCCTGGGCGCTTTCTTCGGCTGACAGGTATCCGCCCACGCCTCTGGTGTGGGCTTTCCATATACCCGCTCCTACCCGGGGCGAATCTACGATGGAGGTGATGTTTTGTACCGCAGTGGGTTCCCATAGCAGCCGCTATGCCGGCTGCCTTCCATCCATTTCCCCAGGGCCGGCCTGTTCCCAGGCCGGCTCTGAACCTACCGTCTGAACAGGAGAAATCCATGTCGAAGAAAAAATATATTCCGCCTGACGGCGAAGATGGGCGGCGGCGCCGGTTCCGGTGGCTTTTGCGCCAGAAGCCGAAAGCGTATCCGGACAGGCCCCGCTCCAACAAAAACAGCCTGCTCAAGCCTATCCGCCGGTCCTGACCGGCCACAACCATACACAAATTCAATATCACATTTACAGGAGGTATTTCCATGAAGAAGTTTACCAGCTGCATCCGCAGCAAAGCGAACGGCCTCGCGCTTCGGGCCCGTATGGCGCTCTCCAACCAGCGCGGCGATTTCTACATCTCTGATGCAGTCAAAATCATCATCGCCGTTGTGCTGGGCGCCCTGCTGCTGGCGGCCCTGACCCTCATCTTCAACGATACGGTCATCCCCCGGATCACGCAGGAGATCGAGGGCCTGTTCGGCGCGGCCAACTAAGGGCTTGTTCGCTTAAATGCCGTCAGCGGGGATCAGCTTGTGGACATCCACAGCTGGTCCCCGCTTTTTTATTTTCTCAAAAAACGACTATTGGAGGTAGAGGATGAAAACATCCTGCAAATTTTATTCCTTTCTGCGGGCCGTCCGTGGGAACTGGCGCAATGCCATCTTTGTCAGCTGTGGCTGCGATGCCTGTATGTATGGCCGGGAGAAGCCCTGTTCCGGATTCATGCTGACAGTGGATGAGTGCGGGCAGGTCATGCTTCTGCCTGCGGAAACCATCCATGAACTGACTGGTGAGGAAGTAGAGCCCGCCGAGTGCAGTGCCGTTCTGTCGCACCGCTCTTTTGACGCCGCTTTTTCCAAGTACATCGAATGGCATACGCCGAACCCTTCCGCATGTACGCTCAGGCAGCTTTGTCTGGACCTCAGCTGCAGCCAGAACAGCTGATTTTTACACAGAAAGACGCCATCGCGCCGCCTTTGGCGCGTCTTTGGAGGTGATGATTTTATGATGAAGCAAAAACCGATCAAATGTCCTTATTGCCATGCCAATGCCTCCCTCCGTCCGGCCAGCGTGGTTTACGGCTTGAACCGCCGATCCCAGGGGAAATTTCTCTATCTCTGCGACCGCTGGCCCGCCTGCGATGCCTATGTGAGCGCCCATGACAGGACGCACCGGCCTATGGGCACTTTGGCAAATGGAGATCTCCGGCACAAGCGCATTTTGGCGCACCGGGCATTGGAGCAGCTGCGGCAGAGCCGGCACATGGAAAAATGGGAGGTCTATATCTGGCTTCAGGCGAAGCTTGGGCTGGATGAACGGCAGACTCATATCGGCCAGTTTTCCGAATGGATGTGCGATGAGGTCGTCCGCCTCTGCAGGCAGGCCTCAGCTCCTCCCGCCGCCGGACAGGCGGCAGCCTGACGGGAGGTGAGCAAATGACCAGCCTGACAAAACAGCAGCAGGAACTCGTTGCTCAAAACCTGCCGGTGGTGCATTGGGTAATCTGCGACTATATCCATGTGAATCCGACTATCTGCGGCCTGGAGTATAGCGATTTGTTCCAGGAGGGGTGTGTCTGGCTCTGCAAAGCCGCGGCCACCTATAAGGACGATGGGCGGGCGCAGTTTGCCACCTACGCCAAAACGGTCGTAAAAAACGGGCTTCTGTCCTATTGCCGGACGATCTGCAACAGGGGCAAGATGTTCAGCCGGCTCATTATTGGGGAGCATGGGGAACTGGCCGCCGACGGTGAGGCCCTGGAGCCGCAGTCCGACGCTTTTGACGCCCAGGTATCCCTGATGGAAACGCTGTCGCTTCTGGAGGCCAGCAAGCAGGATTATGACGGTGTAGCCCGGCTTGGGATTGAGGCTCTGGCGCTCAAGCTCCAGGGGATGCGGGTCACCGATATTGCGGAACTCTACCAGGTTCCGCCCTCCCATGTGGGTGCATGGATCTCGCGCTCAGTCGCCAAACTGCGCAGTGATCCCCGCTTTCTGGCAAGCCTGCTTTGAATTTGTTGAAAACCACGGCCTTCCCGCAGTAAAGGATATGTAAAAGGAGGCATCGATCAATGAAACAGAAAACCTTATATACTGCAATCGGCCGTCTGGAGCGGGAAACCAATGGCTGCGGCCGGTCCTGCCCGGTCATCCGCCTTGGCGGTCAGCCCTACATGGTGGATATGCAGGAGCTGGTCGTTTGGACTGCCCTGAATTGGCGGATCTCCAAATGGGAGGATATTTCTTTTCAGTGCGATAGGCTGGCCTCATCTATGGGCGGTGCTGTCAGCCGGCCCTGGGACGCCTGTGTGAACCGTCTGCTTACCCGCGGTCTGCTGGTTTCCGGCTGCGGGGAGACCGAATACGATGCGCTGTATGATCTGTTGAGTTCCCTGGGCATCATCCCCACCAGCGGCTCTGCCCTGGTGCGCGGCGTATCGTTTATAAAGCTGGTATTCAGCCGCCGGGTTTCGGTCAAGCAGGCGTTGAAGCTGTTTCGCAAAGACCGCCGGACCGACTATGAATCCCGCGTCATGCGGCTTTCCCGGCAGGCCCTGCTTTCCACTGCGGAGATCATCAAATGTGTGGAGCAGGATATCTTCTCCCTCCCCAGCGAGCGGGTCCTGATGGAGAAGGTGTACGGCGACAGCGAGACCACCTGCCAAAACATCGCCAGCCTGATGAAGAACAGCCGGAGCAGCCAGGCGGTAACGCTGGCCGTTGCCAATCTGTATCTGCGCCAGCAAATTATTTTTGAAAGGATCAGCACATGAAAAACCAATGGAGTCAATTTCCCTTTGTCCTGCGGCGCAAGATCCTGCTGACATTCCTGGCCGGGATCGCCAGCATAGCAGTCAGCCTTGTTATCTTCACTGTCGCCGCGGACCGCATTCTTTTGGTGCTGGGTGGATTCATTTTTGCCGCTTCTCTGGTGCTTGGTATAAGCCTGTGGAACACCGCCGCCCGAGGCCGGTACGAAGTGGTGGAAGGGATCTGCGCCGGTGTCAGCACCCCTATGCTGCGTCGTTACCGCAAGATCCAGCTGATTGATGAACAGGGTGCGGAGCGCACCTTGCTGTTGAGCAAAACCGCCAAGTTCCAGATCGGCGCCCGCTACCGCTTTTATTTTCAAAAAGGGAGCCGGCCTGCCGTTGGAAACGACTATCTGGATGCCGCCCTCTCCACCAACAGTTTCCTCGGATATGAGGCGCTGGAGGACGCAGACTCCTGTGATGAAGATATGGAAAGCAGGGAGCAAACACCCCATGAGTAAGAAAGAGGGATACGGCACCAAAGCCATAGCTTCAGTGCCGTATCCCTCTATTTTTGACAGTCTTATAAAAAAGCAAATGATCTTGCAGAAAATTGATTTCTTTTTCCTATTTAATAGGCGGAATACTTAAAAGGAGGTCCATCCCAATGTATAAGCCCCACACCATTGAGCAATACAAAATCCAGCGTTTTCTGGACGACACCTTTGCAATGGAGCATTTCCTGGTCTCACCGCTGTCCCGCACCTCGCTCTTGCTGGAGGATGAAACCGGCGAGCAGCTTGCTTTCAGCTTTTTGGATGACGAAGTGCGTGAGATTCCGCTCCCGCCGCCGGCCGCCCCGGAAGAAATCAAAGATTTCATCCGGCGTTTCCGGGCCCTCAATCTCAAACCGCGTCTGCGTACCTTTGAAGACATTACCCGCTGGTGGCTGGACCACCCCAATCCCCTGACCTACCAGCAGGCCCTTGGGCTGTCGGAGGAGCTCTACCGCCATTTTCTCTCCCACCCCATGATCGACGAGGAAGACGCTTATCGTCTGGCTTCTTCCGGTCTTGTCAGCAAAGATGATTACCGGGATATTCAGCTCTGGTATCTCGACGGCAACACCATCTCCCACTGGCTCGGTCCCTTCGGCGTGGATGGGACAGGCAATCTCTATCGTCTGATATTCGGCTACGGGACGCCGGCAGCCCGAGCACTCAAATTCTATCTGCTGGATGATTACTACCGCGACATGAACCATATATTGTGATTTGCCTCGCTTAAATATCTATATATAGTATAATACTGCTTGACAAACACAAGATATAGTGTTACACTTATCCTGTAATTGATTTTTGTGCGTTTCCCCTTGTGGGATACAGACTTAGCTTCTGTACCGCAGATTAAAAATCTGCATTGCACACGCAGTCAAGGTTGTATGCTGTATCAAGTGTCAGTGGTATTGCCGCGCCCTTTCGGGGCTGGTATCTGCTGGCACTTTTTATATATAGATATTAACGCCAGAGGCGAAGAAAGGAAGTGTTATGGCACAAATCGTTGTATTTGGCCGAGTCATGCACGAGCTTGTCCCGAAAGAGGGCCAGTCAAAACAGCAATATGTCTGTTTCGACCTGATGGAGCGTTCCGGCAACACCCCACCGGACTACTACCAGGTATGGGCCCGCGGTGACGATGTTACCCGGCTCATGCGGCTCAAGGTCAAAAAGGGAAGCATGATCTGGCTCACCGGATCGCAAAAACTGGTGGATGTTCGCCAAAAGGACGGAACCACAGTCAAGAAGTTGAAAATATGGCTGACGGACTTTGGATTTCTCCCCGGGCAGTCCTCCAAAGCAAAATCCGAAAGTGGACAGCATGACCCTGACGACGCGGCGCCTGTTCCGTCACCTTCTGAGGTGATGAATGGCGACCGTGAACCCCTGCCGGAATAGCTCCCGGCATCCAAGAGGGACCGTATCAAGTTTTCAGAATGATCTGAAGCTTGGTGCGGTCCCTCTTTTTTTGTTTTCAGGCAAAAATCTAAAGGAAGGACGGTAAGAAAATGAGTAATGACAAGGGACTTTTGAGCGGCAGCATCACCATCTTGATCGGTGCTGTCATCGCCATCATGGCCCTGGTGCGCGGGCCGTGGCAGGCGTGGCTGCTGATTGGGGTATTCACCCTTTGGGGGCTTTGGGTCGTTCTGATCCTCCTGCTCCCGTATATGCAGCAGGCCAAACGCCGCCGGCAGCGCCAACAGAGAGAGCGCCGGCTGCACGCTGAAGGCATTGCACAGAGCACATTCCAGGTCCCGGAACTGGAGGAACCTGTTTCAGAAGACCTGCTGCTCCGCTATGCCAACCACCGGATTCTGGCCTATCTGCGCTCGTCGTATTCTGACGCCTGCTTTGAGTGGTGTGAGAAACGGCCGGCAGAGCTGATCCGTACCAATGGCACCGGGCGCATCCGGCTTCACAATGTAGATGGATTCGACCATGCAGACATCACATTCGGGCAGGACGCGACCATTCAGTGTGACCTGCTCAAAATCGTGCCTCTGTCCAAGGCTGGCACAGAACAGGGCGATGAGGCCAATATCCCGCCCAACAAGCAGCCCATTGATCCGCGCATCTGGTATGAAAACTGCGGGCGCGAAGTCATGGAAACGCTGATCGCCGATCTGAATTCCCGTGGGCACAGCAAGCTCACACTGCGGGAAAACGGCGACATCTGCATCCAGCAGGACGATGAACTGGTACCGCAGGAACATCTTTCGAACTTTCCCGCGAGGGTCTACTGGCCCCGCTTGGTGGAAGTGTTTGAAAGCACGGGCCTGTCGGCTGAAACCACGGCGCAGGGCATCCAGGTCTCCTGGTGACCGCCATCACCCAGAGAGGGGAGTGAAATCACAATGAAATCAGGGATCAGTCTTGTAGACATGGCAAAGGAGATCCAGCGCCAGGCTGATTTGAAAGCCGACTATATGCTGGACACCCGCAGCCTTCGTCTGGAGCCTTTTGACTCGAAGCTGTACCTCAACGCCTATGACCAGTCCGGTGTCCCGGCGCTTGAACCGCTGGAGGTCAATCCCATTGCCCACCGGCAGATTGGCACACACCTGAAAATCCCGGCTGCCTACTATGACAAGATGCTGGAGGAATATCCCGAACTGCTGGCGCAGAATGTGAATGCCTGGTTTCAGCGGGAGCCCTCTGTCCGTATGGTCCGCACCATTGAGGGTACGGCACGGGCATTTTTGAGCAACCGCTACCGGCGCATTGACAACCTTGATATTGCGAGCATCGTCCTTCCTGTCCTTCAGGATATGGAGGGAATGCACTTTGAGAGCTGCCAGCTCACGGAAAGCCGCATGTATATCAAGGTAGTCAACACCCGCCTGGAGGCCGAGGTCGTGCCGGGCGACATCGTTCAGTCCGGCATCATCATCAGCAACAGCGAGGTGGGACTCGGTTCGGTGAACATCCAGCCGCTGGTCTACCGGCTGGTATGCAGTAACGGAATGGTCGTAAACGATGCCCAGACGCGCCGCAACCATGTGGGCCGCGTCAACGAGGCTTCGGAGAACTATCAGCTGTATTCGGAAAAGACGCTGGAGGCCGACGACAAAGCCTTTGCCATGAAGATCCAGGACACGGTGCGGGCCGTGGTAGACGAGGTGCGCTTTACCCGTGTAGTCAACATGATGCGGGAGGCCAAGGAGGCCCGCATAAATACCACCGATGTCCCCGGTATTGTCAAGCTGGTCAGCAAGGACTTCCACATCACTGATGAGGAAAGCTCCGGTGTGCTGCAGCGGCTGATCGAGGGCAACGACCTGACGCTCTATGGTTTATCCAATGCGGTGACCCGCCACAGCCAGGATGTTCAGGACTATGACCGGGCGACTGCACTGGAGGGCATCGGTTACAACATTCTCTCCATGCCGGCAAGGCAGTGGAGCCGTATCAACCAGCTGGCCGCCTGAGTGGCTGCCAACCATCCAATTTTAAGGAGGAACGAACTATGTACGAACAGAACACTTCTATGATGAACACTCCTGAGCGGAACACTTTCCTGCTCCCTGCGATGGTGGAGGGTGATTTCAGCAGCGATGAGATCGCGGAAGATGCGGACGGCCTGCAGATGATGAGTTTCCAGCGGGTGAAAATTCCCGCCGGCGGCGCCCTGCAGTTCGAGATCCCCACGGAAGACCCCGACAATCCGGATTATGCCCGGACCCTGGAAGGAGTCATTCTCTACAATCATTCTGCCTATACCCTGTGGCCGGAAGGCAGCGAGTATGACGAGGACACCAAGCCTCTCTGCTCTTCTGTGGACGGCAAGACCGGCATTGGGGAACCGGGCGGCGCCTGCGCCACCTGCCCGATGAACGCATACGGTTCGGCCAGAGACGGCGGCCGCGGCAAGGCCTGCAAGAATATGCGGGACATTTACCTGCTGCGCAGCGGCGAGTATATGCCTCTGCTGATTTCTCTGCCGCCTACCAGCATCAAGCCGTTCAAGGAGTTCCTGAACCGGGCCTTTGTCTACCGCCGGCGCGCCACCTATGGCAGCCTGATCCAGATTGGGCTCAAGAAGGAGAACAATGGCAGCAACGACTACAGCGTTGCCACCTTCCGCCTTGTGCGCGACTTCCAGGGCGAGGAACTGGCTCAGATCCGCACCTATGCCAATGGCTTTAAGGAGCAGATCAAGGCCATCAACATCCAGCGGGCCCTGATCAACGAGGAGCAGCGTACCAACGACTGCGACTATGTGATCCCGGAGTCCGCTACGGCGCCCGGCAGCCCCGATGGAAGCTATGTGGTCGGTGAGATCAACGGCAACTACGAGAAGCTGCCTGCGTAATGAGTTTTGTTGCGGCCTCAGCCGCATGACATGTCATCAAGGGATACCTTCGGCTCACGCCGGGGGTATCCCTTTTTTGCTTTAGACTGGAGGAAATATATATGTTATGTGAAGTACCGTTAACAAAGGAGCAACAGGAGTTTGCCGCTGAACATCACGGCCTGGTCTACAAATTTTTAAATGACAACCATCTGCCAGATGACGAATTTTATGATGTGGTCATTTTTCCCTACCTGAAGGCTGTGCAGGATTATTTTTCAGATGAATCGGCACAACGCTATTCATTCGCAGCGATTGCCCGCCACAGAATGCGTCTGTGTGTCTATGATCACTTTCGCTCGCAGGCTCGCCGCAAGCGCAACGCTGAAATCCTCAGCATTCATATCGGCCTGTACCCGGACGGCGTGCCCCTGGAGGAACTGCTGCCGGCGCAGGATGATCTGATGCAGGAATTTGAGATGAAGCAGCTGCTTCATGACCTGGCTGGCCGTGTTTCCATGCAGCAAATGAACATCGTCCGCATGAAGGGCTGCGGCTACGGCATCCGCGAGATCGCCAGCCGTGAAAAGCTCCCCATGAAACGAATCAAGGAGCTTCTGGAAGAGGTCCACGCGGTGTTTCTGGAGTTGTGCTATGAGTAAATGCCTGCCGCCCCTGGCAGGCCAATGTCAAAAATGAATGGAGGCTGACTATTATGACGAAATCGAAAAAGTCCATTGTAATGCACGGAATGCTTTTGTGCCCGCTGGTTCTGGGTAACTGCGCTTTTCTGCGTGCCAACGGCATCCCCTACCGCACCTCGACCGTCGTGGCGATCCACGAGCAGTCGGCGGATATGATCCATTTTGAGACGCTCAATTCCGACTACTACCTCTCGATGGACCCTTTCCCGATGGC
>ERZ827168.4422-NODE-4422-length-12889-cov-4.299127_pt1 | contig 12889 bp, 8 predicted proteins | sample MGYA00519868_ERZ827168 | MGnify/ENA primary metagenome ERZ827168 (study PRJEB31778, sample SAMEA3449271) | human gut metagenome | biome: human gut; feature: human-associated habitat; material: faeces | place: United Kingdom | collected 2010/2012 ...
ATTGTGAAAGCCCCATCTAACTTAATTCCAAAATTTACAAATAATAGATTATTTATTTCATCAAGAAATTCATTAGTAGGAATTAGTTTTATAATCTTTTCAATATTTATTGAATTTATTACGTGGCCTTCATCACATAATAGTGTCGAAATCTTTTCTCCACATTCTAAGCAAAAAACATCATCTTTAACTAATTTAAAACTAGCTTTATTACAATTATTACAATAAATTTGAGTCTCTTCATTACAAATATCACAAGTACCAAAAAATGAAATATAAAATTTATTTTTCAACAATTGATTTATTTTAACAAGATTGTCTTTGATTAAAAAAGAAGTTTCTCCAGTACTCAAGTGTAAAAAAATATTATAACAAATATTTTCTATTATACTTTTAGCTTCTTTTGAATATTTTGTATTAGACATTATATTTCTTGATTCAAAAACATCAGCCTCTTTGCAATTTTGAATATCATTAAGATAACTTGTAATTTTATTTATAATATCTATACTCCAATTTCTAAATTGTGTAGCATTGACATTTCTTGTTAAATAGACTTTCCCAGCTGTACAATTTATTCCAAGTGTACTATTTGTCTCATCATCTAATTGTTCATCTAAAAAAGTATTAGACATATCATAACTACTAACATCATCTGTATATATCTTCTTCTTATATAGCTCATTATCTGATATTGTAATTTTAGACACTTCGTCTTCTTTTGCATCTGGTTTTACAAATGTACCTTTTTTTATTTTTCCATTAAAAACTTCTGAGATGAGTTTTTTTGTAATTTTTATATTATACAATTGCGCACTTAATATTTTTGAAAAACACATTAACAATTTATTTTGGATATCACTTGGGCAATTCTTAATTGCTATAAAATTATTATCTAAATTTACCCAAACAAAACAATCTTTAAGTTCATAAATATAATTAGGTTCATCTTCTTCCGATATGAACATGTATTTGCTCAAATAAGTAAAAGACACTTCATAAGTATTATCCTTTATTTCTTGTATATTCTTCAACTTTAATTTTTTAAACTTTGCATCATCTAAATATGAAATTTTATCTAATATACTTTTAATTTCTAAAGTTACATTTTCAATATTAAGTATACTTATTTTTGATTTTGAAAAATTAAATATTGTAAACCCTGGCTTAAGTCCATATCTGAATTGCTCATATGAATTTTCTATATCTTGCGATGTTATTTTAGATGATCTCTCTATAATTTTTATTAACTGATATCTATTCAATTTTTTTAATGATTCAAAACAATCTTTTGAATCTATATTCAAGTCATCCTTTAATATCTTGGTTAATTCATTCTTAGATATTTTGTTAATAATTAAACTTCTAATTCCTTCTAATCTTATTAATTCTAATTTTATTTTGTCTATTTTTAACATATTACATCCCTTTCATCAAAAAAAGCGCAATACAAAACCACATAAGCCTGTACTAGCGCTCCCCTTTAACTCACAAGCATTATATCATTTTTTATTGTTATTTTAAATACTTTTTAAATATATTCTTAAATAATTTTGATTAGTTTATGATAATGCCATAAGTGTTAAAATTTTATTATATCTCAAATATGTTATAATATACGTCATCTGAGGTGACAAAAATGAAAAAGGTAGAATTAAGATTGAACGAAATATTGGTTCTTCGACATCTTAGGGAAGTAAAAATTGTATAAAGTCAATTGAAACTATCGATATATCTTCTAAATGTCTTATCAAGCTTAATCATATTTTCAGTTAGAAAGGCAATCATACTATCCCAATCTTCTTTGTTAAAGATGCTTACATTCTCTAATCTATAAGAAATTCGACTCATTTTTTTATCATCAAGTCTTTCCCAATATAAATTATCACCATAAGCTTTTTCTATATCTTCTTTATTACTATATAAATAATCATAAAGCTTTTTATTAAACTCTTTTTCTGAACTGCTTAATGCAAATTCTACACTGCAATAATTTTTAGTAACTATAAAACTAAATGGACAACCTGAAATACCTGAACCTGTACTTAACCAATGATCATATTGATTTAATTCCATATTTCTACCTGAAAATAAATCTGACTTAGTATTAAAATATGGAAGTAATTTATGCCAAAATTCATTTCTATAAATTTGGCAATTAGCTAAATCTTCTTTTGTTTTAATATTTTCAAGTGATTTTTCATCATAACCAATCATAATATCTTCAATATCTTTTACAGGTATTATTTGGTCAGTATCAACAATTAATTGTTCACCAATCATAAATGGTGTTACTTTAATACATTGAATTTTTATACCAAATTTCCTAGCCCAAATAACTGTGTTAGTAACTTCTTTTCTAAATTCTTTTGCCACCAATATAATTCTTTGTGTTAAATCTTGATTTAATTGTACTTCTGAAAAATCTGGCTTATTTAAAAAATCGGTTATTAATACTTCAGCACTTTCGGTAGAACCTATTTTAATTAAGTATTGTTGAAATATTGAACGAATATCTTCTTTTCTTAAAGATGAACAATAACCTGCATACTTTAAAGATTGCCATACAACATTTCTACCACTATCATCTAATTTATTTTCAATTACTACTATATTACCTTCTTTATCTAAGGCAAGTAAATCTAGTCTTTCATTTGTATCATTAAATCCATCAAACTCTTTTTGAATTATTAACAAATCTTCACCAAGCATATGTGGATTATTAGCAATCCATTCCTGCAAATCTTTTCTTTCTTTTAAACCAACATCCTTAAAAGAAATTTCTCTTATCTTTTCGGTTGTTTTATTTTTACTATTTACTAAAAACATATTTACCTCCATATTTAATAAACATTACATACAAATATAATTTCTTGTAATCCTGTATTTTTATTAGTCCAAGCATTAGTTTTAAATCTTCTATAATTTTTTCTATAAATATCAACTTTCCCCTTTTTGCTCAATATGGTCATTATATCATCAATTGACATTAAACCCTCCGAACTATAACTCATTACTATATGTTTGCATTTACAATTATCTATTAAGTTCTCAAACGATTTAAGTACTTTTGATTTTTGACAATAATCAGACTTTTGTTTTTCGTAATTTCTTAAACCAGTTTTTCCTTTTAATTCTTGTTTGTCGTTTACTACAACACTCTCCAAAACATGAAAATTACTTGCATATTGACGCTCATTATATGGCGGATCAAGATAAATAATATCTACCATATTCTGTTTTTTAACAAATTTATTTACATCCATTTGGTATATAGTATTCTTCCCCTTAGAAGTACTAACCGGCTTTTCTAGAACTATATCTTTTAATGCCATTGAACGCCAAACCTTTAAGTATGCACCATATGTACCCGACGTATTTGAAACTTTATCTGCAGAGCACATTAATATTCCCAATAAATACATGTATTTTTCAAAGCATAATATATTTTTCCACTCATCAATTTTTGAGCGAATTGCATCTATTTTTTTTGCATTTGAATCTGAAAAATACTGACGATTATATTTTCCTGATGGTGCATAATTAGAATAATAATAACCTTCAATGCCATTCAAATTATTCAAATAGCATAGTACATTATCTAAATATATACCACCTACGATAGTTTTTAATTCAGTAAATTTAGGCTCTTCACAATAATAATTTATTCTATATTGTTCACAAACACTATAAGTCATATTATCACATGATAATACTTCACATCCATTTCTTAAAAAGAAATTAGAAACACTACCTGTTCCAGCAAATAGATCAATAACTTTTATATTCTTATATTTTATTTTTGACTTAATTAAAGACTGTTCAATAAAATCTAACACTCTAGTTTTATTACCAATATATTTCATATTATCGCTCTACCATATATACTGTCATTTTATCGGAGTTCTGCTGGACTACTATTACAAAATCAAAGTTTGAATCATTTAATATTTTACGTGCCTCTTCAATAGTTCCTCCAAATGCAGCAAATCTCTTAAATGGAATTGACATATTGATATTGTCATCAATGATATGGATAACTTTATCTACCTTTTCTTCTTCCCTATGTAATGTTGATTTTAAATTATTATAATTATCTTTACTTTCTCCTACATAGTACGTATTGTTTAATCGATCATAGTAGGCTATATCCGCTCTTTCATCATTTCTTGCATAATAATAAAATTTATTAGTAGGGTATAATTTTAAATCGGACCAGCTACCACTAGGTGGATTAATAAATGATGGTTCTATATCATCAATTGATAACAAAATTCTAAGTAAACAAGTTACATCATTCTCAGTAATATATTCGTTTTCATAACGATTTCTAGAATCAATTGTAGCCTCTTCGCTTCTATTAGATAAATAATTATAATCTTTATCTATTACTAAATTAACATAATTATTAATTGTTCTATATACCTTTGTTTTTTGCATTGCTGAAATACTATAATTAGTAATATTTGAGTGGTCAAAAACTAATAAAACAAAATTTATTGGTCCAAATGATTGATTATATAATTCATAAAAAGCAGGTATTTCACCATTATAAGGATCTTGGGTACTTATCATCTGATGAGTTTTAGAATCTGATTTTCTAAATTTAGTGGGTAAAATAACTGTTGGTAAATTTCTTTTAATATAATCTTGAAAATATCCTCTATGAGATGAATTTTTATTTAAAAAGCTAATTAATTCAGGTGTATCAAAAGTTATACCTGCTTTACAATCTCCAGTTAACTGAAAAAACTTTATATTTGATAATTCATTATCAAGTATTTCATTTAATTTAAACACATATACATCTTTACAACAGTCATTTTTAACAGTATAGTTTTTATTTCGCCAAGGTGTTAAATTTCTATTAAATAAAGGATGATTTTCATGATTGTTTATTGCAGCAACTATATTTTTTGCAAAATCAGGGTTCTTTACAAAGTCAAAGTTTCCTTCTGTAAATAAAACATCAGAGTTAACAAATCTTTCTATATTATTTCCATAATAATAATTACGCATATTTTCATAACACTTTATTAAATTTGTATCTTTATCTGCAGCATCAGTTATTATGTCTTTTAGATATTCCATTATTTCTTCACGCCAGTCATGTTTTCCTATAGTTAGATTTTGTCTATAATCCTCATGCTCATAAAATCCAATTAAAGCAGGTACGGAATATTGTAAAGATAATGCAATATATGTTGCTACAAATAAGTCACTGGCTCTTCTAGGAGGAGTGCTACTGCTGGCTGACATATCTCTTTTAGAAAAATAAGAGATAAATGCAAAGGGAATACCTTCTTTTATAAAACTTGTTGCCCTTGCGGTTCTTTGCCATGTTGCATTACCAGCTAAGGTACTAACAGTGCTTTCTACTCCAAAAACAACCTTATCTTTTTCCGCAGAATAGATTATAACATCTGGTTTATCATTTTTTATTAATAATTGTCTAACAACATCTGGTAGCTCACCATTATGAAAATATGATGTTAATACAAATGTATAATTTTCATTTTTGATTCTATACTTTTTAATATATTGAGAAACAGTATTAAATCCATAATCAAGCAATTCTACATCATCATTATATTTTTCAAATAACTCAACCAATTCTATTGCTTCTAATAGATTATCACCAAAAAAACAAAAAGTATTATCAGTAGGAATATCAATATATTCAAATTCTAATTTGTCATCGAACCTCATTAATTATCCCTCCTAAAAATCAATATATTTTGATGAATCATTGAAGGAACAAATGCAGCTGGATATCCAAATACATGTAACGATTTACTTGGATCATACCATATAATATTAGCTTTCATTTTTAAATCATCTATCTCGGATAATTTACTTGCTAATTCTCCCGACAAACAAAAGTATTCACTATTACGATACATATCTCCAATAAATACAGCAAGATATTTACCTTTTTTTAATTTTTTTACGGATTTTTCTAATATATTTTTCATTAAATCCAACCATTCATCTTTAGATTGAGCTTCTGTTTTGTTTTTAAAGTTATTTAATTTAGATTGTTTAATGGATTTATTTCTAGTTTTTTCTAATGCATCCATATTCCAATATGGAACATCGGTTAAAATGAAATCAAACATTTCATCATCATATTTATCCAATACTTTCAAAGAATCTCCACATATAGTTTCCTGTTCTTTTAAGTTTTCCAAATTTGAAACTTCTTTATAAATATCTATCCATCTTTTATTTAAGTCTATACCAACAGCTTCTCGTTCAATTAATGAAGCACCTAACAAAGTACCACCGACCCCCATAAATGGGTCTAAAACTTTCATTCCTTTTTTAGTAAACATTTTGATTATATCTGCACATAATTCTGGAGGTTTTTGTCCACCATGTTCCGATCTTAATTTATGTTGCATGTTTATTGGGTAAGGCTTACTGATAACAGATTTAGTACAAAACTTCCACTCTGAACCTGTTAAATCATTTAATTTGTTTTTATCGCTATAAATATTACTTCCCATGTTCTTACCTCCAAAGCGAAAATATAATTCTCTCATAGTATTGTATCAAATTTCTTAAGATAAGTCACTATTTTTTCATTAATTTCTATTTACAAAAAATCACTTGCTTTAAAATATATTTTGCTAAAAACAAATCAGCAAGTTCTTATTTTACGTTATACGTCTTTTATTAAAGCAAATAAAACTATTTATATTTTTTAACAAAATTTGTTACAGTTAAAATGAAACATAACAAAAATAGGATAGCTTTGTAAAATAAATCCCATTTTAAATAAGAACATGTTTGTTATCTAATAGGATCTTATAGTATCAAATATGTTAATTTTGTATTTCTTATAAGTTGGAAAACAACTTTTTGTAATTAAGTAAATCATTTGCACTATCTCCACTTTTAAATTTACCATTTTTTGTCTTATTTTTTGATCTAAAGTCTGTTTCTGCTCTGTCGTTGAAAAATAAAACGTAGAATTTTTCTAACAACAATAAATGATTATGTAGATATGATGTAATGGATTATTTATATAAAAATTTTTGTTACCACTTTTTATTAACCATCTTTTATCATATTCGTTTCCCTTTATGTAACCGTTATATTGTTTCGTTTCAATTATAAACACACCATATTTCGAAACAACAACATGATCTATTTGATGTGTACTTTTATCATTTGTTTTAATCATTACATCATTAATTACTAAATACTCACTTGGCAATTTTTCCAATTCTCTTTTAACCCAAAATTCTCCGGCTTTACCTATCCACTTTTTATAATTAACACTTAACAAAATATCTACTGCTATAATTATCCATAACCATGGATTAAATAACCACTCCATTACATAACCTCTTTCCTAATTGTTTTTTATTATATATTAGTTATTGTAAAAAAGCAATATAATGTTTTAATTTATAATTACAAAAAAAAGAAACCTTTTTAAGATTTCTTCAATTTATCTATAACTAGCAACTGCAGTTTTCACAATCACATTCTTGGCAATTGCAATCATCTTCACAGTTACATTCTTCACAATTGCATCCACATTCGCAAGTTTCATCGCAATTACATTCTTCACATTCACAACCGCAACTGCATTTTTCTTTTTCTTCCATTTTTTCACCTCTTTTTCTCTATTTATTATACTACGATTTTGGTTTTATTTAAATACTTTATGATTTTTTTGTTCTTACTAATTTTTGTTCATTTTTATTTAGGAATGCTATTATTATATTTTGATTTTCATATATCATGTTTATAAAATCTATTATATCTATTTCACATTTAAATGTAAGTTTTCCTTCATAAATATCTTCAAAAACTATTTTAATTTCATTATTTATAGATGTTTCTAGTTTATAATTTCCATGTGATATACTATTTCTAATACCATTTATTATTACTTTGTTTTTTAAGTGTTCACTATTTTCTTGTTCATAAGTAATAATTTCATTTAATCTTATATTCCACAAAGCAGCTTGCGCCTCTAAAATTTGTTTTTGAGTTTCAGTTTTTGTTAAAATAGCAGATATTCTTTTTATGGCAATTGAATTTCCTTTTTGCTTAACGTTTTCTAAATTTTGGTTATCTTTAGCAATTTTACTTGATATTTCTACTATTTGTTTATTTTTACTAGCAATTTGAATTAAAACTTCATTTTTGATAGTTTCATCTGGTTCAAAATATAAAACATTTATGCTACTTAAATCTAGATTGCCATAATCTAAACCCGTATTTTCATTTTTACTATACTCATTATCATTTTTAAAAAGTGTATCATTTCCATATGAAAATAAACTTTGAAATAAAGCAATTTCAACCCCTACAAGTTCATTATAACTTATTAAGTCTACACTTTGTTTTTTCTTCAATTCTTCTATAGTGGTTTTCTTATCTTTTATTTCAATCTTCTGTAGGTCAGAAATTAATAACAAATTTTTTAATAAAGAATTCAATAAATTAAAATTCTCTTTTCTTTTTATTTCTATTATTTTGGAAAGTAAATTTACTTGTTCTTTATACCCCATATCATCAGTTAAATTCTTAAATGTTTCATCTACAGCTTGCTTAAGTATTTGATATGGTATTCTTTCTTGTTTAACTTCTACTATATACTTTTCTTTAATTTGCTTTTCAAAATCCATTACTGTTTGATTTGATTGCGAGCTTTTGTAATCATCCAACATTAATTCAAATCTATCTCTTAAAAGCTTATCTATACTCGAATTATCACGACTTTTAAGTGTAATATTTTTAACCCTAAATGTTTTAGCAAATCTTAATAGTTCATCCTTATTTTTAAATGGTTTTGTTCTTTTTCTTTCTTCTTTATTTGAAATTAATAATTCTCTTTTGTAAATATTTTTATCTGGATTCTTCAAACTTGCTTTTAAACATGAAACTATCATTTTAGATAAGTCACTTATGTTAACTATAACTTCATCCCCATCAATATTAAAAATAACTTTATTTTCTTCTGCATTTAATTTAAAACTGCCGTGTGCTATTTTATTTCTTAATTCACCTACAACAGATGCAGCATCTTTAAACTTATGATTATCTATATAAAATCCATCACTTTTTTTAGTAGCTATCATATCTACAGAACTTAGTAATTCATCATAAAAAATCTTTGTTCCATAGTTTTCTTTTGTTCCTTCAACAACATCTTCCTTAATAGCTAATAAAACACAACTTACTAAGCTAAAACTTGCTATACTTAAGTATTTACTATCAATTATATATTCAAAATCTTGAACTTTTTCATCTAATATATTTGTTAAAATAATTGCATATCCTTTTATTCCACTATAAAGTGTTTTTAATGTTTCAGTATCCATAATTTTCCCCCATTGATGGGCTATATTTTACCACAATAGTGGTTTTATGTCAAATTTTATGCCAAAGAAAAAAGATATTATTTTTTCTTGCTAGCACTTTTTTTAGCAACTTTTTTAAGAAGTTAAGATAAGCAAGTGTAATAAAAATTAATAATATTTAAAGTAAATATAATCTTTATTTGTAAATTTTATGTAAACTTTACTTTTTTCTTGGTTTTATAATATCATCACTATTTATGTGACCTATTAATAGTGATGAATTTATATCATGGTTGTTAATATTTTCTTTAACTTTACTTTCATCATAATTTGCATAACAGTATTTACATAAATGATTACACGAATTATACACACCAATATCCACTAACTCTACACAATTACAAGCATTACCTTTACGCGCTTGCCACTTTTTATATGTTTTACCCGTTAGTTTAAAAGCAAGTTCTTTTGACATGCATTCGCCTTTGATAAATCCATATTCTGTTAAATTTCTTTCCTCAAAACATGTTTGTATCACCATATTGTTATCTTTGGCAATTTTGCTAAAATTTTCACCAATTAACTTATAATCTTCTTCAGTAAATGAACGATACTTTAAGTATGGTAGATTTTTTCTTACATTTTTATAATTATCTATAAATGATACAATTATAGTCTTAACATAACCTTTTAAAAGACTACATAACTTTGTAAATGCTTTTATGTGGTATTCTATATTGTATTTTTCACTTATAAAAATTGGGTCATATCTTACATAAATATTATCTATACCAACCCTTGTTGATATCTTTTTGACTGCTTCGATTATTTTACTTTTAGATGGTAAATTTGGTTCTATATCATCTTTATATGGAGTTATTGTTACATGAAATATATATGGTATTTTGATATCACCAAGTTTATCTACGATAGGTATAGGATTTTTAGTGCAAAACAATATTAAATCTACATCATCAAAATCAATTCTACTTACTAAATTTGGATTAAATGGATTTCTAACATCTACATATCCTTCTTTTAATCTATTTAAAAACCATTTTGAATAAAATGCTACTATATCTGTTCTACCACTTACATTTAATATCATGACTAATCTCCTTATCTACTTTTTTATCAATTTTTGAGTTCTTTCTTCGTTATGATTATATTATTATAAGAATAATTTGTCAAATTTTGAAAAAGTTATTGACAAACTTCAAAAAAAATATTAAGATTATACTAGCATGATACAAGTCATGCTAATAACCTGATCTCTCTTACGAATCTCAATGTGAAGAGATCAACCAAAACCCCCTGAAGAGAGCGAAAGCTCTCGTTTTTGTTTATTTTAGGGACTTTTTTAATAACTAAAAATGCTCTATGTGGCAGTTTATGTGGCAAAATTTTAAAATAGTTAAAAATTACAAAACACTTTTTTATTAGTATAATAAAAGAAATAGATAATCAATCTAGAAAATCTATTTCTTTTATTATATTTTTGTAATAATCATAATCTTGATAAGATTTATTATCTAAAAATTCTTTGGCATCAATGTTTGCTTGAGTTAATATATTAAAATCTCTTTTTAAATTTGCAATTTTAAATGACATATCTCCACTTTGTTTTACTCCGAAAAGATCACCTTGACCACGTTGTTCAAAATCTTTTTCTGCAATATAAAAACCATCTGAAGATTCTTCCATTACTTTAAGTCTTTCATTATTACTTGAATTAGTTACTAAATAACAATAACTCTGAATATTGCTTCTTCCTACCCTGCCTCGAAGTTGGTGAAGTGTTGCAAGACCAAATCTTTCAGCATTATAAATAACCATCATCGATGCATTTGGCACGTCTATTCCTACTTCAATAACTGTGGTTGATATTAAAATATTTATTTTGTTTTCCCCGAATTCTTTCATAAGATTATCTTTTTCTTTTTGCTTTAATTTTCCATGTAAGATTTCAATTCTAACTTTGTTATTAAAGGCTTTATTTAGCTTTTCTTTTAATTCAATAACACTATTTAAATTAAGTTCATCATTTTGTTCAATTAAAGGAGAAACTACGAATATTTGATGATTTTGTTTTAACTCATCATACATTTTAATTAAAACTTCCTTGATGTTTTTTTCTTCTTCTATCTTTGTTATTATTTCTTTTCTAATATTTGGTTTCGTTTTAATTTGAGATAAATCTAAATCACCATAAATTGTTAATGCATAAGTTCTTGGTATTGGGGTTGCTGATAAATATAGTACATCTGCATCTCCGTTTAGTCCTTTGTTTTGAAGTAAGTTACGTTGGTTAACTCCGAAGCGATGTTGTTCGTCAGTAATTACTAAACCTAAATTTTTAAAATTCAAATTATCATTTAATAATGCATGTGTACCAATTACAATATCAATTTCACCATTTTCAATTTGAGTATATAACTTTTCTTTTTGTTTTTTGGTAAGACTTCCAGTTAATAAAGTTATGTTTATATCATATTCTTTAAAATATTCTTTGATGGACTCATAGTGTTGTTTTGCTAGTATTTCTGTTGGTGCCATAAATGTTGATTGATATCCACTTAGAAAATTTGCAAGTATTGAAGCAATTGCTACGATTGTTTTCCCTGAACCTACATCACCTAGAACAAGTCTATTCATTCTTTTATTTTCTTTCATATCTTTAAGTATTTCTTCAATTGTTTTTAATTGATCTGTTGTTAATTCAAAATTTAAACTTGATAAAAATTCTTGAACTTCATTTTCATCAAAATTCTTTGGTAAGCCTTTAGTTATTTTATTAATATTTTTTAAGTAATTTATTCTAAACATGTAAATAAATAATTCTTCATAAATTAGTTTTAACTCACTTTGTTTTATATCATTTATATTTTCAGGTTTATGTATTTTTCTTATTGTATCATCTTTACTTAATAATTTATATTTTTCATTTAAATATGTTGGAATATTATCCTCAATATTTATCTTTTTACTCAAAGCTGTTTCTATCATACTTTCTAAGCTAGAATTTTTAAGTCCTTCCGTTAAATGATAGATTGGTTCTATTTTTTCATCTTCAGCTTTAAATTTAATATCATTGGCAGTAAAAGTATTTTTTATCTTAGAATATTTACCTATTAAAACTATTTCTCTATCTAATGTTAAATTTTTCTTTAAAAAAGCTCTGTTAAAAATCACTACTTTGAAGTCATGATTATTGTTACTTGCTAAAAAGTCTAAACGATTAAAGTTTCTTTTGATATAGGCTACTTTTGGCACATTCAAAACTTTTGCCTTAATATAATAAGTCATTGTTTCATCGGCATCATTAATATTAATAAATTTAATAACATTATAACGATATGGGTAGTATGTAAGTAACTCTTCCACAGTATTTATATTAATTTTATTTAGTATATTTATAGTTTTAGGACCTATTTTGGGTAATAATTCTAAGTTCATTTGTACCTCCGTCATAATTATAACAAATTTTTGCAAAAATAGCTTGACAAATTGTACTTTTTCGATTAAGATAGTAATCACCAATTCACTTAAAGAAGGCGAATTGGTGC
>ERZ827168.4423-NODE-4423-length-12889-cov-3.513090_pt1 | contig 12889 bp, 12 predicted proteins | sample MGYA00519868_ERZ827168 | MGnify/ENA primary metagenome ERZ827168 (study PRJEB31778, sample SAMEA3449271) | human gut metagenome | biome: human gut; feature: human-associated habitat; material: faeces | place: United Kingdom | collected 2010/2012 ...
AGCATGAAATGCGAAGCAATCCGTGTATCATAGGGGTCAAAATACCTTTTGACCCCAACATCATTCTATAACTATGTTTGCTCATTTACCGATACCTGAAATCAGCCGAGCAGCTTTGCAAGACTCGTATCTTCTGCAAAGCCTGCCACATTGTACAAAAATAATACATCTGTATAATTGCCCTCCGCGATCAGATCGCTCAGCTTCTGATTATAATAGCGCAGATCCACCACATCAATCTCACTTGCATCCTCGAAAAGGAACGGCAAGAAGCAGTGTGCGTAGGAATCCTGTATCACCAGAAATCTCCGGTCTGCCTTTGCGCGGGTACTGATCTTCACGAGTGCCTGATTACCGCCAAAAAAGACGGCGTATTTGTCCTTCGTATCGAGTGCACTATAATCATAAATGCTGTAATCTACTTCCTCTGACCCGTTTTTCTGCACCGTGTAAAACGGATCGCCCTCGGCCAGGTACAGATCGATGGAATCCGTTACCGTATGGATTCCAAGCTTTGACTGGATCGTACCTTCAAATGCATCCGTCACAGTGCGGATCTCATAGTGATCTGCGTCACGCACCGGGAGCTTCTGCGCAGCGGCCCAGTTCTGATATACATAAAACGCCGCCTCCGTCGTCCAGTGATGGTCCGTGCGGTAATACAGCTGTGTATCGGTATGCTGCCGCAGCACGGATCCGGCATCCACCCACAGATCATCTGCGAGCGTGGCCTTCGCCTTTGCCAGGTAGTCCTCCTCATCATATGGAGCGGCAAACGGCGGAAGCTTATCTCTCAGGATATCGACCGCATTTGGAATCAGTAGTACAGAGCGATGTCCCTTCGGAAACGTATCCTGATACATATCAAAGAACTGCGCAAGGCTCTGAATATTCCGTTCGGCCTGCGTCGTCGTAAAGCTGCCGGTATGCTTTTCGATCAGATAATCATCATCCGCAAAATAAATATCCTTGCTCTCTTTTTTCATCGCCAGACGCTCCACATCCGTCTTGAGCCCGATCCATGCATCCCGGAGAATAAACTGATCCGTCAGATAACTCTCATAATCCGATTCAAATGTCCCGTCCAGAATATTTTTCCCTGTCAGCTTCGGCATCTGCGCAAGTGAACGGTTCTCTGTCTCAGAAAAATCATCCGATGGCTTGATGATTGTCGCCGCCGTAAAGCCAAAGGTCAGAATACAAAATACAAGTATTGTATTCCACGCTTCTCGTTTTCCCATTCCATACTTCTCCTTTTTCTGCCCGTGTTTCTTTTATCTGCATGATTCGGTTAAAATCTAAAATACAGGAACGGATTGTATGACGCATCGACCAGAAATGCGACCGATAAAAGAAAAATGCCGACGTAAAACAGATTCCGCAGCGTCGTGCGCACCAGCTCCCGGTCCTCCAGCTTCCGGCAGATCCGCCCTCCGAGCCACGCCGGAATGTGTGTACTGCCAAGGATCAGCAAAACAAGCAATACTGCATTGTTGTACAGCAGGTAAATCGTCTCCCGGTCGCCAAGCCCCTGTCCGTAAAGTCCAAACAGTGCCTTTAAATAAGCGATCCCGCTTCCGAAGTCTTCAAACACAAACAGGTTCCAGCCGAGCATGACAAAAAACATACAGTAAATGTGGCGGAACACAGCCGGGAGCTTTTCCAGCCACCTTCCAAATACAAACTTTTCCAGCAACAGCAAAATACCGTAGTAGACGCCCCATGCCACAAAATTCCAGCTTGCGCCGTGCCAGATGCCGGTGAGCAGCCATACGACAAGAATGTTTCTCACATGCTTCCAGCTCTTTACCCGGTTGCCGCCGAGCGGTATATACACATAATCCCGGAACCAGGTGCCAAGGGAAATGTGCCAGCGCCGCCAGAACTCCGTAATGCTCTTAGAAATATATGGATAGTTGAAATTCTCCAGAAAATGGAAGCCGAACATTTTTCCAAGGCCGATCGCCATATCCGAATAGGCAGAGAAGTCAAAATAAAGCTGAAACGTATAGGCTGCCAGTCCCACCCATGCGGTCAGCACCGGAAGCTCTGTGCAGGTCATCGCCCGAATTGAATCCCATAGCACACCCGCATTGTTCGCCAGCAGCACTTTTTTGCCAAGACCGACCATAAAGCGGTGAACGCCCTCTGCGAACTGCTCCGCCGTCTCCTTCCGCGTGCGCAGCTGCTCATCGATCGTCTTGTACTGCACGATCGGACCTGCGATCAGCTGCGGAAACATCGTGACATATGCTCCAAAGGAGATGAGATTCTTCTGCACCTTCGCCTCTCCACGGTAGACGTCGATCGTGTAGGACATCGTCTGAAACGTATAAAATGAAATACCGATCGGGAGTGCCAGCTTCAAAAGCCCAAGCTCAGACCCGGTCAGACTGTTCACCGTCCCAATCACAAAATCCGCATACTTGAAAAATCCAAGCAGCGACAGACTCACGACCGATGATCCGATCAGTGCCACGCGCGCCGATCGAGAGCGCCCCTGCCGCAAAAAACGGTCCACGAGAATACCGCCGGTATAAGAGACCAGGATCGAGACGAGCATCAGTATAATATAGACCGGCTCCCCCCACGCATAAAATGCAAGGCTGAACAGCAACAGTACCAAATTGCGCCATCTCCTCGGAGCCAGAAAATACAGAATCAAAACTGCCGGTAAAAACCGGAACAGAAACAGCAGACTGCTGAAAACCATCGCAACTACTCCTTTTCTCATTTGCAATTTCCGGCCTGACGTCATACTTTGTAAAAGTTCATCCATGCAGTTTCGCTGCAAAGCCGGATATGCGTTCCCATTATAGCGTATCCCTGTCAGATAAGCAAACGATTTTCATAAAATCTTTGTCATTTTTGCACGCATTTAATACTTGGAAAATGACGTACTTTGTTATATAATAGGGAATTGCGATATCTGTTTCTACTTATAATAATATCAATCCATTCATCTTTGAATACAGGAGAATATATATGGCAAAGACAAAACGCAAAAGAAAAAAGCGGCATGATTCGCTGGTACTTCAGCTCATGATATTAGTCGCTGTCGTGCTCGTCGTCTTTGAAGGGCGTCTGGTCGTCACGATGATCACACACCGTTCCTCCATGAAGAGCACCACTGTCACCGACAGCACTGCCGCAGCCGCTGTACAGGATGGCACCCTGCAGACCCAGGCATCCGCGGCAGCTGCCGCACAAAACGGAGATACGGTACTTGCCGGGCTGCCTACCGTGAAAGCTTCCTCGGCTGCCGCAGCCGCTACCCCTGAGACACAGGCAGAGACGCATGCGACGACTTCGGATCCTTCTAGCTCCGCCATTGTTCCAAAGGCAGCGACCCCCGTCGATGACTCTTACTTCAAGGATGCCGCCTTTATCGGTGATTCCCGGATGCAGGGCTTTCAGAATGCTTCCGGTATCACACAGGGGACGTTCTTTACAAGCGTCGGCATGTCGCTTTCCGCGATGCAAAGCGAAGCCGTGATCCGCACCACAGAGGGCAACATCACCGTAGCCGCAGCCCTCTCAGGCAATAAATACAATAAAGTCTATATTATGCTCGGTGCAAATGACCTTGGCGAATACGACTGGAATTCATTCCACGATGGCTTTACATCATGCCTGCAGCGGTTTCAGGAAATTCAGCCGGATGCGATTTTCTACATCTGCAGCGTCATCTATGTGGAGGAACCCAAAGTAGAAGGTGGTGCCTATGTGAACAATGCGAATGTAGATAAGATCAATTCGATTCTGCTTCAGGTATGCGAAGAGCAAGGCTACCATTATCTCGACCTCAACGAAGTTCTCTCAAACGGCTACGGTTCTCTGATTGAGGGCGCATCCAGCGATGGTGTTCACATTTACGAGAAGTACTGTAAAATGATGCTCGATTACCTGAAAAACCACTATGTCACCGCGGATACCTCTGATACAAAATCAGAATCTTCCACGGAAACCGAGACGGAATCTGAGACGGAGACGTCAGATGCCGGAGCCGCTTAGATCGACAATGAAAAGCATATGATCCCGATGGTACACGCAATGAAACAATAGAGAGTTATAGCTTTCCGGACAGGCTTCGCCTGTCGATAAGATAGCAACCAGCAGATAATATTCAAAAGCCGAAAGGAGTTTACCCATGAAAAAGTTCAAAAAATTTGCCGCTGTGCTCTGCACCGCACTGATTGCCCTGACCCTGACTGCCTGTGGAGGCGGAAAGAGCAAGGATGTCACCGTTGATACCGCAAAGCTCGCAGATGAGCTGCTCACGACTGTGACGAGTGACGAGTTAAGCAAGATGAGCGTCGATCCGTCTACCGTATACCTTTACCAGTCGGATGACGTTACTTCCGCGATTGCCTACGCCAGCTCCGGTGCGACTGCATGTGAAGTCGCTGTCATCGAAAGCAAAGACGCAGCAAACGCCGAATCCATGGAAAAGCTGCTGCAGGACCGGGTCGACAGCCAGAAAGCGCTCTACGCTTCCTACGATGCCGCTTCCGCCGGAAAGCTCGATGACGCTATCATCAAGAGCGCCGGAAAATACACCGTCCTGTGTGTCTGCGACGATACCGATAAAGCAAATGAAATCCTGAAGAATTATGGATTCTGATATTTAACCGAATCAAGCAAGTAGCGAAGCTAGGCCCTGTCAGCAGAGCTGCAGGGATGGATTGCGAATATCCGCTTGACTATAAAAAATAGCCGTCTAAACTTTAGCGAGTCTAACGGCTATTTTTTTATAAATTTTTATGTCCTTACAGAATTTCCACGCGGAACGCCTGTGCGCTTTCCTGTAAATCCAGATATAAATCCTCACTTTCCTTCCTGTCAAAACGCGAAATAACATACCGTGTTTCCTTTTTTCCGGAAAACGGTTCACGCATTGCCGCGTAAAAGGACTCCTCTGAATCAACCGGAGTGTCTCCGATAAAATAAGTAGTCACGGTCTCTCAAAGACAGCTTTGTAAAATTATCCGCCGCTTAGTGCTCCGCGCACTTGAAGCGGTGGAATGCTTATCTGCGTTCAAATGGCAAGGGAAATCTGATACCACTTAATTTCGTTTGCCTCCAGATGCAGCTCAAAGCTGCTTCCGTCTCCACGATAAACCGTCGTATCCTGCGGAGTATACGTATTATTCACGACACAGTACTTGTTGTTCTTCACGTATGCATGCACTTCTACATTGTAATTGGTGGAATACCAGCACTCAAGCTCCTGCTCTGCGGATGCTGACCAGAGGACCGCGCGATACAGGATTCGGCTGTTCTTAAAGCTGTACGGAAGTCCGCTGATATATACGCCTCTTCCTTTTCCGAAGCTCTTCACCGCCATCTGCACTTCCTGATTGTTCTGGATCAGAATCTCGGTTTCCGGTAATGCAAAGATATTCTTCTTGCCTTCGCCAAAATCAACCTCTCCGTCCGTATCCTGCAAAATGAAATGATCCCGGTGTTCTTCCCAGTTATATTTATCTGTGTTCAGATTGAAGCCATGCTCCTCTTCCACACCGAGAACATCATTCAGCTGGAAGAATCTGCCCTGCCACTGATGTGCAGCCGGTTCTCCTACTCCGATAAATCCGCCGCCATTATATACAAATTCCTTCACAGCCGTGATAATCGTTTCGTCAATCCAGTTTTCGCCGCCGCTCTGTGCCGTATCTGCATCACCCACATTAATGATGACATCAAAATTCTTCAGTAATTCTCTGTCATTGCGGATGTCATCAAAGCTGATAAAGGATACATCAAACGGTGCACCGCTTAATGACTCTATAATTCCAAAATAGGAGTAATTCTGCTTATAATAGATCGCATGATGTACCATATGATTTCCCCAGGAGCGCATTTTCCCCCAGCAGTTCAGAACCGCCACCCGCTTCACGCAATAAGGCGTCGTCCCCTGAACGTTATCATATAAAGTACGGAATTCATCACACACTTCTTTGATATACTGTACAAAATCCGGAAATTCCAGAGCAAGCTTCAGATATCCGCCATAGCCGATTCTCTGAATCGGACTTCTTAAAATCGCTCTTCTTGCGGTTACCCAGTTCACCTTTGCTTCTTTTACCGGATCTCCGCCTTCATGGAAGGTATCCGGGAAGAAGTATGGAAGAAATCTTCCTTCCGTATATTTTACATTCTTAATATCGCTGAACAGACGCAGCGTTGCACCGTTTCCGACGCTTCCGACTACCGCATCGATTCCGATCGATGCAAATTCATCCATATACGGCTCCATACCGATCCAGTGATCCCCCATGAACATCATGGCTTCTTTTCCGTATTCATGAACGATATCTACCATTTCTTTGGCAAGCTTTGCCACTTCCCGTCTCTGAAATGCCTGGAAATCCCGGAATTGCGGTGACGGAATCCGATAGGTATTATTCATATATCCCTGGTCAATGATATATTCCGGACGGAACGGATAGCCCACTTCCTTTTCAAACTGCTCCAGAATATACGGGCTTACCGATGCAGAATATCCAAACCAGTCCACATACTTCTCCCGCGCCAGTTCATCAAACACAAGCGTAAACTGATGGAAAAATGTCGTGAACCGTACTACATCTACATACGCATGCGTATCCAGGAATCTGCGCAGACGCTCCATAGAATGTGCCCTGGTCTTTGGCTGGCGCACATCAAAGGTAATCTGCGGTTCTACATTCTTCCATTCATTTACGACTGCATTGTACATGTGTACCGGATCCCACATAATATAAGCCAGGAAGCTTACGGTATATTCATGAAACGGCTTCGCAGAGCGGATAACCACATTTCCGGTTTCTTCCACATAGCTCCACAGTTCTGGGGAGACGGCTTCTCCGGTAGTGCGATCCATAACCTCCCACCATCTGTAAATATCATCTCGTGTATTTACCTTCAGCATATCCGGATACAGATGATCCATCAGATGAATCTCCAGCTGCGCAGACGTCGCTGTATGGAACGAAGTCATAATATACATCTGCTGAATTTCTTCCGGATTTGCTTTCGCCCATGCATTGTCTTTACGGGTTGTGTAATAGGTTGCATAGATTTTGGCACCCGTTTCCTTTAATTCCTGCGGAAACTCCGTTCCGTCGCAGTCCCGGATTGCATCTGCCCCCCATTCCTTCAGCATCTCCAGCGTCTGTGGTACCACATCCAGATTCGTCGGTATTGTTACACGGCCTTTGTTCATGTTTTTGTCTCCTTTGTCACTTCTTAATAAATACCGGCATACTTTCCAGTGTAACCGGTACGCAGATCCACTGTCCGCCCGAATATTCTTTTTTTGTTTCACTATCCTTCCAGAGAACACCCTCTCCCGGCAGATAAACTCTGCGCTCTTTTGCACCGGCCTCCAGAATCGGAGCAACCAGAAGCTTATCTCCATACATGTATTCATCTTCGATTTCCCAGGATTGCGTATCCTCCGGGAACTCATAAAATAAGGTCCTCATCACCGGAGTTCCTTTTATATGTGCTTCCGTCATCAGACTTCTTGTGTAATCCCGCATCTTCTCACGGATCTGCATGTATTTTGTGCAGATATGATAAACCTCTTCTCCATAGCTCCAGACTTCGTTCGCAGCTCCGGAACGGCAGGTCGCTCCGCCGGTCGTGCCATATTGCGGCTGTCTTGGTTCACGGTCTCCGTGAAGACGCATAACCGGACAGAACGCCCCCCACTGGAACCAGCGGGCAAATAATTCTCTGAATGCCGGATCATCCGGATTTCCGCCGTGGAATCCTCCTATATCCGTCGTCCACCACGGTATGCCGGCCAGTCCCATATTCAAGCCTGCTGCCAGCTGATTTCTCATACTGTTAAAGCTGGAGGCAATGTCTCCGGACCATACAAGAGCTCCGTATTTCTGACTTCCGGCCCATGCACAACGAAGCAGGTTGACAATATTTTTCTCTCCCTGCTGCTCCATTCCGTCATAAAAGGTTCTGGCATATTCCAGCGGATAGATGTTTCCGACTTCCAGATCGGTTCCCATGTAATAACGATAATTATCAAAATCGTAAGCGCTGTATTCCGGCTCCGCCACGTCCAGCCAGAATACACGAATGCCTTTGTCATAATAGTTTTTCTGAACCTTATCCCAAAGGTATTTTCTTGCTTCCGGATTCGTCACATCACAGGGAATCGTCGCGCCCTGGAAATTCAGACCTACACGAGCGCCTCGTTCCGTACGGATCAGATATCCCTTTTCGAGCATTTCATTATAATTTTCACTTTCCGGATCCACGGTTGGCCAGACGGAAACCATCAATTCCACACCCATTTCCTTCAGCTCCTGAATCATTGCATCCGGATCCGGCCAGTATACCGGATCAAATTTCCAGTCTCCCTGCTTTTCCCAGTGGAAGTAATCAATCACAATAAGATCCAGCGGCAGATTTCTTCTTTTACTATACCATACTCAGACCGTTTTTGCGATATGTACATCTTCTATAATTGTCCGCAAAGTAAAGCGTTGGAACAGCTTTTGATTGAACGTGGTTCAACACGAGATGATATCCTTACATGGGTAAAAAATAAAATGAAAATAAACTGTGTGAAAAGAGATCGGTATAATTTTAGTAGCCAAATCATCAAATGGTTCTTATATCTGTGATGTGATATGATTCATAAAAACACGAAAAGCCCGGTCGACAACCGAGCGACAAAATCAAAGCAGCTGCAGCACATTGTATTCATGCTGCCGGATTGTTTCCGCCTGTTGCTCCGAAAGTGACTCTACAATGCCAGAGCACCGCCTCCAGCTCCCGTTGCTGCATACGGTCTGTAATGCTCTGCTCCAGGTCAAACGAATCCGCCGCCAGATCTCCGATGGTGTTCTCACCATCCTCGCCAACTGGTGTATCTAAGGCCAAATGGAAGAAAAGTATCTTTGCATTAATGTCTGAATATCATGCTTTTTCCATTATTTGCTGATTGATCTCTGTGAAATCTCTGTATATCTTTATCATAGCTACTTAGCCGCCTCTCCCCGGTTCAGATGCCGGCGCAGTATGTCCAGATTTACCAGGCGCTTGGCTCCGGCCTTCACATAAACAATCTTGTCCTGTATGCATATCTTTCGGATGTAATCATAGGATAAGCCGGTTTGATTCGCTACTTCCCGAATCGTCACCATGGTCGGGATCTTATCCCCATGCTGAAATAACTGTTTTTCCATCATCTCACCTGCTTTCATCTTCCAGAATCTCCTCTACATCAACGCCAAGAACCTTGGCTATGCGGCCAACGGTCGCTAGTGCAAGGTTTTTGCTGTTCAATGCAGTGTAAAGGCGATTTCTGCTTATCCCGATCTTTTCGGCCATGGACATTTTTGTCAGTTCCTGACGCGCCATAATTATTTCTACCTCGGAACCACTCATTCTCATTTTTTTCTTCACCTCTCCGGAATACACCATTTTAGTGTTTATTGACATCTCATCACCATTATGCTATTATATTAATATCTAATTGCATTTTTAACACCTTTTTGCTATTATCCGTGTAAAGCGGACATTCGCAATCCATCCCTGCAGCTCTGCTGACAGGGCCTAGCTTCGCTACTTGCTCATGAACGCAGTCGCTTCGCGATCTGCGTTCAAAAGGAGGATTATACATGGCAAGGCTTTCTTATATTCTCAAACAGCTAAGAATCCAAAACGGACTCACGCAAAAAGAACTCGCGCAGTATTTGCACGTATCACAAAACGCTATTTTTAATTGGGAAAATGATAAACGCGAGCCAAGTGCAGAAATGATAGAACAAATCGCAAGCTATTTTAAAGTTTCTCCCGCGTATCTTATGGGCTGGGAAAAACAAGGTACATTTTTCGATAAATCTGGGACGCCTATTGGTGATTTTTACGGACCTACTTTGCAATCTTCAAACTACGAACTAAAACTTGAAGATGCTGACAAGCCAGATCCTAACGCAGCACTTCGAAGGATGACCACCTATATGTCTTTATTAACCGAGGCTGGGCAAAACAAAGCTATAGAGCAAATAGAACTTTTGACTAAAATACCAGAATACCAAAAAGAAATAGCCAGTAAAGCACCTTCTCCGGATGATACTTCATCTGCTCCGGATCCGGAAGACACCAGCATCGCGCCTGATCCACTGGAAGTAATGGCCGCGCATGATCGCATAGACGTAGAAATCACACCGGAAGGTCGGCAGCATGATATTGACCTTATGAACGATGACAGCAAATGGGAATAGACGGAGCCGAACGCAATTTTGCGTTCACCTATTGCGGCTTTCCAGCGCAGCGAATGCCCTTCACCTGCTCCACCCGCGCGCAAGATTGCGCTCGCGCAAATAATATACTTACCACGGCAGCCAGTAGGGCGGCTACACTCCTCGCCTTGAGTCTTGCACAGGAGGGGATGCTTATGAGTACATACGAAGAGTTTATGATTATCATTGCTGTTGCAGGCTTGATTGTCTCGATTCTGAATTTGACGCATAAAAAATAGCCGTCCTGACCCTCAGAAAGTCGACGACTATTTTTTAGTTTAGATTTCGCCAAGGCCGGGGAGATGGTAGCTCCCTTACTGGCTGTCTTGCTAAGTATATTATAGCAAATCCTTCTAAAATGTCAATCGAAAGGAAGAAGATAACATGGCATACATCAAAAGGAAAAAGGATAATGCCTATCTAATCACTGTCAGTTGCGGACGCGACAGCTTAGATAAGAAGATGTAAAGCGGACATTCGCAATCCATCCCTGCAGCTCTGCTGGCAGGGCCTAGCTTCGCTACTTGCTCATGAACGCAGTCGCTTCGCGACCTGTCACCTTCCGGCCGGAGCTGCTCACCGCCAAAGGACATCCAAAGTCAGAGACTACCATCACCCGCGAAGTGCAGACGTTTGCGTCCGAGTTTGAGAAAAAGATTCTTACCGGCGCATACCAGAGTGTTTACCGGTCTGGCGGTGAAACAATCGTAAAGACAACAAAAACAAAAGGATCCTTGCGAGACATCACGGTTCCTGCTCCGGTCATTGCTCTGGCTCGCCAGTGGAAAAGTGAGCAGGCGCAGGGGCGGCTCCGAATCGGTAGCACGTGGCATTCCGGAAACTGTGTCTTCACTCAGTGGGACGGTCAACGCATGGGACTTGATACGCCCTATCAGGCATTCCACCGGATCATCCAGAACTATAATGCTACCCGCCAGCCAGACGCTCCAGAGTTGCCCTTGATCCCTCTGCACGGCCTGCGGCATACCGCTGCAACACTTCTGATCGCTTATGGCACGGACGTGCGGACAGTCGCCGGACGGCTTGGCCACTCGAACACTTCCACCACATTAAATATCTATGCGGAATATCTGAACGAGCTTGACCGCTCTGCTTCTGACAAGCTGGACAACCTTCTGCTCTGTCGATAAATCCACTCCGTAAAAAGTTCGGTCGACAACCGGTCGATTTTTCCGGATCATTTACTTTTTACTCATAAATAATTTTATTTTAGAACATGAAAAAAGCCCGCATAAATACGGGCTTTTCACGTGAGCTGGAAATGGGACTTGAACCCACGACCTACGCATTACGAATGCGTCGCTCTACCGACTGAGCTAATCCAGCATTGCGGTCTCATCAACCGACCGCCTTATTATATACAATTATATCTGATTTGGCAAGTGTTTTTTTCAGATTTTTGAATATTTTTTATTTAAAGCCTTACAGCAGATGTGCTCTCAGCTCTTCCCCGCTCATTGCCGAAAGGTAAGCCGGTGCAATGTCAAATACGGTTTTGCATCCGGATACACCCTCGTCGGCCAGACGCTTTGCCGCTCTCGCATAAGCAACCAAGATGCTGGAAGTAAATTCCGGGTTGGAATCCAGCTTCAGGCGATACTCGATGATATGCTTGTTGCTTCCATCTCCGGTCGCACCGCTGCGGATGACAAAGCCACCGTGCGGGATGCCCTTGTGCTTCGCATCCAGCTCTTCCTGTGAGATGAAATGTACGGTCGTATCATAATCTGCAAAGTAGTTCGGCATGGTCACGATATCGTGCTCAATCTGCTTCCGGTCAGCACCCTCTTTTGCCACTACATAGCACTCTCTCGTATGCTTCTGCCGGGTCGTCAGCTCCGGATTCTCTCCGTTGCGTACTGCCTCTACTGCTGACTCTACCGGTACAGTGTACTGTCTCGCATCCTGTACGCCTTCCACGCGGCGGATCGCATCCGAATGCCCCTGGCTGACTCCGCGTCCCCAGAATGTATAATCCTTTCCGTCCGGCAGGATTGCATTGCCATAGAGACGGTTCAAAGAAAACATGCCCGGATCCCAGCCGACCGAAATGATGCCGACATGCCCGCTCTCCTTAGCCGCTGCATCGACATTTGCAAAGTGCTCCGGGATTCTCGCGTGCGTATCAAAGCTGTCTACGACATTGAAGAGCTTCGCCAGCTCCGGCGTCTGCTTCGGCAGATCTGTCGCGCTTCCGCCGCAGATGATGCAGACATCAATGTCATCTTTGTGTGCCGCCAGCTCACCGACCGGATATACCTTTCCACCCTCTGTCGTGAGCTTCACCGTCGCCGGATCCCGTCTCGTAAATACACCAGCCAGCTCACAGTCCGGATTGTGCCGGATCGCAGCTTCCACACCGCGGCCGATATTTCCATATCCAACAATTCCAATTCTTACTTTATTCATTGCTTTTCTTACTCCTTTCATCGATGCAGACAAACTCCTGCCTTTTGCTGACAAGACGATTTCTTTTATACAGCTCCGAACAAACCATCTGCCCGGAGCTGCACCCGCAATTCTACAAACTTTATTTTACTTAATAAACCGATCGATCGCCTTATTCAGCTCCTCAATCGCCTCCATATCACCGGACTCAATCGCATCGACAA
>ERZ827168.4425-NODE-4425-length-12882-cov-4.371326_pt1 | contig 12882 bp, 9 predicted proteins | sample MGYA00519868_ERZ827168 | MGnify/ENA primary metagenome ERZ827168 (study PRJEB31778, sample SAMEA3449271) | human gut metagenome | biome: human gut; feature: human-associated habitat; material: faeces | place: United Kingdom | collected 2010/2012 ...
TGCGGATGGTCATATCCTGCACCATGGCTGCTTTCAGTGGTACAACTGTGCGCTCTCCGTCCAGAAAAATGTTCTCGTGTTCGTGCTCCGCGAGATTGATTACCATACTTTTTTTGCCGATATGGTAGGAATCTTCCGATTCCACATAGTCGATGCTGAAGAATGGTTCAGCAAAATCTAGCTGCAAGATGGACATGTTTTCCTCCTTTGAATGTGCTTTGTTCTTATGGCCTTATTATATACGAGCCAAAAGGAAAAGTAAATGTAAAGGATTTTAAGTTGAAGTTTAGTAGAACTTAATGTAAAATAGAAGAAAACAGAAAAGAAAAATAACGGAAAACAGTAGATTTCTCCGAAGAAATATGCTATAATGCCCCCCAGTGACTGAAATTGCAAAAGGGGAGAGCATTGTTGGATAGTAAGGAAGAAGCTCAGAGGGACATCGGGCTTCAAACAAAGGATTATTGGTATGACCTGCCGGAAGAGCTGATCGCGCAGGATCCGCTTGAAGACAGATCCAGTTCCAGACTGCTTGTTCTTGATAAAAAAACCGGTGCAACCAGTCATCACATTTTCCGTGAGATCAAAGATTATCTCAAACCGGGAGACTGCCTTGTGATCAATGATACCAAGGTTATCCCGGCAAGACTGATCGGTGAAAAAGAAGGAACCGGCGGAAAAGTCGAAGTTCTTCTTTTAAAACGAAAAGGAAATGATGTCTGGGAAACACTTGTAAAACCAGGAAAGAAGATGAAACCCGGAGCAAGAGTCAGCTTCGGGGACGGTCTTCTGAAAGGGGAAGTTCTGGAGGTTGTAGAGGAAGGAAACCGTCTGATCCATTTTGAATACGAAGGAATCTTTGAAGAGATTCTGGATCAGCTTGGACAGATGCCGCTTCCGCCTTACATCACCCACCAGCTGGAGGACAAGAACCGTTACCAGACTGTGTATGCAAAGCATTCCGGATCTGCGGCTGCTCCGACGGCACGGCCATCGTGTTCGACGCACAGCGCGGCATCACGGCGGCGGAGGCTGCCGTCATGCTCGGAAGCTTTCTCGAGCCCTCCCCCTCCGCCTTCACGCGCTCAGACGTCCCCGACTGGGCGTGCGCGGCCGTTGCAAGCCTGACATCGTGCGGCGTGTTTCCGGACGGCGCGGACACCGCCGCACCCATCACGCGCGCCGAGGCTGCACAGATGCTGCTGGGCGCGTATGAGCTGCTGCAAAAGAGATAAAAAATGAGCCCGTTTCCGGCTTCGGAAACGGGCTGGTTTTCTGTTACCCCTCGTGCAGGATGCTGCGCACCGCCTCCGGCGCAAGCTCCGGAAACGGGAGCACGGGCAGCGGCACGGCTTCGTGCGCGCCGATGTGCTTTTCCATCCAGACCATGGAGTACCATGTGCCGAACTTATAGCCGCAGCGCGAAAACTCACCCACGAGCCGATAGCCGATGTGCGCGTGAAACTGTGCGCTGTTTTTCGTCAGGTGTACGTCGTCCGCCCCATCCGGGTATGCGATGCAGGCGTAGAGCGTCTGCACGTGCTGCGCGCGCAAAAGCGCCTCGAGCGCGGCATACAGCCGCCTGCCGATCCCCTGCCGGCGCTGATCCTCGCGCAGGTAGATGCTCACCTCGGCAGCCCAGGCATAGGCCGCGCGCTCACCGAACGCGCCGGCGTAGGCGTAGCCGACGATCTCTCCGCCGCGCACGGCGACCAGATACGGATAGCGCCGGAGCGTGGCGCGCATGCGTGCGGCGAATTCTCCGACATCCGGCACAGTGCACTCAAACGTGATGGCCGTCTTTTCCACGTAGGGTGCATAGATCGCGCGCAGCGCGGCCGCATCGCTCAGACTCGCGGGGCGCAGATACAAGGTGTTCGCGTCCATACCTTCTTCACTTTCCGCTGTCGCCGTAGTTTGCGAGCACGCGCGCAGACGGGTCGTTCACATCGCAGCCTGCCCACGCCTTGTTCGGCATCCAGAAGCCGGACACCATGCGCGCCTGATCGGGATAGTAGCGCTCAAAGAGCTCACGATAGAGCAGCGACTCCTTGGTGAACGGCTGCGCGAAATCATACTTCCGGCGCAGGATGTCGAAGGCGATGTCCGTATATGTCTCCTCGGCGTAGGCCTTGAGATCGTCGACCATCGAGTGCCCGACCGCATCGCTGAAGGCCGCCTTCTCGCGCATGAGGATGTCATGCAGCAGCCAGTCGCCCTCGAAGGCGTGGCGCAGCAGGTATTTGCCCTTGCCGTAGACGTTGCACTTCTTGGCGGGGTCGATAGACATGACGTACTGCACAAAGTCCAGATCGCCAAACGGCACGCGCGCCTCAAGACTGTTGACGGAGATGCAGCGGTCGGCGCGCAGCACGTCATACATATGCAGCTCACGGATGCGCTTGGCCGACTCCTCCTGGAACGCCGCAGGGCTCGGCGCGAAGTCCGTGTACTTGTAGCCGAAGAGCTCGTCGGAGATCTCGCCCGTGAGCAGCACACGCAGGTCGGTCTGCTCATGGATGGCCTTGCAGACGAGGTACATACCGATACTCGCGCGGATGGTCGTGATGTCATACGTGCCGAGCAGTGCCACGACCTCCGGCAGCGCCTGGAGCACATCCTCGCGCGTGATGATGACCTCGGTGTGGTCGGCGTGCAGATACTGCGCCACCTCGCGGGCATATTTCAGGTCGATGGCGTCGCTGCGCATGCCGATGGCAAATGTGCGGATGGGCTTTTTGAGCAGCTTTGCCGAGATGGCGCACACGAGGCTGCTGTCCAGGCCGCCGGAGAGCAGGAAGCCAAGCGGCGCGTCGGCATCGAGGCGCTTCTGCACGCCAGCGATGAGCTTTTCGCGGATGTTCGTGCAGACAGTCTCCAGATCATCCTCACAGACGGCATCGACATGCGTCATGTCACGGTAGCAGGTGAACTTACCGTCGGCATAATAGTGGCCGGGCGGAAACGGCATCACATCGTGCACGAGACCAACAAGGTTTTTCGCCTCGCTGGCAAAGATGATCGCGCCCTCGGCGTCGTAGCCGTAGTACAGCGGGCGGATGCCGATCGGGTCGCGCGCCGCGACAAGACCGCCGCGCTTGGCGTCATAGATGATCATGGCAAACTCTGCGTCGAGACCGCGGAACATGTCCAGCCCCTCGCGTTTGTAGAGCGGAAGCAGGATCTCACAGTCGGATTCACTCTCGAACGTCTCGCCCTCGGCGATCAGCCGCTCACGGATGGGCCGGAAGCCATAGATCTCACCGTTGCACACGAGCGCGCTGCCATCCCGCGTGAACGGCTGCATGCCTTCCGGATGCAGCCCCATGATGGCCAGCCGGTGAAAGCCGAGCGTCGCCGCGCCGATATGGAGCATGCGCGTGTCGTCCGGGCCGCGGGAAATGGTCTTGTCAAAGCCGGTGCGCAGCGCCTGCGCGGAGATGGACGTGCCGAGATAACCGATGATGGAACACATAGAATTTTCCTCCTGAATAAAAAATATGCAGCTACCGTCCGGGCAATAGGACGAGTAGCTGCATATCGTGGTGCCACCTATTTTACTTCTCAAGGGTTCAAACAAACCGCACCGGGATAACGTCCGGCTTTGACGGCGCGCCTACTGAGGCTCTCGCCCGTTCAGCTTGCAGCTCGGGAGTGTTCTTCACACAGGCTCTGTTATGCGGCTCACACCGTCCCGCACTCGCTGGGAATGATCGCCCGTGCTACTTTTCTCCGTCAATGCTTTTGACAGAAGTATGAAAATGAAAGAAGAGAGAAAAAGAAAGAGAAAACGTTGTTACCGCACGCTGAACAGCAGGTCGCCGTAGGACGGCACCGGCCACTTGTCAGACGGCGTCATGGTCTCGAGCTGGTCGATCGTAATGCGCAGCTCTGCCATGGCGGAAAAGACCTTGTCACGGTAGTAGTTGGCCAGCGCCTGGCTGCCTTCAACGGTCTTGGCGCCCATGAGCGCCTCGTCGAGGCTGCGCACCTTGCGGTACGCATCGCCCAGCAGCGCAGACATCTCGGGGATGATGCTCTCCTCGTACGAGCAGTCGGCCGTGACGGACGCGGCGTGGATGGCTGCGGCAGTCTCGGACAGCTCGCGCAGATAGCTGCTGACGGCGGGCATGATATCGCGCCGCGCCATCTCAAGCATGGTCAGCGCCTCAATGTTGAGGATCTTGCTGTAGTTTTCGAGGTGGATCTCGTAGCGGGCCTCCATCTCGGTGCGGGTGTAGACACGGTGCTTGGTGAACAGCGCCACGTTCTTGTCGGCAAGGTAATACGGCAGCGCTTCGGGCGTCGTGCGCAGGTTCAGCAGGCCGCGGCGCTCCGCCTCTGCGATCCATGCCGCGTCATAACCGTTGCCCTTGAAGAGGATGCGCTTGTGCTTGATGAGCACGCTGCGGATGAGCGCCTGCAGATCGGCCTCAAAGTCCTTGCTGCCCTCGAGCGCATCGGCAAACTGCTCAAGGCTCTCGGCAACCGCCGTATTGAGCACGACGTTGATGCCGGAAATGGAGGCCGAGGAGCCCGGCATACGGAACTCGAATTTATTGCCGGTAAAGGCGAAGGGCGAGGTGCGGTTGCGGTCGGTCGTGTCCTTGGGGAAGCGCGGCAGCGCGTGCACGCCGATCTTCATCAGCTGTCTTTCCTTGCCGCAGTAGGCCGTCTCGTCAACGATCGCGTTGAGGATCTCCTCGATCTCGTCGCCGACGTACATCGAAACGATCGCCGGAGGCGCCTCGTTCGCGCCGAGGCGGTGATCGTTTGCGGCCGACGCCACGCTGATGCGCAGCATATCCTGATAGTCGTCTACGGCCTGAATGACCGCGCACAGGAACAGCAGGAACTGCGCGTTTTCCGCCGGTGTCTCGCCGGGCTCAAGCAGGTTCATGCCGGTGTTGGTGGTCAACGACCAGTTGTTGTGCTTACCGGAACCGTTGACGCCGGCAAACGGCTTTTCATGCAGCAGGCAGACCATGCCGTGGCGCGAGGCCACCTTCTGCATGATCTCCATCGTCAGCTGGTTCTGGTCAGCGGCGATGTTGCCGGTCGTGAACACGGGCGCAAGCTCGTGCTGCGCGGGAGCAACCTCGTTGTGCTCGGTCTTGGCATAGACGCCGAGCTTCCAGAGCTCCTCATCGAGATCCTTCATGAATGCCGCAACGCGCGGCTTGATGCTGCCGAAATAGTGATCGTCAAGCTCCTGACCTTTCGGCGGCTTTGCACCGAAGAGCGTGCGCCCGGTGTAGATCAGATCCTTGCGGCGGTTATAGACATCTTTGTCCACGAGGAAATACTCCTGCTCGGGGCCGACCGTCGTGCGCACGGCGGTCACGTCCGCGTTGCCGAACAGGTGAATCACGCGCAGAGCCTGACGGTTGAGCGCCTCCGCGCTGCGCAGCAGCGGCGTCTTTTTATCGAGCGCCTCACCGCCGTAGGAGCAGAACGCCGTCGGGATGCACAGGACGTTATCCTTGATGAAGGCATAGGACGTCGGATCCCACGCGGTATAGCCGCGCGCTTCAAACGTCGCGCGCAGGCCGCCGGACGGGAAGCTGGAAGCATCCGGCTCGCCGCGGACAAGCTCCTTGCCGGAAAACTCCATGATCACCTGACCGCCGCCGCAGGGAGAGATGAAGCTGTCATGCTTCTCGGCGGTGATGCCGGTCATCGGCTGGAACCAGTGCGTGAAGTGCGTCGCGCCCTTCTCGATCGCCCAGTCCTTCATGGCATTGGCCACGATGCGCGCTGCGTCGTCATCGAGACGCTTGCCCTTTTCCATCGTCGCCTGCACCTGCCGGTAGGTCTCCTTCGGCAGCCGCTCGCGCATGACTGCGTCGTTAAATACCATAGAGCCAAAAATGTCAGAGATCTTATCCATTTTCCAGGTCCCCTTTCTATATTTCAAAATCTGTGTCAACAACGAAAAAACGGCACTGGTGCCCGGAGATCATTCGCTCTCCACGACGCCATTGCCGTTTCAATGTGGAAAATATACGCCTGTTGCAGAAAAATGTCAAGCGGGCCGGGCGCAATTTCTTTCGGCGGATTTCACAGAATTTTCGGCAGATCCGGGCAAGATTTTATTCTTGACATGTGCAAAACCCGTGGTGTATTATATACATGGATTTTTGATTGGAAAAATTCCGTGTGCCGCTGATACGGTCATGAAAGTACATATGGTATCTTTTCGAGAACGCTGACGTTTCACGATGACCCGGGGGAAAGTGCCCCTTATCGGCATCGGAAGCGTCTTTTTGTTTTTCCGCCCCGATTTCAAATTGCGAGGTGATGCGTATGAATTCGTCCCTGCGCACCGTGAGCGCCCTGCTCGTCTCCGCCTCTGAGGCGCAGACCAAGCGCATCGGCGCCCTGCTCACACGCGCGCGCATCGTCCCGTTTAAACATGCAGACAGCGTCCGGCAAGCACTCGACCTGTTTGACGCCGGCGGCATCGACGGCGTGCTCATCGCAGAGCCGGTCACCGGCAGCTCCGGGCAGGAGCTGGCACTGCAGCTCAAAAAGCGGCGCTGCATGGCGGTGCTGCTGCTGGCTGAGCCCACACACGCAGACGCGGCCGCCGCCCTGCTGGAGCAGTCCGGCGTGCTGGTGCTGCCGAATGACGCGCCGGAGGCGCTCATCGTGCAGACCATCCGGCTGCTGGCAGCCGTGCGCAACCAGCTTGAGCAGATGCAGCACAAGACGGAAAAGCTGGAGGCGAAGGTCGCCGACATCCGCATCATCAACCGCGCAAAGCTCCTGCTTGTGCAGCACCTGCAGATGACGGAGACGGAAGCGCACAAATATATCGAAAAGCAGGCGATGAACACCAGCAAGCCGCGGCGCACCATCGCAGAAAATATCATCCGCACCTATGAAGATTGAGGGGGCTTATTCATGACCAAGTACATTTTTGTTACAGGCGGCGTTGTTTCCGGACTCGGCAAAGGCATTACGGCGGCATCGCTCGGCCGTCTGCTCAAGGCGCGCGGCCTGAAGGTTGCGGCGCAGAAGCTCGATCCCTATATTAATGTGGACCCCGGCACGATGAGTCCCTACCAGCACGGTGAGGTGTACGTCACCGAGGACGGCGCCGAGACCGATCTCGATCTCGGCCACTATGAGCGCTTCATCGACGAGGATCTGAACAAATACTCCAACCTCACGACCGGAAAGGTCTACTGGAACGTGCTCAACAAGGAGCGGCGCGGCGAATATCTCGGCGAGACGGTGCAGGTCATCCCGCACATCACAAACGAGATCAAAGACTTCATTTACAGCGTCGGCAGCAAGACGAACGCCGACGTCGTCATCACCGAGGTCGGCGGCACGACCGGCGACATCGAGAGCCAGCCGTTTCTTGAGGCCATCCGGCAGGTCGGGATCGAGGTCGGGCGTGAAAATGCACTCTACATCCATGTGACGCTCGTGCCGTATCTGCACGGCAGCGAGGAGCATAAGACAAAGCCCACGCAGCACTCCGTCAAGGAGCTGCAGGGCATGGGCATTTCCCCGGACATCATCGTGCTGCGCTGCGACGAGCCGCTCGAGGAGTCCATCTTCCGCAAGATCTCCCTGTTCTGCAACGTCAAGCCCGACTGCGTGATCGAGAACATGACCATTCCCGTACTGTACGAGGCGCCGATCATGCTTGAGCGCAACCGCTTTTCCGAGATCGTCTGCCGTGAGCTGCATATCGACGCGCCCGCACCGGACATGACCGAGTGGGACGCCATGCTCGAGAGCATCCGTAGCCGCTCGCGCCGCGTGACGATCGGGCTCGTGGGAAAATATGTCCAGCTGCACGACGCATATCTGTCCGTGGCAGAGGCACTGCGCCACGCCGGATACGTCTACGGCGCAAGAGTTGACATTCAATGGATTGACAGCGAGACGATCACGCGCGATAATGTAGAGGAAGTGCTCGGCAGCTGCGACGGCATTCTCGTGCCCGGCGGCTTCGGCAACCGCGGCATCGAGGGCAAGATTACGGCCGCGCACTATGCGCGCACGCACAATGTTCCCTACCTCGGCATCTGTCTGGGCATGCAGATCGCAGTCATCGAGTTTGCACGCTCCGTCTGCGGGCTGGCAGACGCCAATTCCGGCGAGTTCGACGAGAGCAGCACAAACAAGGTCATCGACTTCATGCCTGACCAGAACGATGAGATCGACAAGGGCGGCACGCTGCGCCTCGGCGCGTATCCGTGCTGCATCGTGCCCGGCACAAAGATGGCGGCATGCTACGGCACGGCGGAGATCTCCGAGCGCCACCGCCACCGGTACGAGTTCAACAACAACTACCGCACACTCATGCAGGAAAAGGGCCTCGTGCTCTCCGGTCTGTCTCCGGACGGACACATTGTGGAGACCATTGAGATCCCCGAAAACGATTTTTATATCGGCGTACAGTACCATCCCGAGTTTAAGAGCCGCCCGAACAAGGCGCACCCCCTGTTCAAGGGCTTGATCTCGGCGGCACTGCGCCACACAGAAAGAGGATAACGTATGCACGATCGCTACACCAATCCCCTGTGCACCCGCTATGCCGGGCGCACAATGCAGCACATTTATTCCGACGACAACAAATTCTCCACCTGGCGCAGGCTCTGGGTCGCGCTGGCGGAGAGCGAGCAGGAGCTCGGCCTGCCGATCACGGACGCACAGCTCGAGCAGCTGCGCGCGCACATCACGGACATCGACTATGCCTATGCCGCCGAGCGCGAGCATGAGGTACGGCATGACGTGATGGCGCACGTGCTGACCTACGGCGCGTGCTGCCCGGACGCAAAACCCATTTTGCACCTCGGCGCAACATCCTGCTATGTCGGCGACAACACGGACATCATCCTCATGCGTGAGGCGCTCGAACAGATCCGCAGCCTGCTGGTCAACGTCATTCAGGCGCTGGCGGACTTTGCCGAGACGCACAAGGCGCAGCCGACGCTCGCCTACACGCATTTTCAGGCCGCACAGCCGACGACCGTCGGCAAGCGCGCCACGCTCTGGGCACAGGATCTGCTGATGGATCTTGAGCAGCTCGAGTTCCAGCTGGAGCATCTCAAGCTCCTCGGCTGCAAGGGTACGACCGGCACGGGGGCAAGCTTCCTCGCCCTGTTTGACGGCGACGAGCAAAAGGTCGTCGCGCTCGAGCGGAAGATCTGCGAAAAGATGGGCTTTTCCGGCGCATATCCCGTCAGCGGCCAGACCTATTCGCGCAAGGTGGACTTTCAGGTGCTGCAGGTGCTGTCCGGCATCGCGCAGAGCGCGTCGAAGTTTTCCAGCGACATCCGGCTGCTGTCCCACCTCAAGGAGGTGGATGAGCCGTTCGAGAGCGGCCAGATCGGCTCATCGGCCATGGCCTACAAGCGCAATCCCATGCGCAGCGAGCGCATTGCCTCCCTGTCGCGCTATGTCATCTGCGATCTGCAGAATGCCGCCGTCACGGCCAGCGCCCAGTGGTTCGAGCGCACGCTCGACGACTCGGCCAACCGCCGCATCAGCATCCCGGAGGCGTTTCTCGCCACCGACGGCATCCTGACGCTGTACCTCAATGTTATCCGCGGCCTGACCGTGTTTCCGAAGATGGCCGAAAAGCATCTGGCAGAGGAGCTGCCGTTTCTCGCCACGGAGAACATCCTCATGTACTGCGTCAAGGAAAAGGGCGGCGACCGGCAGGCGCTGCATGAGGCCATCCGCCAGCACAGCGTGGCCGCCGGCAAAGAGGTCAAACTCAATGGCGGCAGCAACGACCTGCTCGAGCGCATTCTTGCCGACCCGATCTTCGGGCTCACGCGCGATGAGCTGGATAAATTGGTCGACCCCCATGCCTTCACCGGCATGGCCGTGCACCAGACCGAGACGTTCCTGCGCGAGCAGGTCGCTCCGGTCCTGAACAAATATACAACGCTGCTCGGATGCGAAGCATCCGTCAACGTGTAAGTAACAGGAGGTTTCTCTAATATGCTGACATCCATTGTAGGCATCAACTGGGGTGACGAGGGCAAGGGCCGCATGGTCGACCTGCTCAGCCAGAAGTACGACGTCGTCGTGCGCTATCAGGGCGGCAACAACGCCGGCCACACCGTCATCAACGACAAGGGTAAGTTCGTGCTCAATCTCATGCCGAGCGGCATCCTGCGCGACGAGACCGTGAACGTGCTCGGCCCTGGCATGGTCATTGATACGGAGCACATGTTCCATGAGGTCGAGCGTCTGCGCGCCGGCGGCATCACCATCACGCCGGAGCACCTGAAGATCAGCGACAAGGCCGTCATCTGCATGCCGTACCACAAGCTGCTTGACTGCCTGGAAGAGGACCGTCTGGCGGACAAGAAGTTCGGCTCCACCCGCCGCGGCATCTCCCCCGCCTACTCGGACAAATATATGAAGAAGGCGCTGCGCATGGGCGAGCTGGCCGACCGCGACGCGCTCAAGGCGCGCCTTGCCGACATCCTCGAGTGGAAGAATCTCTTCATTGTCAACGGTTATCACCACGATCCCATCGACCTCGACGAGATGATGGACTGGATCGACACCTACGCCATGCCGTTCAAGGAGTATGTCTGCGACACAACCGACTACCTCTCCGAGGCCATTGAGGACAACAAGTCCGTGCTCTTCGAGGCACAGCTCGGCGCGCTGCGCGACATTGACTACGGCATCTATCCGTACACCTCCGGCTCGTCGACGATCGCGGCCTATGCCCCCATCGGCGCGGGCATCCCGGAGGCGCGGCTCGACACGATCATCGGCATCATGAAGGCCTACTCCACCTGCGTGGGCGAGGGGCCGTTCACCTGCGAGATGTTCGGCGACGAGGCCACCGCGCTGCGTGACGCCGGCGGCGAATACGGCGCCGCGACCGGCCGCCCGCGCCGCGTGGGCGGGTTCGACGTGGTCGCCTCCCGCTACGGCGTGAAGATGCAGGGCTGCACGAGCATCGCGCTGACAAAGCTCGACGTGCTGTCCTACCTGGACAAGATCCCCGTGTGCGTCGCCTACGACATCGACGGTGAGCGCGTGGAACGCTTCCCCATCGGCGTGAAGCTGGCCAAGGCCAAGCCCATCTACGAGTACCTGCCCGGCTTCCACTGTGATATCTCCGGCTGCCGCAAGGTGAGCGATCTGCCGAAGGAGGCGCTCGACTACGTGCACTACCTTGAGGGCACTGTCGGCTGCCGCATCAAGTACGTTTCCGTCGGACCTGACCGCGATGCGTACATCAAAATGTTCTGAGACCGCCGAAACCGGCGCTCTGCTGATGCAGAGCGCCGGTTTTCCTGTCTGTGCGCGCTGTGGTTGCCTTTTGCGCACATGTGCGGTAGAATAAGCGTCAACTACCCCTTAGGAGGAATATCATGCTTAAACGACTTCTTGTCTGTCTGCTCCTGACCGCCCTGCTGACCGGAAGCGCGGCTGGCGCATACCTTCCTGCTGCGGAGGCAGCCAGCCCCGACGTGTATTCCGCCGGTGAACAGATCACAGGTGTCGGCGTCGACGTCAGTCAGTTTCAGGGTGACATCGACTGGGGCACGGCTGCGCGGAGCATCGACTTTGCCATCATCCGCTGCTACGCCCGCGGTCAGACCGACCAAAAATGGAGCGTCAACGCCGCCGCGTGCGAGCGTCTCGGCATTCCCTACGGTGCGTACGTCTACTCCGCCGCCAAAACAGACGCGCAGGCCCGAAGCGAGGCGGAGGGCGCGCTGCAGCAGCTGCGCGGCAAAAGCCTGCGGCTGCCGGTCTACCTCGATCTGGAGGATGAGAGCGTGCGCACCGGCTGCACGAAAGCCGAGATCCTGCGCCATGCGACCATCTTCTGCGACACGCTGCGCGCAGCAGGCTACAGCGTCGGCATTTACGCCAATCGTTACTGGTGGACGACCGTGCTCGACGACCCGGCCTATGAGCAGTGGGATCGCTGGCTCGCCGTCTGGGATGCGGAGACCGGCTACAGCGGCAGCTACAGCACATGGCAGTGCAGCAATAGCGCCCGCATCCCCGGCATCCCGACAAACGTAGACCTGAATCTGCGCTACGGCACATCGCTCAATGCAGGGCACACGCACGATTACCGCGTCACAAAACACACGGAGCCGTCGTGCACAGACTTCGGCAGCCGCATCTACACCTGCGGCAGCTGCGGCGCATCCGTGACCCAGCCGCTGCGTCCGCTGCGCAGCTGCCCGAGCAAGAATCTGAGCGATGTCCCTGCGCCGGACAACTGGGCGCACGCAGGCATTGATTTCTGCGTGCGCACCGGCTTGATGTCCGGCGTTGGCAGCGGCCGCTTCGACCCGAAGGGCACGACCACACGCGCGCAGGCGGTGCAGGTCCTCTACGAGCTCTCCGGCGCGCCAAAGGTCAGCGGCAAGACCCCGTTTACGGATCTGACGCACGGCTGGTATCAGAGTGCCGTACTCTGGGCGTACCAGACCGGCGTGACAGCCGGAACAAGCCGGACGACCTTCTCCCCTGACGATCCGGTAACGCGCGAGCAGCTCGCCATGCTGCTCATGGAGTACGCAGACCGCATCCTGAAGCTCCGGCACACGTGGACGCCCGCGAACCTGAACGAATTCCCGGACGGCGGGTATGTGGCCGGCTGGGCGCGCAGCGCAATGGCGGACGCCGTCGCGCTCGGCCTGATCTCCGGGTCAAACGACAACGGCATCAACTACCTGCGTCCGCAGGGGCACGCCGCGCGCGAGCAGACCGCCACGATTCTGTCGGCGTTTTGCCAGAATGTGAAAAAAGGATAACAGCAAAGCGGCGCTCCGGGAACGGAGCGCCGCTTTGCTTGTCAAAGAATCTCATAGAGTTTGCGCCCGCAGGCGCAAAGAAAGTCCAATCATTTTCTTCGGCGACATG